>ERZ779877.923-NODE-923-length-28780-cov-5.164700_pt1 | contig 28780 bp, 19 predicted proteins | sample MGYA00511556_ERZ779877 | MGnify/ENA primary metagenome ERZ779877 (study PRJEB29588, sample SAMEA2159338) | human gut metagenome | biome: human gut; feature: human-associated habitat; material: faeces | place: Denmark | collected 2008/2010 ...
AGAGGACACGCATCTGGACGGTCACTTTAGCGCCCCAAAATAAATTATAGAACCAAGAAACTGCGCAGGGAAGGTAAGCTCCACTATCTTCACGGTAAGGGCCAGCTTATCTACGAAGGCGAATTTGATGATATTGATATGGCCATGCAGATGCATTCCAGCAAGAAAACGCCGGAACCGACGGTTGCAGTTGGTACGAGCAGCAACGGATTTGTTGGTAAGACCATCCAATATGTAGGACGCTCCGCTCATGCTGCTGACGCGCCTGATCAGGGCATCAACGCACTTAACGCAGCCATGCTTGGCATTATGGGCATCAATTCCCTCAGGGAGACATTCCGCGATGAAGACGCCATTCGCGTTCATCCAATCATTACCAAAGGCGGGGACCTTGTAAATAATGTTCCCGATGATGTACGGATTGAAACCTATGTGCGGGCCAAAACGATGGAGGCCATCGAAAAGACCCATAAAAAGGTCGATGCCGCCCTGCGGGCTGGCGGTATGGCTATTGGTGCCGAAGTCCACATCGACACGATGCCTGGTCATCTGCCCCTTGTCTGCAACGCCACACTTAATGAACTTCTGGTGGAAAATGCCAAGGAAGCGTTCCCCAGTGTCAAGATCATCAATGCCGGCCATTTCAGTGCTTCCACAGATATGGGAGACGTTTCTCATCTTATGCCCGCTATCCATCCTTTTATTGGGGGAACGGACGGGCTCCTTCACGGCGCCGATTTCAAGGTTGTCGACTTTAACGCGGCAGCGCTTCTGCCTGGCAAGGCTTTTGCCGGTATGGTCATTGATCTTCTGGCGGACAATGCCCAAAAAGCCAAAGCTCTTTTGGATCACTATGAACCCATCCTCACCAAGGATGCCTACATCAAGAAACTGGACAGCTATTTCAGCGAGGAGGAACCATGAAGAACATCAAACTGCATGTCTGTGTCATGCTCATGATCGTGATTGCGGAACTGATTGGCGTTAAATCCTTCAGTGTCGGCCCAGGAAAGATTGTGCTGCTGCCCATGCTTTATGCCCTCATCATCGGAATCTTTACGACGCCGCGCTTCCTTAATATTATGAAGCAAAAGGAAATGGAAGATGCAAGTTCCTTGATAGGGCTGACGCTCATGCTCCTCATGGCCCGCTATGGGACCCTTGTGGGACCAACCTTGCCCAAGATCATCAGCGCCAGTCCGGCCTTGATTTTACAGGAATTTGGAAACTTGGGCACCGTCCTTGTCGGGGTACCGCTTGCCGTGTTCTTTGGACTCAAGCGGGAAACCATCGGTGCGGCCCATTCCATAGCCCGTGAACCGAATATTGCCCTTGTCGGTGAGCGCTATGGCCTTGATACCCCAGAAGGTCGCGGTGTTATGGGTGTTTATATCAGCGGCACTGTTTTCGGAACGATTTTCTTTGGTCTCATGGCCAGTTTCTGCGCTGCCCTTGGAATCTTTCATCCTTACGCGCTTGCCATGGCATCTGGCGTTGGCAGTGCAAGTATGATGTCGTCCGCTGTCGGTGCGCTTGCCGTCATGTATCCCCAGATGGCAGACCAGCTGGCTGCTTTTGGTGCTGCCAGCAATATGCTCTCTGGCCTCGATGGGCTTTATATGTCGATTTGGCTCGCCCTGCCGCTTACGGAATACCTCTATAAAAAGTGCTGTATCGTAAAATATGGTCACGTACTCACGAAGGAGGAAGAATAATGATTGGATATAATTTAGCAGAAACTTTTGCTATCCTGCTTCTCATGAGTATCGAAGGGGCGATTTCCAATGCCCTTTCCGGCGCTGGCGGTGTGATTGAAGGCCTGCCCGGGCTGTTGATCCTTGTAGGGATTTCCATGGCGGGGATCCTTCTTGGCAAATATATGCCGGGAAAGATTCCTGCTGTTGCCTATGTTGTGACGTTAGGCTGTATATTGACGTATCCGGGGTTTCCTGGAAGTGATGTCATCAACTTTTATATGAAGAAAGTCGGGTTTGTTTCTCTTTGTACGCTCATCCTTGCCTATGCCGGTGTTTCCATCGGTAAGGATATGGATGCCTTTAAGTCGACAGGGTGGCGCATCGTTATCTTGAGCTGCGTCATATTTGCCGGCACCTATTTGGGTTCTGCCATCATTGCCCAAATCATCTTAAAGGCTATTGGCCAGATCTGACTTTTCCTATGAAAAAAGGCTTGCCGAACAGGAAGTGTTCAGCAAGCCCTTTTTGATGTCTTGGGGAAAGGGAGTAGGGTGCTTATTGGCCTTTTCCCAATGGACTTCAGTGTTTTTTCTTTTTCTTATCGTCAAGGTATTCGCCAATGATCTTGACAGCACAGTAATCTCCGCACATGGAGCAGTATTCATCCGTACTCTTGTTCTTGGCATTGCGGATGGCACGGGCTTTTTGAGGATCGATGGCAAGTTCCATTTGAGCTTCCCAGTCTAGTTTTTTGCGGGCTTTTGCCATGGCAAGATCTTGGGCCACTGCCTGGGGGAGGCCCTTGGCAACATCGGCCGCATGACCGGCTATGCGGGCGGCGACAACCCCTTCACGAACGTCATTGAGATCAGGCAGTCCCAAATGTTCAGCCGGAGTTACGTAGCAGAGAAAATCGGCTCCGCTGACAGCTGCGAGGGTCCCGCCAATTGCAGAAGTAATGTGGTCGTAGCCCGGTGCAATATCAGTCACAAGGGGCCCCAGCACATAGAAAGGCGCCCCGTGGCAGAGCCGTTTCTGCAGCTGCATGTTGGCGGCAATCTGATTGTAAGGAACGTGCCCCGGACCTTCTACCATGACCTGGACGCCTTTTTCCCAGGCACGATCCGTCAGCTCCCCAAGGGTGATGAGTTCTGTGATCTGGGCCCGATCCGTTGCATCGGCAAGACAGCCTGGACGCAGCCCGTCGCCTAAGCTGATGGTTACATCGTAGCGGGCACAGATATCAAGGATTTCATCAAAATGCTCGTAAAAAGGATTTTCCTTGTTGTTGGCGAGCATCCACCCGGCAATGAAGGAGCCGCCGCGGCTTACAATATCCATTTCGCGTCCTTCGGCAATGAGGATATCCACGGCACGGCGTGTGAGACCGCAGTGCATGGTCATGAAGTCAGCCCCGTCATGGGCCTGCTGCTCGATGACTTCAAAGATGTCTTCTTTCGTCATATCCGTCACTTTGCCATGGTTTCGGATTGCCGTAACCGTGGCTTGATAAATGGGAACGGTGCCGACCATGACCGTCGAATGCTCGATAATGGCACGGCGGGAGGCGTCGATGTTGTTGCCCGTTGAAAGGTCCATGACCGCATCGGCACCAGCTGCAATGGCCGCATCCAGTTTTTTCAGCTCGGGCGCGGGATCGGGGTAGGCCGTTGAAGTCCCAATATTGGCGTTGACCTTTGTCGAAAGCCCTTCCCCAACACCGCGGACCTTGAGGTTTTTATGGTTGATATTGGCACAGATGGCAATGGTTCCCTTGGCCACACGCTCTCGGATTGTTTCAGCTGATAGCCCTTCTTGGCGTGCGACTTCCTTCATTTCTTCCGTAATGATACCGGCAAGGGCTGACTGTCTTTGAGTTTTCATGAAAATTTCCTCCTTGAAGATAATAAGAAAGAGACCGCTTTTTCCATAGAAAAGCGGTCCCTTGGTTGGTCTTTTTTCATCTCCAGCCCGGCCGGCACACTTTCCTACGTCGGTATTAACCGCATCAGGTACAAAGGGTCGGCCAAAGGGCCTCTCAGCGAATGCGCACCCCCAGTGTTACCGTGGACGCAAGAAGCGTCCATCTGCAGTCATTGTAACAGATGCTTTTGCAAAATGCAAACGGCCCATCCCTTTTGTTTCATGGATGCAACGGAAACGAAAAGGGGTTTTCTTATGGCTCAAGACGGCGAAAACAAATAAATGAGAGAAAAAATACGGACTTGATTCAATGCTTCTGATAACGGGCTGTAGCATTATCCCATCCGATGATACGTCTTATTTTTCAGATAATTATACATTTCCCATTATCAAGTAAATTGTAGGGAAATTGGAGAAAAATTTATTTGTGATTATATTAAATTTGTTATATAATACAGGAGATTAGAGAGACTGAATGGAATGATATCGTTCATCCCAGATCAGTCACTTTTCTAAGAAAGAGGGGCTTTGAACAATGGCAAAAAAATTTAAGACCATGGATGGTAACACCGCCGCTGCGTATACTTCCTATGCGTTCAGTGATGTTGCCGCAATCTACCCGATCACTCCGTCTTCTCCGATGGCTGAAGTCAGCGATGAATGGGCTTCCCATGGAAAGAAGAACATCTTTGGTCGTCCTGTCAAGATCATGGAAATGCAGTCCGAAGCTGGTGCTTCCGGTGCTGTACACGGCTCCCTTGCCGCTGGTGCACTGACCACCACCTATACCGCATCCCAGGGTCTGCTCCTGATGATTCCGAACATGTATAAGATCGCTGGTGAACTGCTTCCTGCAGTTTTCAACGTCGCTGCTCGTGCACTGGCTACCAGCTCCCTGAACATCTTCGGCGACCATGCTGACGTTATGGCTTGCCGCCAGACCGGTTTTGCACTTCTTGCTGAATCCGGCGTACAGGAAGTCATGGACCTGACCGCTGTTGCCCATCTGGCTGCTATTAAAGGTCATGTTCCTTTCCTGAACTTCTTCGATGGGTTCCGTACTTCCCACGAAATCCAGAAGATTGAACTTTTGGACTATGATGACCTTGCTAAACTGATTGACTACGAAGCACTGGATAAATTCCGCAAACATGCCCTGAATCCGGATAACCCTGTTACCCGCGGTACGGCTCAGAACCCGGATATCTACTTCCAGACTCGCGAAGCTGTCAACAAATACTATGATGCCCTGCCTGAAATCGTTGAAGAATACATGGAAAAAATCAGCAAGCTGACTGGCCGTGATTATAAACTCTTCAACTACACCGGCGCTGCTGATGCAGAAAATGTCGTTGTTATGATGGGCAGCGGTGCTCAGACTGCTGAAGAAGTTGCCAAGATCCTTTGCGAACAAGGCGAAAAAGTCGGTGTCCTGAACGTTCACCTCTATCGTCCGTTCTCTGCTAAACACTTCCTGGCTGCTATGCCGAAGACTGTCAAGAGAATTGCTGTTCTTGACCGTACGAAGGAAGCTGGCGCAAACGGCGAACCGCTGTACCTCGATGTCCGTGATGTATACTACAACATGGCTGACAAACCCCTGATTGTTGGCGGCCGTTACGGCCTCGGCAGCAAGGAATTCTATCCTGGCGATGCCCTGGCTGTCTTCGACAACCTCAAGAAGGCTGAACCGAAAAACCACTTCACCGTTGGTATCGTTGATGATGTAACGAACACCTCCCTCACGAAGGAAAAAGTATTCGACATCACCCCGAAAGGCACCACGAGCTGCATGTTCTGGGGCCTCGGCAGCGATGGTACGGTTGGCGCCAACAAGAGCGCTATCAAAATCATCGGCGATAAGACCGATATGTACGCACAGGGCTACTTCGCTTATGACTCCAAGAAGTCCGGCGGTATTACCGTGTCCCACCTGCGTTTCGGTCATACTCCGATCCATATGCCGTTCCTTATCAACACGGCTGACTATGTAGCTGTTCATAACTCTTCTTATGTTCATCGCTACAATGTCATGGCTGGCCTGAAAGATGGCGGCACGTTCCTCCTGAACAGCCCTTGGACCGATGCAGAACTGGATAAGGAACTTCCAGGACAGCTGAAACGTTATCTTGTTGAACATAAGATCAACTTCTACACCATTGATGCTGTTAAGATTGCTGAAAGCATCGGCCTTGGCGGTCGTATCAACATGATCATGCAGGCTGCTTTCTTCAAACTGACCGGTATCATCCCTGTTGAAGATGCTGTGAAGTACCTGAAGGAATCCATCGTCACCAGCTATGGCAAGAAAGGCCAGAAGGTTGTTGACATGAACAACGCTGCTGTTGACCAGGGCGTCAATGCCATCCATAAGGTTGAAGTTCCTGCTGCTTGGGCAAATGCGGCTGATACGGAACTCTATCCGAAGACGGGCAACGCTTGGGTTGACGATGTCATGGTTCCCATGAACAAACAGGAAGGCCATGACCTGCCTGTCAGCAAACTCATGGGCCAGGTTGATGGTACGTTCCCTGCTGGTACGGCTGCTTATGAAAAACGCGGCATTGCAATCAATGTTCCTGAATGGAAGATTGAAAACTGCATTCAGTGCAACCAGTGCTCTTATGTCTGCCCGCACGCTGCTATCCGTCCTGTTCTCCTGAACGACGAAGAAGTAAAGGCTGCTCCTGCAGAATTTACGACTAAACCGGCTGTTGGCGCTAAGGACCTGCACTTCCGCATGATGGTTTCCCCCATGGACTGCCAAGGCTGCGGCAACTGCGTAGACGCTTGCCCGGCTAAGGAAAAAGCCCTTGTCATGATGCCGTTTGCTACCCAGGAACATCTGAAAGATGCTTGGGAATATGGCATCAAGAAGGTCTCTGCAAAGACCAACCCGATGAATAAATACACCGTTAAGGGCAGCCAGTTCGAACAGCCGCTGCTTGAGTTCTCCGGTGCCTGCGCAGGCTGCGGCGAAACTCCGTATGCTAAACTGGTAACCCAGCTCTATGGTGACCGCATGATGATTGCTAACGCTACGGGCTGCTCCTCCATTTGGGGTGCTTCCGCTCCTTCCATGCCGTACACCAAGAACCATAAGGGTCATGGTCCTGCCTGGGCTAACTCCCTGTTCGAAGACAATGCTGAATATGGTCTGGGTATGTATCTCGGTGTCAAAGCCGTTCGTGAACGCCTGGCTCAGGAAATGGAAGCCGTTAAGGATTCCGTCAGCGCTGACCTGAAAGCTGCTATGGAAGACTGGATTGCTAACGCTGAAGTTGGCGAAGGCAGCCGTGAACGCGCTGAAAAGCTCGAAGCTCTGCTCCAAGCTGAAAAGAGCGGTAACGACAAACTCGAAGCCATCTACAACGACAAACAGTTCTTCGTTAAACGTTCCCAGTGGATCTTTGGTGGTGACGGCTGGGCTTACGATATCGGTTACGGCGGATTGGATCACGTCCTCGCTTCCGGCGATGATGTCAACGTTCTTGTCTTCGATACCGAAGTTTACTCCAACACGGGCGGCCAGTCCTCCAAGTCCACGCCGGAAGCTGCTGTTGCTAAGTTCGCTGCCAGCGGTAAGAGAACCAAGAAAAAGGATCTCGGCATGATGGCTATGAGCTACGGTTATGTCTATGTTGCTCAAATCAACATGGGTGCTGATAAGAACCAGGCCCTGAAGGCAATCAAGGAAGCTGAAGCTTACCATGGTCCTTCCCTCATCATTGCTTACGCTCCGTGCATCAACCACGGTATCAAACGTGGCATGGGTCACTCCCAGCTCGAAGCAAAGGCAGCCGTTGATTGCGGTTACTGGTGCAACTACCGTTATAATCCTGAACTGAAGGAACAGGGACAGAAGTCCTTCTTCCTCGACAGCAAGGCTCCGAACTTCGATGAATTCGAAAACTTCCTGAAGGGCGAAGTTCGTTATGCATCCCTGGCTAAAGCCTTCCCGGATCAGGCTGAAGAACTCTTCGCTAAGACGAAGAAAGATGCTCAAGAACGCCGCGCTGGCTATGAAAAGCTGGACGCTGAATAATTGAGTCTTCAAAAGACCGTCGCATTTGCGGCGGTCTTTTTTTAGAAAAAAAGGGAATCCCCATCCAAACCTTGTTTGGATGGGGATTCCCTTTTGCTGTTTCTCTATGATGATGGTATGTCTGGTGCAGAAATGCGCTTCTATCGGCTTCTGTGACCCCGTCCGGTGGTCTATTTCCATAGGGCTTTAGCCTTCCAATCTTTTGGCTTCTGGTCTTTTGCCTTCCGGTCTTTTCCCTTAGAACTCGATTTCTCCAAAATCGATCCGCCCCACCAGGGTGGTAAGCGCATCGCCGATCGATTCGCGAGCTCCCTTTGCGCCTTGGAAAGAGCAAAGCGAGAGATCGTGACAGGGCGCTTATCCAGGGAGCGCGACAAAGGCGGAGCGCGAGTCGGATTAACCCTTACAGCCGCACAAGTATAAATCCATTGCGGCTGCAGAAGTAAAGGAACCGTTTTCGTGTAAGAAGGTGTTGCAAACATTTTTTCTTAGTAGGATTGTAAATCGCATGATAGCATGCCCTTTCGGTGGTGGATGAGGAGCGCAGCGACGTTTCCTTACGAACGGTAGTGAGGACCATTCGCCCGAAGTTTCGAAGGACGCTTTTGGAGCGATAGCGGAAGTCCGAGAAACCTGTTTGAGGGCGAAATTAATTCGGCGCCCACGACCGAAGGGAGACAGTTTGGCGCCGGCCTTACGGTCTTTTCCCTCACAATTTTTTTGTCCCATTTGCTTTTTTCAAATATGGCCTAGACGTAGTCAGATGCTAGGAGCACCCGGCCTCATCGACGACGGCGTACGATTTGTGTACGTCGAGGCGATCGAGGTCGTGGGCGACAACGCAGATGGCTGCGTAAAGGTCCATAGGCTGAAAAAAGCTTCTTGCCTGATGAGCTGGGCGCTGGAGGTGACGACACGAGGTTAGGAGGGGAAGCGCCCAGGCGTAAGGTATCCCCCAATCAGAAACGAAACAAACTACGAATCGTCATGCTACCATTGCATCATAAAAATGAGAAATTGAGCAATGGTGGCACGCTTTTTTGGAGTATCGGCGCGATTTGTGCGCCGACTCCTCCAACCTTTCCAAAGAGAAAACACCCCTTACCCGCGGCAATGGGTAAGGGGTGTTTCCCGTAAGAAGAGAAGCGAACGAGGAAAACTATGATCCATAGCATTCCTTTTCGACAGTACGCAAATCAGTCTCCTACATTTGGCAGCGGGCCACCCGGATTCTTTTTCTGCCAGAGATAGCAGAGGACGAGGATGCCGATGCCGGCGATATCGGTCATACTGCCAGGAATGATGAGGCACAGGCCGCCAATAAAGAAGGCGATACGCTGCAGTGCGGTCAGGGGATGCTGGCAGAATCCAATCATGGCCAGTGACAGGCCCCACATGCCGATAATAGCTGTGACCATGGCCATCAGGATCATGGGTACCGTGGCATTGATCATGAGGAGCTGCGGTGCCAATACGAAAATGTAGGGCACGACGAAGGCGGCAATGGCCAGTTTTGCTGCCGTAACGCCTGTTTTCATGGGGTTGGAGCCAGCAATCCCGGATCCGGCATAAGCAGCTAAGGCAACTGGCGGCGTAACGTCTGCGACGATCCCAAAGTAGAAGGCAAACATATGGGCCGCAAGAACCGGAACCTTCATCTGAACGAGGGCTGGGGCTGCAATTGTCGAGGTGATGACGTAGTTTGCCGTCGTCGGAACGCCCATGCCGAGGATCAGGGAGGTAATCATCGTAAAGAACATGGCCGGAATCATCTTGCCTTGAGCAAGGTCAAGCAGAGCCGTAGCAAGTTTTAGGCCGACGCCGGTCTTTGTGACGACGCCGATGATGATGCCTGCCGAAGCGCAGGCAATGAGGACACCCAGTACGGATTGGGACCCTTCAACCAGGCCATTTATAAACTGTGCAAAGGTAATGCGCGTATTCTTTCTCATGCAGGCACAGACAATCGTCAGGCCAATGGCATAAAGGGCAGCACGCATCGGAGTATAGCCTGATACAAGCAGGTAAACGATGACAATCAGGGGAACCGCCAGATGACCTTTTTCCCGGAGTAAGGGGCCAAATTTTGGAAGCTGGTCGCGAGGCGTTCCTTTAAGGCCGTATTTCTTGGCTTCATAATGGACGCTCAGCCAAATCCCTGTGTAGTAGAGAAGGGCCGGAATGACGGCCGCTTTAACAACTTCGATGTAAGGGACACCAACAAATTCTGCCATCAAGAAGGCCGCAGCACCCATGACCGGCGGCATAAGCTGACCGCCTGTGGAGGCCGCCGCTTCAACTGCTCCGGCAAAGGAAGGACGATAGCCCAGTTTTTTCATCATGGGAATCGTAAAAGATCCGGTACCAGCAACGTTTGCTACAGACGAACCGGAAACTGTCCCCATCAGACCGCTTGACAGAACGGCAACTTTAGCCGGGCCGCCAATGGCCCAGCCTGCAAGGGCATTGGCCATATCTATGAAGAACTTGCCAAGGCCCGTGGCATCAAGATAAGCACCAAAGAGGATGAAGAGGTAGATAAAAGTGGACGATACCCCCATGGGTACACCGAAGATGCCTTCTGTCGTAAAGAAGAGGTGACTGACAAGTTCGTCAAAGCCAACGCCGCGGTGGGCGAGAATCCCCGGCATATAAGGGCCGAGGAAGGCATAGGCTACAAAGATGAGCGCAACGGTCAGCATCGGCCAGCCGACTGTGCGGCGTGTTGCTTCAAAGACCATGAGGACACCAATGATGCCCACGATGATATCTGTCTGGGTATTGAGACCCGCACGCAGGACCAGTTCCTGGTAGTTCAGGAGCAGATAGCCTGTGGTGCCAATCCCTAGAAGGGCACAAATGACATCAATGGGATTCATGGAAGAACGGGACCAGGATTTGCGTCCTGGGTAAAGGAGAAAAATCAGCGTCAAGCCAAACATCAAATGGATGGTGCGCTGCAGATGGGCGTCAAGCACCCCAAAGATTGCAGTATACAGCTGGAAACAGGCAAAGAGGATGCAAATGCCGGAAATGATATAGTGCCAGGCACCTACGGGGTTTCTCTTGTCTGATTCCTTATCATATTTTTTCATGACTTCTTCCGCAGACATTTCTTGGGGCGCTGTCTGTTTCTTTTCTTCTGTCATAGTGAGAGCCACTTCCTTTCTCCAGTTCATGATTCCATGAACCAGAAAGTATATCGTTTCATGCTGAGCACATCAACGCGTGTGCCTTGACCAAATTGATTCACAAGATCAATGGTCCTGTTTCCATAGGTGACGCTGGGGCGGGCCTCGCTGGCCGCCCGAAAGGCAATCTTTTCATAGGGCCGGTTCATGATCATCTCAAATTTACCCTCTTTTTTTAATGGTTTGAAGGCGCCGTCCGTGAGACTATAGGGAAGGCCAACTCCATAAGATTCATAGATGGTGTGGGTCATGGTCATGTTATGGGGCCCATTGATCCGGAAGTATTCATAGCAGGGGGTCTGTTGGACCGAATGCTTATAATGGTAAACCCATTCGTCTCCTTCGTTGACGGAAAAGACTACAGGCGCTGCACCGTCAGAAGGTTTCAGGACGAGGATGAGCCTTGTTGCGTACCATGAGAAGGAGACTCCTGCAAGAAGGAGAATCAAAATAATGAAAAACAGGGGTTTTTTAAAAAAAGACCGAACCCCACTGGAGGGTGGTGTCCGGTCTGTGCAATTTGCCATATGAGATCGCCGCTTTTTACTTATTTTTCATTAAAGAACTTTTCAGCACCTTTGTTCAGAGGAATGGACATGCCTTCCTTGGCCGTTTCCTTGGTGATGAGTTTTGCAACGTTGTGAGCTGCTTTCATCCGGTCAAGATTGGAATAAAGAGCTTTCACAATATCGTAGCCCAGTTCATCGCTCATCTTATCTGTAACAACGAGCATGCACTTGACCGCAACAGCTTCTACGTCAGTGTCTACATTATTGTAAGTCTTGGCAGGAATCTTGATCTTGGTGTAGTACGGATATTTTTTGATCAAGGCATCAGCCATGGCAGAATCAACGGGCAGGAGCACGACTTCATGCTGGGTAGCAAGGTCCTGGATTGCTGCCGTAGGGAATCCGGCTGTTACAAAAGCAACATCCACATTGCCGTCCTTCAAGGCAGAAGCGGCTTCCCCAAAGGAAAGGTACTGGACCTTGATGTCATCGTAGGTGATTCCGGCTGCTTCGAGGATCTGACGGGCGTTGGCTTCCGTCCCGGAGCCAGCAGCCCCAACAGCGACGCGTTTGCCCTTGATATCAGCAAATGTCTTGATGCCCGTCTTTTTTGTCGTTACAATCTGGATTGTTTCCGGATAAAGGGTGGCAAGGCCTTTAAGATTCTTTACTGCTTTATCCTTGAACATTTCAACGCCATTTACGGCATAGTAGGAAATATCGTTTTGGATAAAGCCGATATCAACCTTGCCTTCTTTTAAGAGATTGACGTTTGCGACGGAAGCGCCTGTGGATTGAGCCGAAGCATTGGCGCCTTTGACATTTTTGTTAAGGATATCAGCCAAGGCCCCGCCCAAAGGATAATAGGTCCCAGACGTACCGCCTGTTGCGATGTTGATGAATTTCTTTTCACCGCCGCTGCTTTCCTTTTTGTCACCGCCGCCGCAGCCAGCAATCAGAGCGGTTGCTGCTGCCATTGCGAGGAATGCCGCTACCATTTTTTTTGCTTTCATCGTTCTCTCCTCCATCCATACAGTGTAATAAAAAAACAGACCAACGAAAACACCGAACAATAGAAAAAGTCTTTCCGTGCCTTGTTCGTTATGAATAGTGTAACCTTTATGTTACAAAAAGTCAAGAATAAGACAGCATAGTTGTTATGTAACATATGAGACTGTTTTTGTATAGTGGAGTTTGCATACAATGTGCAAAACAGAAACTGAATCAGGGATTCCCGTCATAAAAATGGGACGTTAGGTGGATAAAAAGAAGCCTTTTAAGCAAAAAAACTTTAATTAAGAATTAATATTGGTAGTAAGAATCTATTTTTTCCTAGTTTTAATGGGAAGAATCAAGGCATTGATCTGATTTCTGATAACGAGCTCATCCTTTTTGTAATCATAGAAAAAAGCAAGGATATGACAGAAATACAAAAGAAATACAATCCAAAGTAAAATCTTTTATATAAACACAAAAGTCTTTTAATAATAGACTTAAACAGAGAAAAAAATAAAAAAGATTTTTGGAACCAAATTTAAGCTTAAAAATGATAATTTAGAGATAGCAAATAATGTTCGATATATTTCGAACGATAATTTTATTTCATGAAAAATATATGACTATTTGATGAAACGTACTTTTTTTTTGCTGCCATTAGGACGTGTAAAATCCGCGTAAAAATAGGAGGAATCAGGTCAGTTCCCATAGCTTGATGGAAAAAGTTGTGGTAAAATCATGTAATAGACAAGTAAATAATTTGTAATGAAATGGTAGACCGCATCCAGTATGATCTATGTTAACGGGGGAGATTACCTTGCTTCAATTTTTCTTGTTCCTTGGTGGGATTTCGCTCTTTCTTTACGGTATGCAGCTCATGGGCGACGGCCTGCAGGCTGCTGCCGGCAGTAAGCTCCAGCGGATTTTAGGGGCACTGACGAAGCGCACGATTTATGGTGTTGCCTTAGGTGCCGGCGTCACAAGCATTTTACAGTCTTCGAGCGCAACAACGGTCATGACCGTGGGGCTTGTCAACGCAGGTCTCATGAACCTGCAGCAAGCCTTTGGGATTGTCATGGGGGCCAATATTGGGACAACCATTACGGCTCAGCTCATTGCGTTCAAGCTGACAGATTATATCACTTTGCTCCTTGCCATCGGCTTTTTGATCCGTACAGTGGCAAAGAAACGACAAATGAAAGATATTGGCCAAGTACTCATGGGGTTTGGTATCCTCATGTTAGGGATGGCGATGATGAGCAATTCCGTGGCTCCCCTGCGTCATAATACGGCCGTTGTGGAATTTATCGGCCGCTTCTCCACACACCCCATCCTGGGCCTTTTGGTTGGTCTATGTATGACAGTTGTCATCCAGTCCTCTTCAGCAACGGTCGGTATCCTGATGGCCATGGCCGGTCAAGGTCTTATCCCGCTGGAAGGGGCTGTCCCTGTCTTGCTGGGGGATAACATCGGGACGTGTATTACCGCCGTTTTGGCAACCCTGCAGGCCAACATCAATGCAAAACGTGTGGCCCTTTCCCATGTGCTCTTCAATTTAATCGGGAGTATCATCGCCATTGCTTTATTGAGCCAGTTTTTGGCTTTGGTCTTGAAGATTTCTCCAGCGGGAAATACCTCCCGACAGATTGCAAACGCCCATACAGTATTTAACGTTGTAAATACCATTCTTTTCCTGCCTTTTGCGGGACAGTTCACGAAACTCATTGAAAAGATCATGCCCAATAAAAATGGCGAGATCTCCTACCAGCCCAAGTTCCTCAATGAAAGCATGCTCGATACACCGGCCATTGCTTTAAGCCTTGCAAGAAAAGAAGTGAGCCGTATGGGAAGCCTTGCCTTGGGCAATACCAAACGGGCTTTCAGCTGTATCAATCAGTATGATTCCAAAAAGGTCAAGTATATTAAGGAACATGAACCGGTCATTGACAACTTGGAAGAAGCCATTACGGTCTATTTGACAAAGATGTCGGAAAAGAACCTCAGCGTGGAACTGACCAATATCCATACAGGTCTGCTTCACTGCTGCATGGATTTGGAGCGTATTGGAGATCATGCCGAAACCATTGCCAAGCGAGTCAAGTCCATGAATGAAGACGGAATTTCATTTTCTCCGGAAGCTGCGGAAGAGATGAAGGAAATCGGGGACATGGTCATACGGACCACGGCGGATGCCCTTCAGGCCCTGGAAGATAATGATGTAAATCTTGCCAAGACGGCACTTGCCCGTTCCCATGAAGTCCGGAAAAAGGAAAAAGCCATGCGCCGCTCCCATGTGGACCGACTTAATCGTGGCGTTTGTACGCCGGAAACGGGGTTTGTCATGCTGGAACTCTTGCTTAATATGAAACGTGTTTCCGATCACGCCCAAAATCTGTGCGAAATCGTGCTGGGTGAGTTCTGATTCTTATTTGAATGAAACCGTGCTGTGAAGGATGATGCTTCATGGCACGGTTTTCCCTTTCCCAAAAACTATATGCCTGCAGGGCTTTATTCTTGTGCTGCAGGCGATTTCTTTCATTGATCATCTTACAAGAAAGGAAGAACGGAGGTATTTACCGGCTAACCAAAATGAGAAAAAATGGTCCAATCCATCTTGACAAGGTTTTGGAAAATGCTTTCTTGACGGGAGCTGGACTTCCTGCTACGATAAATACCGTATAAATAAAAAAACACTATATATAGTGAGTAATTGAAAACCGAACAACAAGATATTGAAAAGGGGAGACGATTATGGAAGTTCAGGAATGGCTTGGCGCAGATAATCAGCTGGGTCTTGATATTTGGCAAAACAAGTACCGCGATGACAGTGAAACTTTTGATGCCTGGCTGGACAGGGTAAGCGGCGGTGATGAGCAAGTCCGGGAATTGATCAAGGAACAAAAATTCCTCTTTGGAGGACGCATCCTGGCTAACCGAGGCCTTGAAAACAAGGGAAAGAAGATTACCCTTTCCAATTGTTATGTGGTAGAACCGCCGGAAGACAGCATTGAGAGCATCTTTGACAGGGCAGGGAAACTGGCTCGGACCTATAGTTACGGTGGGGGCTGTGGCATTGATATATCAAAATTGAGCCCTAAAGGAGCCCATATCAACAACGCGGCCAAGCAGACGAGCGGTTCCATTTCCTTCATGACCCTTTATTCCCTTGTAACAGAGCTGATTGGGCAAAATGGGCGCCGTGGAGCCCTCATGATTTCCATTGATTGTTCCCATCCTGATGTTGTTGACTTCATTAAATTGAAGACAGACCTGGATAAAGTGACAAAAGCCAATATTTCCGTTCGGATCAGTGGCGACTTCATGGAGGCCGTGAAAGAAAACCGCAAGTTCCGCCTTCATTATACGCGCAAAGAAACGGGCGAGACCATCGAGTCCTTGGTAGATGCGGCGGAGGTCTTCCATCTTCTTGCGGAGACGAACTGGGATTACGCGGAACCGGGTGCGCTCTTCTGGGACCGGATTACAAGCTGGAACCTATTGTCCAACACTAAATCCTTCCAGTTTGCCGGTGTCAATCCCTGTGCGGAAGAACCCCTTCCAGCAGGCGGTTCCTGTCTTCTTGGCAGCATGAACCTTGCGGAATTTGTCAAGGACCCATTCACGGAAGAGGCTTCTTTTGATCAGGAAGGATTCAAGCAAGCAATCCATGTGGCTGTCCGAGCCTTGAATGATGTACTTGAAGAGGGGCTCCCGCTCCATCCCTTGGAAGAACAGCGGGAAAGTGTTGCCAAATGGCGCCAGATTGGCCTTGGCATTATGGGCCTTGGTGATATGCTCCTTAAAATGGGCCTGACCTACGGCAGTAAGGAAGCGGTTGATTTTTGTCATACCTTGGGCTTTACTATGGCAGATACGGCCATTGCTTCTTCTGCCCTTCTTGCCAAAGAGCGCGGCTCTTATGAGCAGTTTTGCGCAGAAGAAGTGATGGAAACCCCTTATTTCAAAGCCAATACGACGGAAGAAACCGTACAGCTTGTGAAATCATATGGCCTTCGCAATTCCCAGCTTCTGACCATTGCGCCGACGGGAACCCTTTCAACGATGCTGGGTATTTCCGGCGGCATTGAGCCGATTTATGCAAACTATTATGAGCGTAAAACAGAATCCCTTCATGCGGCCGATGTCTATTACAAGGTCTATACGCCCATTGTGGAACGCTATATGAAGCAGCATGATCTCAAGGATGACTCCCAGCTGCCTTCTTATTTCGTCACGGCTATGACCCTTCCCTATGAGGATCGTATCGCCATGCAGGCCGCTTTCCAGCAGCATATTGACGCTTCAATCAGTTCAACTGTCAATGTCCCCAACAGCTTTACTGTTGAAGATACGGAACATCTTTACCTGCTTGCCTATGAAAGCGGCTGCAAGGGTGTCACCATTTTCCGTGATGGCTGCAAGCGTGCCGGTATCCTCACGACGCATGTGGAAGATCATAAAAAAGAGGCCCCCATTGCAGGGGAAGGCCTTGCCCGCGGAGAAATCGTTGCCATTGATGACCATGTCATCGGCAAGAAACGAAAACTGATCACTGGCTGCGGCAGTTTGCACTGCATGGCCTTTTTTGATCCAGAAACAGGAGCCCTTCTGGAAACCTACTTGAGCAAAGGATCCACCGGCGGCTGCAACAATTTCATGATTGGTTTGTCCCGGATGATTTCCATTGCGGCCCGTGCTGGTATTGATATCTATACCATCATTGATCAGCTCAATTCCACGGGCAACTGCCCCAGTTATGCCGTGCGGCGGATCACAAGAGGGGATACAAGCCGTGGGTCATGCTGTCCCTTGGCGGTTGGTAATGCGCTCCTTGATATGTATAACGAAGTACAGCAGGAACTGACAGGCAAAACTGCCCCTCAGATTCCCACCAAAGAAGTGAAAAAAGCCGTCACCAAAAAAGTACGGGCGGAAGATATTTTTTGCCCTCAATGCGGGGAACCCCTTGTCTTTGAAGGAGGCTGCAATACCTGTAAGAACTGTGGATGGAGTAAGTGCTACTAAAGCCGTGCCGCAGTAAAAACATCCTTGACGGAACCGCTGCCATCTGGTATAATTCTCTTCGTTGCGGAAGTAGCTCAGTGGTAGAGCATCACCTTGCCAAGGTGGGGGTCGCGAGTTCGAATCTCGTTTTCCGCTCCAATGAAACGCTCATCCCGCAGTTTGTGACTGCGGGATTTTTTCTTTATTTTTGAAAGGAACGATATGCACCGTTTTCTTACCCTTTTGCAAAAAGATCTGCGATATTTTCTCTATTTGGAAGGGCTCCTCATGCTTTTCCGAGTGGCTTTTCTCGTTCTTTTCCGCAGCCAGCTGAATGCGGTTTCCGCTTCAGAAATCCTCTATGCCCTTTATCTTGGCTTTCGCATCAGTCTTAAGACGACGGTCCTTCTTGTGGGGCTTCCTTTTCTTTTGGCAACCGTACCGGGAAGCTTCTCTTCCCGCTATCCGGAAAAAGCCGTGAGGACCCTCCTTACAGGCCTTTCCCTCTTTGTCATGACCTTTCTTTTTGTGGCGCGCATTCCCTACTATGCCATTTTCCAGGAAACATACAACATCATGCTCTTTAACGGCATGAAAGATGATATGCATGCCATTTGGGATACAGCCGTAAAAGAATATCAGCTTTTCCCGCGCCTTGTGGGTGTCCTCCTTCTATCGGCCCTTGTCATCCATCTTTGGCATCGGCTGCAGGAACGAAAGGGCATTGCGCCTCAGCGCCGCGTCAAGGCCCTTTTTGCTGGTGCGCTGCTTTTCATCCCTATTTTTGCCATCTTCTGCCGCTTTGGCGGCGGCTTTCATTCCGATGATGGAATCCACTGGGAAAGCGCAGCCCGCACCAAATCGAAACTCCTCAATGAAGCCATCCTCGATGATGGACAGGCCCTGTACCGCGCCTATGCCACCCATAAACGGGCGACGGAAAAAGTTCTGCGCCCCCTTACGGTGGAGGAAGTGCGGGCGGCCATTTGGCTTCTTGGCGGCAATGGGAACGCGGCGACCATCGATGAAGCCTTTACGCGCACCAAAAAGACGGCAGCCCGCGTCAAGCGGCCCCGCCATGTCGTGGTCATCTTAGGGGAAAACTATGCCCTCTGGCCCCTTTTGCCTTCCTATGAGGATATGAACCTTGCCTCAACGGGGAAATTCCTTGAAGCGCACGGGGCCCATACGTACCAGTTCCTCGCAAACAGTACGGGGACCATGACGAGCCTCAATGGATTCGTTACAGGCCTTCCCGATGTTGGCCTTTACGTCAACTATATCATGGGAAAGAACGGGGATCCCGTCGACGGCCTCGGCATCGGCGCCGTCATGAAGAAGATGGGCTACCGGACCCAGTTCTGGTATGGCGGCCTGCGCAGCTGGCAGGATATTGAAAAATTTACGCGCCGCGAAGGCTTTGATGAATTCCACTGTGCCGACGAATTCTCCGGCCTTGGAGAAAGCTCTTCCTGGGGGATTGCCGACGGCCCCTTCTTTGAGGAAGTGCTGAAGGCCATGCAAAAAGATGAGGAAGATACCTTTTACTTCATCCTTACAACGAGCAACCATCCGCCCTTTGCTTTTGATGTGGACAGCAAGGGATTTTCCCGGGACCGTGTAGCTAAAAAGCGGGGACCTGCCATTCCCAAGGACAAGAAGACTTTGGACCAGCTGGGCCATATCTGGTATGCCGACGACGTGATGGGAAAATTCATCAAAGCCGCCGAAGCCTATGACCCATCCACCCTTTTTGTCGTTACAGGCGATCACGCGGAGCGCTTCAATTTCAGCAACGATGTTTCCTTATGGGAAAAAAGCGGCATTCCCTGCTTCTTCTATGGCGCTGGCATTCCTACGGACCTCTTTGCCAAAGACGCCGCCGGCAGCCATCTCCAGATTGCGCCGACCTTGGCAGAACTCATCCTGCCCCAAGGAGAGACCTATGAATCCCTGCTTCCCTCCCTTTTTGATTCCCGGCGAGCCTTCAACCATCGCCTTTATATTGAGAATGGACAAATCGGCGAAGAAAAGGACCTCAAAGATAAGGAATTCAAGGCAGAAATCGAAGCGGCCCGGACCATTGCCATTTGGAGAATCAAAAATGGCAATGCGATTAGGTCAATCGAATAAACGGCGGTATAAGTCTATTTTAGGAAGATAACCGTCGAATGCACAAGGGAGGCGGCAGGAATTCCTGCCGCCTCCCTTGTGCTCCTGCCATTTCCATTGTATGATAAGGAGTATGTGAAGTGTCAGACGACAGGAGAGTAGATTATGGACGAAATTGCCATTGTCCTTGCTTGTGATGATCGCTATGCCCAGCACGCAGCCGTTGCAGCAGCTTCTATGCTGCTTTGCCATACAGATTCCAGGCCCCTTCATTTTTATCTCTTTGATGATGGAATCACCGGTGTAAAAAAAGAGATGGTGGAGCGCACCATCAAGGACCTCAAAGGTCTTGTGACTTTTATTGATACAAAGGGCATTGCCGTAGATGCCTACACAAGCGGTCATATCCATAAGGCGGCTTACCTTCGCCTTCTTATTGCAAAACTTTTGCCCTTAGCGGTTGCAAAGGCCCTTTATTTTGATACGGATCTTGTGGTAAAGGATGATGTGGCAAAGCTGTGGGACTTTCCTCTTGACGGTCATCCTATTGGTGCCGTCAAGGATTTTGGTATCATGGCTTCATCAAGGATGCGCCGCCAAAAAGCGGAATCTTTAGGCCTGCCCTTGGGCGCTCCTTATTTTAATTCGGGCGTTATGATCATGGATCTTGCTGCCTTTCGGAAAGAAGGCTATGGGGAGAAGGTCCTGCAATGCGTCACGAGCCATGCCTACCGCCATCACGACCAAGATGGGCTCAATAAAGTCTTTATGGGGAATTGGTCTATTTTGCCCCTTCGCTGGAATGTCATTCCTCCTGTTTTTGGCATGCCCCTAAAGGTCCTCAAAAAAGGGGCTTTGCGGCTTGAAGCAATCGAGGCCCTGCAAAACCCGGCCGTCATCCACTGGGCAGGGCGCTATAAACCGTGGGAATTTCAGATATCGGAGCATTTTAACCGTGCCTATTACGACGTCCTCAAAAAGACGGCTTTTTGCGACGCACCCATGCCACAGCCCGGGGATATGACGGGGAAATCCCTGTGGCGTCAGGAAATGCGGATTCGTTTGGGAAAAATCTGGACACGGCTTCTGGGGAAAAAATAAGGCGACAACCTAACGCGAAAATCGCTCCCAACGAAAGGAATTTGAATCAAGAGGAGTATGATGATGAAAAAGAAGTTAAGTGGGTACTCGCTTACAGCGCTGACCCTTGCCATGTGCACGCAGCGCATGTCCATTGCGGTGGGGAATATTTTCTATGGTCTTGCCATTGTACTGTTTCTCGTTGATGTTATCGAGCGCAGGCGCCGCGGGGAAACCTTTCATTTGGCGCCGCACGTAAAGCACTATTTTTGGGCCTATGCCTTTTTTGCCCTGACCCTGTTGCCGTCGGCCCTTTTGAGCCCTGATGTGAGTTTTTCCTTTGGGAAATATCTCAATTCCATAGTGGGCCGCATTGTTGTCCTTCCTATGCTGCTCTTTCTCGATGTCGATGAAAAAGCCATCAAAAAGGCGCTTCTCTGTTTCATTGCTTTTATTGCCTTTGATGGACTCTGTACTTTTGGTGAACGGCTCATTACGGGAGCTGACCGTGCCCATGGCTTGGGGGATGGGTGGCTGCGTCATGCTAGTATTGTTGCTACCGTTTTTCCTGCAAGCATTATCCTTTGGCTGCAAAAGGCGGAAAAGATTTCCCACAGGAATGGGCTTCTAGTGGCAGCCGTTCTCATTGTCCTAGGCGCCATTGGCAGCGGCACAAGAAGCTCTTGGGTGGGCATTTTCGTATCTGTGATTCTTGTGACCGCAGAGAGTTTGCGGGAACGAAATTCAAGGATTGTCGCGGTCCTTTTGGCATTAAGCTGCTCTTTTGCCGTGATTGCCGCAAGTCCCGCCCTTTCCCAACGGTTTTTTTCTATTTCGAATGTAACGACCGATCGGTCCAATGGAGACCGAATCGAAGCATGGAAGAAAGCGGCTGTCATGATTCAGGATAAACCGGTCTTTGGTTTTGGCATCCTCCAAGGGGGGAAGGCCTATCTGGCCCATTACCGCACCAAGGCTGATACGCAGGGCTTGCATCATTTTCATAACATTTATGTCCAAACGGCCGTGGACAGCGGTCTTGTCGGCCTTATGGGACTTGCTTCCTGGATCCTTTCCTCCTTTTATCTTTTTCGTCATGTGGAAAATCCCTATGCGTTTGCAGGATTTTGTGCTTGGATAGGATTTTGCACAGTGGGGATGTTTGATTACACGCTGGGTATGTCTGCTGCTGTAAAGACCCTTCTTTTCATGACAGGATGCTGCTTACGATTGGAAACTTCCTTAGGCAATAAGGAGGAGAAGACGTTATGATTTTTAATCATTCCATTATCAATGCAGCAAAAGCGGCAGAAAGAAGCGAGAGTGTTTCCCGCAATTTTCATGACCTTGGAATTGAACCAAACTTTTTTGAAGCCATTATGGGAAATGAACTCAATGAAACCCAGTTAAAGGAATGCCGCGGGGATAACGGTCTTCTTACTATTGGAGAAGTTGGGTGCGTTTTATCCCATTTAAAGGTGTGCAAAGATTTTTTATCAACGAATGCACCTTATTGGACTATTTTTGAAGATGATATTCATCTATCTAATGAATTTTTAGATGCTTATCCGAGAATTGAATCGTTTATGAATTCTCAGATAGAACCTAGCGTCTTGCTCCTAAGAAGAAATAATGGCAAAGGAAAAGTTGTGTACCCATTAGGTGGTAATCATCATGTTCTTCATATGCTAGCAGGTACAATGGCATGCGGGTATATTATCAATCGAAAGGCTGCTGAGAATCTGGTGAAGGCATTAATTCCTGTAAGAATAGAATATGATGCTTGGGCCATTTATCAACAACTGGGATACATAAAATTATATAGTACAGATTTCAATTACGTTGAACTCAATCCTACTATGTCTTCTAATTCTATAATTGATCAAATGGAAAAACGTTATGACGATAGTTGTCAATTTCCAAAAAAATTAAAGATGGAAATGTAAAGGCCTTATACAATCAAAATAGTCCATCGCAAAAAATTATACTCCAATTGAAGCGTGTAGTACGGCACTTACAAGAGTTATATTATGATGAATATAGACACTAAGCCACGTAATAGAATAAAAAAGATTTTTCTTGACGGTATCATGCATCTGGGTGATGTCATTACAGCAGCGTCTGTGATTCCCGTTCTCAAGGAACAGTATCCTCATAGTGAAATCCACTACTTGGTGAAAGATTCCGTCGCTCTGCCTGCCTCTTTGATCTGTGGTGTCGATCGTGTTATTCCTTATACCTATCAAAGCGGCGGAGGGGCCTTGGATGTAATCCGAATGGGGAAAAAGTTGTCCCAAGAGGGCTATGATTTGGGGATTTCCCTCGATCCTAGGGAGCGGGTTACCCTCATGAAATGGATTGCTCGCATTCCCCTTCGGCTCAGTATGGAGCGTGCCTTAGGCTGGGAACTGGGTTGGGAAAAGTGGTTTTATACCCAGGACCTTTCTTATCGAGCGTCTTGGGATTATAAAAATCACCGCATGGGAGAAAGCTATCAGCGTCTCATGCGGGATTATTTTGGTGATGAATCACAGGAATTCATTCCTCCTGCCCTTGTCCCATCAGCCTCAAAGGATCTTGCCGCCGCTGATGCCCTGCTTGCTGGATGTTCTGCCAAGGGACCAAAGGTGCTTTTTTGCGTGGAGACGACCGCAAAGGCAAAGGACTGGCGGGCTGAAAAATTCGCCGCCCTTGCTGACTGGCTCATCACGAGCTATGATGCGTCCGTCATCATAACGGGCATTGAAGCGCATCGTCCTAAGATGGACGCCATCAAAAACCGGATGAAGCATCCCGAAAGCATCATCGATACCCTGGGAAAAACGACCTTTCCCGCTTTGGTGGCGCTTATGAGACGGGCCGACTGCGCCATTACCCTCGATACGGGCACAACCCATATTGCCGCCGCGGCAGGGTGTCCCGTCCTGACAATTTTTACCTTTAACTCCCCTGAGATCTATCAGGGATGTGGGGAACGAACTTGGGCTGTCAGCGGTCATGTTCCCTGTTCGGGAAAGCATGTTTGCATCGGACCCAAGAAATGTCCAAAGAACCTTTGCGAAGAAAGTGTGACCTTATCTATGGTCCAAGAGACTGTGAAGGAGATGCTTGAATCCCTATGAAAACGTTTGAAGACGGTTACTTTGTCCCCGCCCGTTTCCTAAAAGGGGTGGAGACCTTTTCAAAAAACGCGGAAAAGACGGACAAAGCGCCCTTGCACGTTGCCTATAACGTCAATGACGGCTATTTTCAGATCATGGGCGCAAGCCTTGTCAGTGTCCTTGAAAATAATGCCCATCGTGCGGTGATGTTTCACATCTTTACTGATGGGTACAGCAAGGAAAATGCCCAAAAGATGGAGCAGCTGGCTGACCGCTATGGCTGCGTCATCAAGCTCTATACCCTTCATATGGAGCCCTTTGCTGATTTTCATGTCAAAGTGGAGCGTTTTTCCCGGATTACTTATGGAAGGATTGTGATGCCCCTCATCCTTGCTGCAGAAACGGACCATTTTCTCTATCTTGATGCCGATACTATGGTCATCCGGCCCCTTGACGAGCTCTATCATTGGGACCTTACGGGAAAAGCTATGGGGGCTGTTTCAGAACGGATGCCCGATGCCAAGCGCCGTGGTGACTATCTTCATCTTAATAATGGCCGTTACTTTAATGACGGAGTCATGATGGTGAATATCCCAGAGTGGCAGAAACAAAACATTACGGAAAAGGCCTTTTCCCTACAGAAGGAACCAAAAGAACGTTTTTTGGGTCAAAGCCAGGATATCCTCAACATTGTCTTTGATGGGACAAATGCTTTTTTGCCGTCTATTTACAATGAATTTGGCGGTGGTGAAGATGACCCCCAGCAAAAAGGGACAATCATTCATTGGACAGGGCGGCGCAAACCATGGCAGATGGTCCTGTCCGATTATGATGCTCAGTGGCGGTCCTATAATGCGGCCTCTCCGTGGGAGACCTTGACGGCTATTTTGCCCATCCTTAAACCAGAAAACTATCATGATTTCAAGGAATGGGCAAAGTATCGCAGAAAAGAAAGCTTCCGGGATTATGTAAAGGGAATGGCTTATTACGCGATATTAAAAGGATGCTTTTTGATTTCCCGAAGGGCAAAGTAAGACCCAAGGAGGTTTTTATATGACAACGTTTCTTGTTGCTGCCATTCAAATGGATACCACATCCAATCAGGATCAGAATCTTTCTGTCGTGGCTGATTTCATTGGAGAAGCGGCCAAAAAAGGCGCCAAGCTTATCGCCCTTCCCGAGACCATGGCCTATTTGGGCCGCGATTATGCGGCCCTTTCAGAAGCGGTTCCTGGTGGGAAAACGGCAACCTATTTGAGCACCCTTGCCCGAAAATATGGCGTCTATATCGAGGGTGGGAGTCTTTACGAAAGAAATGAAAACGATCCGGCCCGCCCCTATAATACGACCTTTCTTCTAGGCCCTGATGGGGCATTCCTCGGAAAATACAGCAAGCTCCATCCCTTTGATGTGGTCCTTGATTCAGGGGTGACAAGCCGTGAATCAAGTCATGTAGCACCGGGCCATGAAATCGTGACGGTGAAGACGGCTGGTGTCGGCACTTTGGGCTTTGGCATCTGCTATGACCTGCGGTTTGGAGAGCTCTTCCGTCTTATGGCCCTTCGGGGCGCACAGATTCTGGTGCTTCCTGCGAACTTTACGGAAGCAACGGGCCGCGCCCATTGGGAAGTCCTTGTTCGGGCCCGGGCCATTGAAAATGAATGCTACGTCATTGCACCGAACCAAGTGGGAAAGAAGCCTCGCTTTACGGCCTATGGTCACTCCCTGATCGTCGATCCGCGGGGAAAGGTCCTTGCCGAAGCAGACGGGACGGAAACAGGCGTTATTTACGCACCCATCGACCTTGACCTTGTGTCGAAGGTGCGAAAGGAGACCTTTACCCTCCAAAATCGACGGGAAGATATTTATTCCCTCTGCTTGAAATAGAATCGGTAAATCCCATTTGACCAGTCTTATGGCGGTCTATGGGATTTTCTTTTGAGAAACTGGCGGCGTGTTTTTGTACAGTTTGTGTTCAATCAGGCAAGCCAGACAGCGAACACTTTTTGTGTATTTGGTGAGGTATTTGCCTGTGTGTCAAATTTTTCAAGAATTGTTTTTACCAAAACCTGAGGCTAGGTGACAGTTTGTGGAAACGGTGCTTTTTTTAGGTAGTTGTACTATAATAAAAATATAGCCATCTTTCTTGGCAATTTTGTCAGTAAAGGAGCGTTTCCTATGGATTGCAAAATAGAAGCTGTGCCGATATTCATTACGGGTGCAGCTGGCTTTATAGGGTATCACCTTGCTTTGCGGCTTCTTTCTAAGGGCTATGCCGTTCATGGCATGGATAATCTCAATGCCTATTATGAGGTGGCCTTGAAAAAGGAGCGCCTGAAGCGCCTTTCCTATTATCCTGGTTTTTCCTTTACAGAAGGGGATATCAGTGACAAGGACGCCGTGGAAGGGGTCTTTACGAAGCTGTCCCCCAAAATTGTCGTGAACCTTGCGGCTCAGGCCGGCGTCCGCTACAGCATTGATCACCCTCGGGACTACATTGATTCCAATATCGTGGGCTTTTTTACAATCTTGGAAGCTTGCCGTCATCATTCGGTGAACCATCTCGTCTATGCTTCGAGTTCCTCCGTTTATGGCAATCAAGAAAAAACCCCCTTTAGCGTCACAGACCCGGTCGACCATCCGATCAGTCTTTATGCAGCTACCAAAAAATCCAATGAACTTATGGCTTATACCTACAGTCATCTTTATGGGGTTCCTACGACAGGACTGCGTTTTTTTACGGTCTATGGTCCTTTCGGCCGGCCTGATATGGCCTATTTCAAGTTTGCCAATAAGATCATGAAAGATGAGCCCATTACCATCTATAACCATGGCGATATGTACCGTGACTTTACCTATGTAGATGATATTGTGACGGGTATCGAAAACCTGCTTCCCCATCCACCCCAAGATGGTTTTGGCGGGGACCCTTACCGAATCTATAATATTGGCAACAGCACGCCTGTAAAGCTGATGACTTTTATTGAGATCTTGGAAAAGGCACTGGGAAAAGAGGCCCAAAAGGAATACCTTCCTATGCAGCCCGGTGACGTGTACCAGACCTTTGCAGATGTATCGGCCCTTGAAAAGGATTTTGGCTTTAAACCGACGACGACAATTGAAGAAGGACTCAAGAAATTTGCCCAGTGGTATAAAGCGTATTACCATTGGACTGCATAGTGCCTACTCAATAAAGGAATCTGTCGATAAGAACCCATTCCTGGCGAGATTTGAGCCTATGAGAAGGAAATCCCCTTATTGTACGGGTGTTTGTACAATAAGGGGATTTCCTTTACTTAAAACGGGAGTGAGGATCTATTTTTTCGGAAAGACTTTTGGTTCCGTGCTGCGTTTTTACTTTCTCCCAGTTGAGCTGATAGGTTGGGGAAGCAAGATCGAATTGTCTTTCTTCGTATGGGGCATTCTGGATTCCCAGTAGGGAAATAAGCAAATTATAGGCTAGATCGTTGGTCCATGGAAGATCTTTGTGTTTTTGCAATTCTTTTTGGATTTCTGGACGATTGACAATTGCCTTAGGACTAAGATAGACCAGAAAGGGAATTCGAACCATTTGAAAGGTAAATTTATCAGGAGAATGGGCATTTCCTGATTCTGGATCTTCTCCATGGTCAGGCAGGTAAAGAAATCCTTGAAAATTGGAGTAATTATGGACTTTTTCAAAGATGCCTTGAAGGACGCTGTCGACATAGCGAACCGAATTGTCATAGCCGTCAACAAATTTTCCTCTCCCCGAAAAGAGACTGTATGACTTGGGATAACGATCTGCATACCGGGAATGACTGCCCATTAGATGGATGACAATGAAACTGGGGCGGTCTACGTTATCTGGAAGTTCTGTAATAAGTTTTCCATCAAGGTATGTGGAATCACTGGGGGATGCGCCTCTTCCATTGATCCAAGTATGATGTGCTGCGGTGGAGGAAATGATGGTAATGGGCGTGTCTGAAGCACTAAATCCTGCCTGGTTGCTGATCCAGTAGGTATCGTAGCCAGCTGCTTTCGCAAGATCGATGATGGAATAAGCTTCTTCAAGGGGAATGTGATTGTACTGATTTTTTTCGCTCAAGGCATAGGTGAGGGAAAGGATGGTTTGGCAGTAATTGGCATAGGGATAGGAAAAAATGGTTGTTCCCTTACAACCCGCCATTTTATCCATCCAAGGCGTGGTTTGTCGGTCATATCCGTATACGTGCATATGATCACGGGATGCTGATTCTCCAATGACAAGGACATAGGTTCCTCTGGCTTGTGAATCTATGGAAAGTGGGGGAAGCGCAGACAAGCGGTTCAGACGGATTTCTTTCATGATTTTATACTGTTCGTAGGCTTTCAGGGAGGTCCGGGCTGAAGTGATTGTGTTTGCTAGGTAGAAGATTTTTATGCGGGGAAGGGTAGACTTCATATTCAGAGCGAGTAAAGCCATTAGAATCAAAATGATGGATGGCTTTTGAACCGGTGCGGCTTTCAGCATTTTCCTCGAAAGGCTGATTACGAGTATACTGATGGCAAAGATTCCAAGTAAGGAAAGTGCCCAGAGAAATAATGGCTGTTCCTTCAGGTAGGACAGTGCTTCTCCTGGATTTGTCTGGAAAACTGCCAATATGAGATCAGCCGACAGGGCATGCCCTCCACTTACGATTCCATATCCAATCCCTAATAACGGAACGCTTGCCGTCAGCCATAATCCGCCATAATAGATGGCGCGACAGCACACGCGGAGAAGGGGCTGTTTTATGGAATTGGATAAGAGTCCCCATGAAGAAAAAAAGGCAAATAAGGTTGTACCCCATTCGATTGCTTCAGAGGCAGAAAGCCCATTGTTACTGAAGTCTTGAAGGGTATATATGGAAAGAAGGTATAAAAGGAAGAGTACTGAAGATGTCTTGAGATAACTTGGATCATAGTTCCATTGGGATCCAATCATAGAATAGGCAAGTGCACCATAAATGAGGATTTCATTGAATATACGCTGTTCCAATTGACCCGTAAGTCTAAGAACCAAGGAAAGAAACAAATGGAGAAAAAAGAGAATGAAAAAGGTCTTGGAAGGAGTGAAATGTACCCTCTTTACTGGACACCCAGTAAGGAGGGTACATTTTGC
>ERZ779877.931-NODE-931-length-28676-cov-4.921910_pt1 | contig 28676 bp, 25 predicted proteins | sample MGYA00511556_ERZ779877 | MGnify/ENA primary metagenome ERZ779877 (study PRJEB29588, sample SAMEA2159338) | human gut metagenome | biome: human gut; feature: human-associated habitat; material: faeces | place: Denmark | collected 2008/2010 ...
GCAAAACAGCTCAAGCTGGCGGCCCTCGTGGATGAGCCGTTCGTGCTCATGCCGCAGTCCAACAGCTACCGCCACCAGTTCGATGTGGAGCTGGCGCACCAGAAGCTGACAATCCGTCCGTTCCTGGAGCTGGAGAGCACGAGCATGGTCATGCAGCTGCTCGAGCACAGCCCGTACCTGTCCGTGCTGCCGCGCTACACGCCGCCGCGCGGAAGAGGGCCGGCTTGCCATTCTGCCGGTCACGGACTGCCACATGGAGCAGTGGAGCCAGCTGGTGCACCACCGCGACAAGGTGCTCACGCCGCAGATCCGCGTTATGGTCTCCTGCATTGCACAGGTGGAAAAAATCCCGCTGCATCTCGAGAGCTGAACAGGGACATAACAAAAACCTGCCCCCATCGTGCGATGGGGGCAGGTTTGCATCCGGGAACAAAAACTCAGTCGGTCACGTACGGCAGGAGGGCGATCTGACGCGCTCTCTTGATGGCCTCGGTGAGCTCGCGCTGATGCATCGCGCAGGTACCGGTCGTGCGGCGCGGCAGGATCTTGCTGCGCTCGGACACGAAGCGGCGGAGCTTTGCGGTGTCCTTGTAATCGATAAAGGTGGCCTTATCAACACAGAACTGGCACACTTTTCTGCGCTTGCGGTTCTTGGGATTGTTCTTATCGAAAGCCAAAGCTGTATCCTCCTATCAAAATTTTAGAACGGCAGCTCGCCGTCGCCGTCATCCAGCTCCGAAAAGGCGGAAGCAGCGGGAGCGCTGCTCTTTCCGGCAGAGCCGGAATTGCCATAGCTGCTGTATGAACTGCTGCGGCTGTCACCGCTGTCGCCGTCGCGGCGGCGGCTTTCCCCGAAGTACATATTGTCAACAACGACCTCTGCGCTGCGGCGCTTGCCGCCATCGCGATCGGTCCAGTCACGGATCTGGAGACGGCCGGAAACAACGGCCATGCTGCCCTTCGTGAAATACTTGCTGACGAACTCCGCGGTCTGACGCCAAGCGACGCAGTCGATAAAATCGGTCTGCTTTTCTCCGCCGTCACGGCTGCCGAAATCACGGTCGACCGCGAGGGTGAAGGACGCTACCGGCGTCTGGGACTGGGTGTATCTGAGCTCAGGATCTCTGGTCAGACGCCCCATAATGGTGATATGGTTCAGCATAATTATCGCTCCTTACTCTGCACGCAGGGTAATCAGGCGACGCAGAATGCCGTCGGTAATACCGAGTATACGATCCAGCTCGGCGGGGAACTCGGGAGCGCTGGTGAACTTCATCAGCACATAGTAGCCCTCGGAAATGTAGTTGATCTCGTAAGCGAGCTTGCGCTTACCCATCTCCTCCATCTCTTCAAGAGTACCATTCGCTTCCACAAGTGCCTTGAACTTCTCAACAACAGCGGCAGTCTCCTCCTCGCTGAGGTTGGGGTTGATGATGTACATCACTTCGTACTTTTCGCTTGCTTTTGCCATGGTTGCACCTCCTTCTGGTCTGTTGGCCCCCGTTCAGACGGGAGCAAGGATCGCCCGTCTCCATGGACAGGCTATATTATTATAGCTGTTTTTCTTTATTTGTCAAGGGTTTTGGGAATCTTGACATCCGTTTATTTTCCGTATATCGGTTTGACTCGCATGTACAGCTCCTTGTATTTTTCAAAAAGGGAGTCATACATGGCGGCATTGTCCTTATTGGGGAACAAAAGCTCCCCGGACTCGGCCAGACATTTGCCGAAGTCCAACGGGATCTCCCTTATGCCTGCGGCGTGGGCGGCAATTATTATGTCTCCTAACGTTTCCGTTTCGCTGTTCCGAAGCCTGCGTATCGGCCGGCCAAGCACATCCGCGAAGATCTGGCTCCAGACACGGCTGTTTGCAGCGCCCCCGCCCAGCGGGATAGGCGTATCGCCGCGGGTGCCTGCCATAACGGCATCCGCGCAGTCCCTTATCGAAAATGCGACTCCTTCCATCACGGCTCTCGCGAACGTGCCGAAGCTTCCGTCCAAACCGATATTGAAAAACACTCCTCTGGCGGCGGTGTCCCAGATGGGACTTTTTTCCCCGGAAAGATACGGAAGGTAGATCATGCCATCAGCGCCGGCAGGAGTCTGCTCGACCTCAAAGTTTATCCGATCATAGACTCCGTCTCCGGTCTGCCCTTTCTTGCCGTGGGCCGCCTGACCGAAAGTATCCTTGAACCAGCGGAGAGAAACACCGGCATTATTCGTTGTCTGTATTATCAGGTAGTTGTCGTTTATCGTATGCGCGTTAATAAGTCTCTCGTCAAAGTTCGGCACGGACGACACATAGCAAAGCCGGCCGCTGCTGCCGATCGTGATTGCAAGGTCACCGTCGTTCAGCGCTCCGGCTCCAAGCGTCGCCGCCACGGTATCAACGGAACCGGCAGTGACAGGCGTTCCCGGCGCAAGGCCGGTCTGTTCCGCCGCCGCGCGCGTTACGGTTCCTACGACTTCATCCGAATGGTATACCTTTGGCAGCAGCTCAGCCGGAACGTCAGCTTTGAAGAGGATCTCCGGTTCAAGCTCGCCGGTGTATATATTCCCGATGCAGGCAAGATCTACCCTTGATACGTTTACGGAGAACTCTCCCGTCAGCTGCTTGACTATGAAGCCGCTGGGAGACAAGAACCTGCACCCGGGTCTTATCAACTCCGGGTGATTATCCAGTATCCAGCGTATGGAGCTGAGGGCGCAGGAGCCCATAGCCAATTTGTTCGCCGCCAGCTCGCGTATCCGGTGAGATCCGATTTTTTTCTCCAGCCATTCGACCTGCGCGCCCGAACGCTGATCATGCAGACCTATTGCGTTATGGAGGACCTTGCCGTTTTCGTCTACAAGGCAGACCGCATTAGTACAAGACAGTCCGATCGCCGCTATTCTGGAGCTGTCGAGCTTCCCGCCGGCAAAGCATTTGCGCAGGTTTACGCAGACGCAGCTCCACCACACATCTGGATCCTGCTCGGTCCACGTTGGGAACTTATGTATCATCGGGTAGTCCTGATACGCCGCTTCTGCGATCCTGCCGTTGAGATCGTACACCGTGCATTTTGTCCCTGTCGTGCCCACGTCGATTCCTAAAAGCAGATCTTTACTATTCATGTGAATGTCACACTCTCTAAAAGTTTACGCTTAGTCGGAGGAACGGATGTCGTCGATCCTTCCCGCAAGGAATGTTTCCCAGTCGGTCTTTGAGTCAGACGGAAAACAGTCCGTAATGAGCAGATCGCAGTCGCTCAGCTCAAAGCCCTTTATAAATCCCTTTTTCCCGAACTTTGTATGGTCGGCAATCATAACGCATTTTTCCGCCGACGCTCTCGCCTTTGCGCGGACCTCCATCGCCTGCAGGTTCAAAAACATAAAGCCGCCTGAAACATCTATGCCGGCAGGCGAAAAGAACGCCTTCTGAAAATGAAACGAGTCCAGCACATGTCCGATGTCGCTTATCACGGTATGTGTCCCGCGCCTGACGAAACCGCCGAGAACGATTGTGGAGACGTTATATTTATTCTCCAGCTCTATTGCAATTCGCAGGTCGTTTGTCACTACGGTAAGCGTAATATCCGGAAGCTTCTTGGCAAGCTCCAGCATCGTCGTTCCGGTGTCGAGAAACAGCGTGTCATTCTCTTCCACGAAATTTGCCGCATAAGCTCCCAGTTGGCGCTTGATATCAACGTTCTGGCTCTGGCGGTAATGATAAATTATCTCATGCTGCTGTTCCTGCTCAGGGCTCTTGGCTTTCCAGATCACAACGCCCTGACTCTGCGTCAGCAGGCCGCGGCTTTCCATTTCCTTTATATCGCGTCGGACAGTGGACGCAGAGCAGCCAAGCAGCTGCGGAATGTCCGCAATCGCCACAAAGTCCCTGCCCTTGACTATCTTTTCAATTTCTTTTTGCCTTGTCAGCTTTATCATGTTTTTCGCATCCTTATCAACGGTATCAGTGATAATTCTCATGCAGCTCGTCGATCTGTGCGTCGGAAAGGTAGCAGCCGTTTCCATTGAGTATAAAATGGATCTTGGCATTCTCCTCAATTTCCTCTGCCAGATTCAGCGCCGCATCCAGAGTTTTCCCCACTGCAACCAGCCCGTGGTTGCGCATGAGCACGGAATTACGGCCGACTATATACGAGGAAACCTCCATTGCCAGTCTTTCGGAGCCCGGGCAGAAATAAGGTATCACCGGCAGCTTGCCGACACGGATCCCATACCCGGGAGTATAAGCCGGAACAATACAGCTCTCCTGTATGTCTTTCATGCATGAAAGCGCTACGGAATATACGGAGTGCACATGCACGACCGCCATTATATCTGACCTGACGGCATAGCACCGCAGATGAAGCGCCGTCTCCTTGGACGGGCGGAAGCGGCTTGAGAACCGTTCCCGGTCATCCACGAAAACTATATTTTCTTCCGTGGTGTTTTCTAAAGAAACACCCGATGCCGTTATAAGTATTCCGCCGTCTACCCTTATGCTTACATTTCCGCCGGACCCGCTCACCATGCCCTTGCTGTGGATAGCATGGCAGACGCTTATCAGTTCTTCCTTTTGCTTATCATATGTCATATAATCACCGTCCATTGTAAAACGCAAAAAATGGAAACCAGTTTTTTCAAAAAGTTTCAGGATTTATATAACACAAATCGTTCAGGAAAGTCAATAGCCATTTGCTTCCGCGCCCTATTTTTTCTTAAAAAGCAGGGCTATTTAAAGAAAAATGTTGAAAACTCACAATTTCACAGGCTCAGTTTCAGATAAAATGGCGATTGAAAAAAGAGAAAGAAAATGATAATTTGTGAAAATAGAAAGACAAGGTTTGATCATCAAGGTTCAGCTTTTGTATTTTTCAGAAAGCTGTGGAGGGTAAATATGGAACTGAAAAAGATAGCTGTTACGGCAAAGAATGACAAGTGCAGTATCTTAAAAGACGTCTGTAGCCTTCTTGAGAGTCTGCACATTGAAGTTATAAAACCGGAATATGAGCCTGCCTGCGGCGCTTATGCCGTCAAGGCGGCGGAAATGGTTTCCTCAGGCGACGCAGACGGAGCCATAGTGATAGGCTCCAACGGCTTGGACAGCGCGATACTTGGCAACAAGTTTGCCTCAGTGCGCGCCTCGCTTGTTTCGACGCCGACTACCGCGAGATATACCCGTGAGCATAACGCTTCAAACCTGCTGTGCTTGGGTGCAGACCTGATCGGGCCGCAAAAGCTTTTGGACATTGTGAAGTGCTGGGTAAACTCCGATTTCATCGGCGGGCGTCATTCAATCTCCCTGGGTATGATAAAGGACGGCGAGCTCCATCAGTTCGGTCAGGACGAGCCCGCCGCAGCCGTCCAGACGAAGCGGCCGATCAGACACATATATATCGGAAACGATCATGCCGGTTACGAAGCCAAGCTTCAGGTCCTCAAAATACTCGAGGCGCGCGGCATAAGCTATACCGATCTCGGAACAGCTTCCGCCGATATAGTCCGCTACCCTTATTATGCGGCGCGGATAGCTCACGCCGTGCTGGACGGCGACGCTGATGCGGGGATTGCGATATGCGGGACGGGGATCGGTATTTCCATTGCGGTAAACAAGTTCAAGGGAATCCGTGCCGCGCTTTGCAATGACAGGACAATGGCAAGGCTTGCCAAGGAACAATTTGACGCAAACGTGCTGTGTATAGGCGGTAAGATTGTCGGTGCCTTTGAACTTGAGGATATCGTAAACGAGTGGCTGTCGGATTCTCCCCGGAAGCCCGGCAAAATGCTTGACGTCATTTCAGCCGTCGAGAACATAAACATGACACATACCTCATGGCGTCCCGCAAATAATGTGTAATCAGCCCGGTCGCAGCCGGGAATAAATAAAAGGAGAACCACAAATGAAAAAAATCATAGCTATCCTTCTATCCGTTATTTTTGTTTTAGCCTCGCTCGCGGGCTGCGGCAGCACCTCTCCCGCACCGGCAGCAGGCGAGACCCAGAGCACGGAACAGCCCGCAGCCGAGAACGCGGACGGCGAAGTATACGAGATGGTCATCGCCCTCCATACCAACGAGGGCACCGCAGAGTCCAACGCCGTTTACCGCTTCAAGGATGCCGTTGAAGAAAAGAGCAACGGTCGCCTGAAGGTCTCCGTATTTACGGGTGCAACGCTCGGCTCCGAGGAAGAGAACCTCGAGCAGATCGGTACGAACGAGATTCAGGGCAGTATCTTCGGCGACGTCATGACCTCACAGCTTGCCGCAGATCTGGATCCTACCGTTACTCCGTTCCTCTTCTCCAGCGTCGATGACGTTCTTTCTGTCTGGGCCGGCGATGTCGGTGAAAAGATAAACCAGGCCTGCATTGAAAACGGCAATCTCCGTGTCCTCGGTGTCGGCCGCCGCGGCGCACGTTATCTCCTCGCGAACAAGCCCATCACCACTCCCGAAGAGTGCAAGGGGCTCAAGCTCCGTCTCCCCTCCATCGCCAACTGGGTCACCATTTGGCAGGAGATTGGCGCTCTCCCCACTCCCATTGCTTTCAGCGAAGTATACACCTCCCTGCAGACCGGCGTTGTCGATGCCTTTGAGAGCACCGCCGAGCTTACCTACACCGGTTCTTACTACGACGTCGTAAAGTACGCGATCGACACCCATCATCTGTATGGGCTCTTCCACCTGGCAGTCTGCGAGAGCTGGCTGCAGACTCTCCCCGCCGATCTCCAGGAGATCATTATCTCCGAGGGTGCGGAGTGCTGCGCATGGGGCGATGAGCAGATGGCGCTTTACGAGTCCGAGATGGTTCAGGCTCTTGTTGACAACGGCATGGAAGTAATCACTCCCGATGCCGACGCTTTCAAGGCCGCAGCAATGCCCGCGATTGAGCAGATCGTTGCACAGTGGCAGGACGGTATCTGGGAATCCATCGAGCAGTACGTCGGCTGAAATAAAACTTTTGCAGGAGCACCGGTGCAGTTTACCGCACCGGTGCCTGCGAACCTTGGTACTGCGGTGTCTTGAAAGAGAGCCTGTTTGGGAGGAGATTATTTGAAGAAGTTCATTCTAATGCTGAATAACGCCATTACGGTGTTGATGTTTGTCGTTTTGGTCGCCATTGTTTTCTGGCAGGTCATCTGCCGCTTCGTGCTGGAGCTGCCAAGTCCCTGGACCGAGGAACTTGCACGTCTCCTTGTCGTCTGGATCACTTACCTCGGTATCGCCGAGGTGGAAGCCAAGCGTGACGGCATACGTACTCTGTTTATTATCCAGAAGCTTCCGATACCAATCTATAAAGCACTGCTGGCGCTCTCCAGTCTCACCGCAATCGCGCTGCATATATGCCTCTTTATCGGTGCAATCGAGCAGATTCAAACCAACTCTGCCTATTATCTGTCCTCTCTGACTTTCCTGAGCAGAACAGTTTTCTATTATCCGATCCTTGTCGGCAGTCCTCTGTCTATATGGATGATCATTGAGGAAATAATAGATACTCTGAAACAGCCCTATCCTCTTTTCGACGAAGTGCCCGGAGGTGAAAATCAGTGAAGCTTCTCCTTTTTCTCGGCGTTTTGATTGTCCTTTTTGTCTTAGGTTTCTCCGTCCCTTATGCCATAGGCTTCACATCTATTATAATCCTTATCGCGGAGCGTGGAATCACCGGTATCCCGTTTGATGTCATTGCGCAGAAGATGGTAAGCGGCGCTAACAGCTTCACTCTGCTTGCGGTTCCGTTTTTCCTGTTCGCCGGTAAGCTTATGAACACCGGCGGCATTACATACAGGATTTTTGATTTCGCAAATGAGGTCGTCGGACGGCTGCCCGGCGGTCTGGGCGTGGCAAACGTCCTTACAAGCGTTATCTTTGCCGGAATGAGTGGAAGCGCGGTCGCGGACTGTGCCGGGCTTGGCACCATTGAAATACGCGCAATGGAGGAAAAGGGCTTCGATACTCCCTTCTCCGCCGGTGTTACTGCCGCGTCATCTACAATAGGCCCGGTTATCCCGCCTTCCGTGCCCATGGTCATGTTCGGCGTTATGGGCGGCGTGTCCATTGCTTCCCTGCTGATTGCCGGTTTGCTCCCGGGTATCCTTATGGGTCTCACAATGTCCATACTCGTCGTTATCATTTCGATAAAGCGTCATTATCCCCGCAACGATGATTTCTCGTTCCGCCGTCTGTGGAAATCCTTCAAGAAAGCTTTCCTGCCGATTCTCACCCCGGTCATCCTGATCGGCGGTATCATGTCCGGTATATTCACGCCGACAGAAGCGGCCGTCGTAGCCTCGATCTACGCGCTCATGCTCTGTGTCTTTGTATACAGGCAGTTGTCTTTCAAAGAATTTATACAGATCTGCAAGGATACGATCAGGGAAAGCACGACCATTCTCTTCATCGTCGGCGCTTCAACGCTGTACGGCTATCTCCTGACCCGGAGCCAGCTGCCGACCATACTGATGGACGCCATGTTTCAGCTTTCCACCAACAAGTATATCATACTTTTGCTTGTAAATGTATTTCTTCTTATAATAGGATGTTTTATCGAATGTAATGCAGCAATAATGATACTCGCTCCCATGCTCGTACCCATGTGCACCGCAGTCGGTGTTGATGGGGTACAGCTTGGCGTTATCATGGTTCTCAACCTTATGATAGGTCTGCTCACGCCTCCGGTTGGGATGTGCCTTTTTACAACCGCAAGAGTTGCAAATATCAGGCTTGAGACCATGATCAAGGCATCCGTTCCGTTCTATCTCCCGCTCGGCGTCGTGCTTCTGATGGTGACCTTCATACCGGAGATCACTCTGTGGCTTCCGCGGCTTCTGCTCGGGTAAAAGAAAGATATCCCGCACCGGTGGTGCGGGATTTTTTTCGGCCTATACTTATTGAGCGTCTGTTTATTCGCCGTCGTCGGTATAGGTGCAGACCTTGCCGACGTTGAGGATCATGTTCGGGTCAAAGACCTGCTTGATCTGAGCCATAAGGTTGAATGCGGTCTCGCCGACGGATTCCTTGAGGTACTCCTTCTTCGCGTGGCCGATGGCGTGCTCGCCGGAGACCTGACCTTCAAACTCGGTGCACTTGGCATAGCACTTGTCCATGATGACCTTGACCTTGGGAATGAACTCCTCCCGCGTCATGGTGTTGGAGCAGCAGTAGATATGCAGGTTGCCGTCGCCCGCGTGGCCGAAATTGCGGATCCTTATCCCCTGCTCCGCGCCGACCTCGCGGACATATACGAGAAACTCCGCGATCCTGTCGACAGGGACGACGACGTCCATCTCGTCAAGGAGCTTGGTGTCGGCCTCGATCGCGGTCAGGAACGAACTGCGCGCCGCCCATACTTCCTTCTTCAGCGATGGGGTATCAACGACGAGAACGTCCATCGCGCCGACCTTCTCCGCAACTTCGCCGAGCTTTTCCATCTTGAGGTAAAGCTCGTCCTCGCCGTTGCCGACGAGCGTGACGAGGATGCATGCGCCGACGGCCTTGCCGCCCACCTCGGTGGGGAAGATGGCGTTGCCGGTAAACGCGGCGGAGCTTTTGACGATGTCCGCGTCCATGAACTCAATGGACTGCGGGTCGAGATTCGCAAGCTTTATCGAGGGCACGGACGCAATAGCGTCGGCAAGCTCGGTAAAGGGCAGGATCAGGGACACATCGCAGGCGGGCGCGGGGATGAGCTTGAGCGTAAGCTCGGTGATGATGCCGAGAGTACCCTCGGAGCCGCAGATCAGGTGCAGCAGGCTGTAGCCGGAGCTGGTCTTGCAGACGGTCTTGCCGAGCTTCATTATCTCGCCGCTCGGGAGGACAACGGTCATCGCCATGACATAGTCGCGCGTGACGCCGTACTTGACAGCGCGCATACCGCCGGCGTTGGTGCTGACGTTGCCGCCGACCGTTGCGGTCTTCTCGCCGGGATCGGGAGGATAGAACAGGCCGTGAGCCTGAGCATCAGACGCGAGGTCGCAGAGCCTTACGCCGACCTGAGTATGAACGCAGAGGTTCTTCATATCGTAGCCGAGGATCTTGTTCATGCGCGCCGTGCAGATAATGACGCCGCCGTTCAGTGCGACCGCGCCGCCGACAAGGCCGGTGCCCGCGCCGCGCGGGGTAACGGGGATGAGGTTCTCATTGCAGAGCTTCATGATCGCCGCGACCTCTTCGGTGCTCTCCACCTCGCATACCGCTTCGGGGAAGCGCTTGCCGTAGATGGGCATTTCATCGTGGCAGTAGTCCTCGGGGATGCTGCCGTCAAAATAGAATCTGTCCTCACCGACTATCGCCTTGAGCTTTTCGGCGAGGTCAGCGGTGATCTTGTTGTATTTCGCCATGCTTTTATCTCCTTAAAGTATTTTTATCTTTACGCAAATCCCAGCGCCCGGGATGCGGTCTGTACTGTTTTTAAGCGCCGTTCACTATCTGTCAGCATACCATAAAGGCGTTTTTAAGGCAAGTGGTAATTGGGATGGACAGACTATGTTTCCCACAAACGACAGATATCTGCAAAAACAGCATTGACTTTTTCTTTTCGTCACATTATAATAAAGGTGGTATTTACCATACCAAGAACTGCGCAGGTTACTATGATAAGGTCTTAGTACCGCAGAGCTCTGACGCCCCGTTTCTGCGGGGCGTCATCTTTTTATATAGAAAAATACTTATATAGAAAAATACAAATAAAATAGGAGGCTCCGCAATGCTTTCATACGGGATCGGTCTTGACATAGGCATAGCATCTGTCGGCTGGGCTGTAGTCGCGCTTGATAACAATGAATTGCCCTACGGAATAATAAATATGGGGTCACGCATATTCGATGCTGCCGAGAACCCCAAAGACGGCGCCTCCCTTGCGCTGCCAAGACGGGAGGCGCGCAGCATGCGCTGCGCCGTCACAGGCACCGGAACGAGCGTATACGCGCCATGCTCGTCAGGCGCGGTATTCTGACGCAGGGCAGCCTTGACACTCTTTTTGACGGGCAGCTCGAGGATATATACGCGCTGCGCGTCCGTGCCCTGGATCAAAGCGTAACGGCGGAGGAATTTGCGCGGATACTGATACACCTTTCCCAGCGCAGAGGCTTCCGTTCAAACCGCAAAGCCGAAGCGTCAAAAGAGGACGGGGAGCTTTTATCCGCGGTGAGCAAAAATGCTGAGCGGATGCGTAAAAACGGTTACCGCACCGCTGCTGAAATGTTCATGAAATCGGAGGAATACTCAGAGCATAAGCGCAACAAGGGAAACAGCTATATTTCAACAGTCAGCCGCGGCATGGTCGAAGCAGAAGCAAAGATGATCTTTGCCGCGCAGCGGTCATTTGGCATGTCCTTTGCCTCGGAGGAAACAGAGGGAGAGTATCTCAGCATTCTTCTGAGTCAGCGCTCCTTTGACGAAGGTCCCGGCGGTGACAGTCCATACGGCGGCAATCAGATCGAAAAGATGATAGGTAAATGCACGCTCGAGCCTGACGAGCTGCGGGCGGCAAAGGCCAGTTATTCGTTTGAATACTTCAATCTGCTGACGCGGATAAATAATATCCGTATAGTGGAGGGCGGAGCGTCTGTCCCGCTCGACAACGCGCAGCGGGCGCTGATCGTTGAGCTTGCGCACAAGACCGAAGCTTTGGATTTTGCCAAACTGCGCAAAGCGCTTGAGCTCTCGCCGTCACAGACCTTCAACCTTGTGTATTATCGCGCGGACGAAACGCAGGAAGCATCGGAGCGCAAGCAGAAATTCAGCTTCCTGAGAGCATATCACGAGCTGCGCCGCGCTTTTGACAAGCTCTCCAAGGGCTATATAAACGGCATGAGCCGCGAAAAACGCAATGCAATCGCTTACGCGCTGACAGCATATAAAACAGAAAAGTCGATACGCACGGGGCTCGAAAATGCCGGGCTGACAGAGGATGAGCTAAACACTGCGCTCACAATAGGCAGCTTCTCAAAGTTCGGCCATCTCTCCGTAAAGGCATGTGACAAGCTTATCCCTTATCTTGAGCAGGGCATGAAGTATAACGACGCATGCGCCGCGGCGGGGTACAACTTCAAGGCTCACGACGGTGAAAAAAGGTCGCGGCTCCTGCACATCACGTCTGATGACATGGAACCGATAACGAGCCCGGTCGTTCGCCGCGCGGTATCGCAGACGGTGAAGGTCATCAACGCGATCATCCGCGAGCGTGGATGCAGTCCCACATTCGTCAACATCGAGCTTGCGCGTGAAATGGCAAAGGATTTCCAGGAACGCGGCAGACTCAAAAAGGAAATGGACGCGAACGCCTCGCAGAACGAGCGCGTTATGGAGCAGATAAGGGAGCTGGGCAAAACTCAGCCCACAGGGCAGGATCTGCTGAAATATCTTCTCTGGCAGGAACAGGACGGACGCTGCGCCTATTCGCTGAAGTCAATACCGATTGAAAACCTGTTCGACGATGGCTATGCGGAAATCGACCACATCATACCTTACAGCATAAGCTTTGACGACAGCCGCAGGAACAAGGTGCTCGTCCTTTCAAAGGAAAACCGTGAAAAAAGCAACCGCCTGCCGCTGCAATATCTGAGCGGTAAACGGCGCGATGACTTCATCGTATGGGTCAACACAGCCGTGAGGGATCAGAAGAAGCGCAGAAATCTGCTCAAAGAGGAGATAAGCGACGCGGACCGCGGCAAGTTCATTGAGAGGAACCTTCAGGATACAAAGACAATGTCAAGCTTCCTCATGAATTATCTGAACGATAATCTGGAATTTGCGCCGTCGGATAAGCGTAGGAAAAGAGTTACCGCGGTAAACGGAGCCGTCACGTCGTACCTGCGCAAGCGCTGGGGTATCAGGAAGCTCCGCGCGAACGGCGATACCCACCACGCAGTCGACGCGCTCGTCATCGCCTGCACGACGGACAGTCTGATTCAGCGCGTCAGCAGATACAGCAGGTGGCACGAAAGCAGCACCGTTGAGGTCGACCCCGAGACCGGCGAGGTGATCGACCGCTTCCCGTACCCTTGGCCGCAGTTCCGCAAGGAGCTTGAAGGCCGCTTGACAAGCGACCCGATGAAAAATCTCCGTGAGCTGAGCCTGCCGCTTTACGGCGATTCTGAAGTGCCGCTGCGGCCGCTGTTTGTCTCGCGCATGCCGAGGAGAAAGGTCACGGGCGCGGCGCACAAGGAAACGATCAAAAGCCCCGCTGCCCTTGATGACGGCTTCCTCGTCGTCAAGAAGCCGCTTACCGAGCTGAAGCTCGATAAGGACGGAGAGATTGCGAACTACTATATGCCGCAGAGCGACCGCCTGCTGTATGAGGCGCTGAAGCGGCAGCTCAGCGCTCACGGCGGAGACGGGAAAAAAGCCTTCACCGAGCCTTTCCATAAGCCGAAGAGTGACGGTACGCCCGGCCCGGTCGTCAACAAGGTGAAGATATGCGAGCCGAGCACAATGTCTGTCCCGATCCTTGGCGGCAGCGGCGCGGCGGATAACGACAGTATGGTGAGAGTAGACGTGTTCCGCGTCGAGGGAGAGGGCTACTACTTTGTCCCCATCTACGTCGCCGATACGCTGAAGCCTGAGCTGCCGAACAGAGCGTGCGTTGCATTCAAGCCATATGACCAATGGAAAGAGATGGATGACAGTAATTTCATTTTCTCGCTCTATCCGAATGACCTGTTCAAAGCGACAAGCCGAAAGACGCTCACCCTGAAGCTTTCCCAGCCGGACAGTACGCTGCCGCCGGAATACTGTGTGAAGTCAGAGCTTCTGTACTTCAAGGGAGCGGACATCAGCTCTGCAAGCTTTGCCGCAATCAACCACGACAACAGCTACAAAGCACGTGGAATTGGGATAAAGACTCTTGAGAACTTAGAAAAATACACCGTGGATGTTCTCGGTACATACCACGCCGTAGGGAAGGAAACCAGACAGCCGTTTTATAAAAAGAGAGGTTGAACATGGCGTTTCGAAACATTATTGTCGAAAATCCTGCGCATATCTCCGTGAAGAACAGCCAGCTTGTGATCCGTACCGATACCGAGCACAGCGCCGCGCTTGAGGATATCTCTGCGCTGCTGCTCGAAAACCGGCAGACAACGATAACAGCAGCCGCACTCTCCGCTCTTGGAGAGTGCGGCTGCTGCGTTTTTACCTGCGACGAAAAGCATTTACCCTGTACAGTGCTCGCCCCATTCATGCAGCACAGCCGTCAGGCCGCCGTCATCGAAAAGCAGCTTGCGGCGGGTGAACCGCTGAAAAAGCGGATGTGGCAGGCCATAGTCAAGGCAAAGATCACCAATCAGGCACTTTGCCTGAAATACTGCGGGAATGAGCATGACTGCCAGACCTTGAAAGCAATGGCGGAGCGCGTCCGTTCCGGAGACGTCGGGAACGTGGAAGCCGCTGCGGCGCGCTTTTATTTCCCCGTTCTCTTCGGGGAAGGCTTCACGCGGGGGAACGACTGTATATACAATGCCGCGCTCAATTACGGCTATGCCATCATCAGGGGCAGCATCGCCCGCTCTCTGGCAGTGCATGGTCTGCTGCCTGTCTTCGGAATACACCATGAAAGCTCGATGAACGCATTTAACCTTGCCGATGACCTGATAGAGCCTTTCCGTCCGCTGATCGATCTTCTTGTATTCTCCTCTTTCCGCCCCGAGGATGAGCTTGGTCCCGACAAAAAGCGTCTGCTTTTCGGTGCACTGAATCTGGACATTCTTTCCGATTCACAGCACCACAGCACCGCATACGCGATAGACAGGCTCGTGCAGAGTCTGCTGCGTTCACTGGATGAAAAGCAGCCCCGGCTTCTCCTCCCGGAGCTGCTTGCGCTTGAACAGCACCGGTATGAATAAGTTTATGAGAATGATCGTATTTTTTGATCTGCCCGTGCAGACAAAGACGCAGCGGAGAGAGGCCACGAAATTCAGGAACTTCCTGCTCAAGGACGGTTATCATATGCTGCAATACTCCGTATACGCCCGCGTGTGCAACGGGACTGACGCCGTGGACAAGCACCGCGAGCGCCTGCGCGACCGTCTGCCGAAAAACGGGGCGATCCGGATGCTCGTCATTACCGAGAAGCAATACGAGAGTATCGAAATTCTGCTGGGTGAGCTGACCCCTGCGGACGAGCCGTTCGAGAGCGAGGTTCTCAGCGTTTTTTGAAAAACGGATTTTTTTACATTTTTGCCGCGGCAGCGCAGACTTTTTTATAAAAAAGGAGCCCTGAAACCATTGATTTCAGGGCTCCTTTTCCGCAGTCGATTTACCATACCAAGAACTGCTAGGGAACTACAACGAGGAAATGGCGGAAAAGCCGCTGTTAAAAGATTTACCATACCAAGAACTGCTAGGGAACTACAACTCAAGAAACCTTTCACTCCGTAATAAGCTGCGGATTTACCATACCAAGAACTGCTAGGGAACTACAACCGATATTAACAAGTGGTTTGCCACTATCGGTGATTTACCATACCAAGAACTGCTAGGGAACTACAACCTACGAATATAATCAAGTTAAGGAGAACAAGATTTACCATACCAAGAACTGCTAGGGAACTACAACCGACGTTAACAAGTGGTTTGCCACTATCGGGATTTACCATACCAAGAACTGCTAGGGAACTACAACAAACGTACACCAAGAGACGCTTAAGCTTACGATTTACCATACCAAGAACTGCTAGGGAACTACAACTTCATCTTATCACTCCATTCGTCAGAACCGAGATTTACCATACCAAGAACTGCTAGGGAACTACAACCTACGAATATAATTGTGTAAAGGAGTTTAAGATTTACCATACCAAGAACTGCTAGGGAACTACAACGGTGAGGAGCGGCTGAAGCGCTTCCACGATGATTTACCATACCAAGAACTGCTAGGGAACTACAACTGAGGCACGACGAAGATCGGAGACAAGATTGATTTACCATACCAAGAACTGCGAAGAGACTACAACAATGGGTTAACTGACATCAGCCTGCTACGTTCATTCTTCAATGACCTCAAGCTCGGATTCCACACAATCATATAGTTTCCAGCTATCATCTTCACCGAAGCCGCCGGGTGTTCCCTCTTCGTCGGACTCAACTATAAACCACTCTGTGCCCTCTATTGTGTGAATGTCAACCACTATGCCGGTGATGCCAGTCTCTTTTATTCTCACGTGCGCGAACCAATCTATCATACTTCACACACCCTTTTTATAAGCAGTATACACTATCGCTTTCTTTTTGGCAATACATACCGCCGCTGCGGGTGGTAATTTCCCCCGCCGCGGCTATTGACACGGCGCGAAAACCTGCTATAATATCACAGTACAATTGAACACCTTATCAAGAGCGGTGGAGGGAACGGCCCTGTGAAGCCCGGCAACCTGCGTATGCAAGGTGCCAAATCCGGCGGTGATACGAAAGATGAGGCTTTTATGCAGACTTTATGCTCCGTCGGTTGACGGAGCTTTTTTATTGCTCTTTATCGCTCTTGACCTAAAGTTCTGTAAAAATACAAAGGAGGAATATAAATGAGCCATTACTTTTTCACATCCGAATCCGTGACCGAGGGGCATCCCGATAAGATCTGCGACCAGATATCCGATGCCGTGCTCGACGCTATCCTTGAGAAGGACCCGCAGGGGCGCGTCGCCTGCGAGACCACCGTCTCCACCGGCCTTGTCCATATCATGGGCGAGATAAGCACCGAGTGCTATGTTGACATTCCGCGTATCGCGCGCGAGGTCATTCGTGAGATAGGCTACGACCGCGCAAAATACGGCTTTGACTGCGACACCTGCGGCATCATCACGAACATTGACGAGCAGTCCGGCGATATCGCCATGGGCGTTGACAAGTCCCTTGAGAACAAAAACGGCGAATATGACGAGCTCCAGAACGGCGCCGGCGACCAGGGCATGATGTTCGGCTACGCCTGCGACGAGACCCCGGAGCTTATGCCGATGGCCATCTCCCTGTCCCATAAGCTCGCGAAGAAGCTCACCGCCGTCAGGAAATCTGGTGAGCTCACCTATCTCAGACCCGACGGCAAGACCCAGGTCACTGTTGAGTACGACGAGCAGCGCCGCCCCGTCAGGGTCGACACCGTCGTCATCTCCACGCAGCACTCCCCCGACGTCTCTCTCGAGCAGATCAGAGCCGACATGATCGAAAAGGTCATCAAGACCACCGTTCCCGCGGAGCTTCTGGACGAGAACACCAAGTACCTTGTCAATCCCACCGGCCGCTTTGTCATCGGCGGGCCTCAGGGCGACTCCGGTCTCACCGGGCGTAAGATCATCGTCGACACCTACGGCGGCAGCGCTCCCCACGGCGGCGGCGCTTTCTCCGGCAAGGACCCCACGAAGGTCGACCGCAGCGCAGCCTACGCCGCGCGCTACGCGGCGAAGAACGTCGTCGCAGCAGGGCTTGCGAAGCGCTGCCAGATAGAGCTTGCCTACGCGATAGGCGTGGCGGCTCCCGTGTCCGTCCTCGTTGAGACCTTCGGCACCGGCACGGTCTCCGACGCCGTCCTGTCCGAAGCGGTGCAGAAAGTGTTCGACCTGCGCCCGAGCGCCATCATCCGCGACCTCGACCTGCGCCGTCCTATCTACCGCAAGCTCGCCGCCTACGGCCACATGGGGCGTGAGGACCTCGGCGTGAGCTGGGAAAAGACCGACCGCGTTCAGGCTCTGCTCGACGCGGTGAAGTAAATAACAGCACGACCCCGGAGGAAGCCAAGCTTTCTCCGGGGTTTTTGTTTCCCTCTTTATCTCTTCTTTTTCGGCGGGAGATCCGGCGGCGCTTCAAAGCGCACCGGCGTCTGCGTGAATACTTCGTCGAGCGGTGCGGTGAGGATAAAGTCCCTTTTCTCGTCGCGGCTCAGCCCCTCTGGCATAGCGGCGGCGGCAAGCCTCACGCTCTTCCCGCTCTCGCGGTCATAGAAGTTGAACGCCGCCTCGTCACTGTCGCGCACTTCAAGACGCCCGTTCCCGGCCGTCGTGCCGAAAACGACCTGTATCCCGTCGATGTAGCAGGCGCGGCTCTCGGCGATGCAGTACAGGTTCTTCCCCTTTTTCTCCGGGCTCAGGATATCCAGCGCCGCAGCCGCGGCTCTGACCCCTATTGCAAGGCCGGGGCAGTAATGCCCGTGCAGCTCGCCCGCTTTTTCATACAGCTCTTTTATCATGTTCTCTCTCCTGGTCTCCAGTATATCCACGCCACCTTCGTGTTTATTTCGTCGTTTACGTTGCCGTCGGCATCGCATATATCTTTGAGCCGCTCCAGCGCGGCGGCGCACAGCGCATCTGCGTTCAGCTCATCCGCAAAGTAATTGCGGCGCATATACTCTGCCATCCCCTCCGCACCGCGCTTATCCGACCAATTGTAATCGACATACTTCACCTGAGGCGCATAGCCCGCGTCTGTCACTGCCTGTATAAGTGCGGCGCAGTCGGCTTTCAGATCACCGGTATGCTTTGGGCGCGGCTCAATGCCTATCTCTTTCATCAGCGCGTCACGGAGCGGCTGACGCCACTCATAGAAATTCGCCGTAAAGCACCATGAGCGTGTCATGCGGCTCATTTTTTTGACGGTGGCTGCATCGTGTATTGCAGGCGACATAGTGGATATTGCAAGGTCAAAGCCCTCCGCGAACGGCTCCTCCCTGCCGCTGATCTCATTGAAATCGCAGCAGACTGCGCGCCACGGGGTCTTGTACGGTGCCATGTTCTCGCGCGCATGGGCGATCATATTCTCGGAAATATCAGTCAGCGTCACGTCACAGCCGAGCCCGGCGAGATACGCACCGTATTTGCCGACGCCGCAGCCGATGTCTATCACCCGGCAGCCCGGCGTGAGCATCCCGTTTTCCTGCCAGAAGCGCAGCAGCGCTGAGTTGTAGTCGTTCAGTCCAAGGCGGAATACGCTCTGGTATTCGGGCGCGGCCTCGTCCCATTTTGCGCGTTCATCCTTCATTGTCCGCACCCCAATCATCCTCGTGCATCACGACTACCGGCAGTCCGTGTACAGTCTCAACATAAGCATGCATGCCGTATACCGGGAAGATGTTGTCATCTGACAGCACCTCTCTCCCGCCGTATCTGAACACGCTGCCATCCTTCATAAGCAGGAATTTATCGCAGAAGCGCATGGCAAGGCTCAGGTCATGGATGACCACGAGCACGGTTATCCCGCGCTCATCCGCTACCGTGCGCACAAGCTTCATCATTTCATGTTGGTTTCTCGGGTCAAGATTGCTCGTTGGCTCATCAAGCACGAGCACCTTCGGCTCCTGCACGAGAGCGCGTGCGAGCATCACCTTCTGCAATTCTCCCCCCGACAGTTCATCCACCGGCCTCAGACGCAGCTCGGCAAGGCCGACGCGCTCGATGACCCTGTCGCAGATGCTCACGTCTTCGTCGCCCACCGACCATTTTATGTACGGCTTGCGGCCAAGCAGGACGCAGTCAAATACCGTGGCCTGCGTCAGTTCGTTTTTCTGCGCGACATAGGCGATGTTCCGGGCAAGCTTCCTGCGCCCGAACTGCGCGATGTCCTCGCCGTCGAGCAGGACAGTGCCCGAGCCCGGCGTATTTATGCGGTTGATGCACGTGACGAGCGTGCTCTTGCCCGCGCCGTTATTGCCGAGGATACCCACCAGCTCACCGTTTTCTGCCGAAAAGCTGACGCCGTGCAGTATCTCTCTTTCTCCGTATGAAAAACTCAGGTTCTTGACTTCTATCATTTCATGCCGCCTCGCTTTATGATGAGGTAGAGGAACAGCGGCGCGCCCAGGAAAGAGGTCAGCGCACCTATAGGCAGCACCGTCGGCGACAGCAGCGTCCGCGAGACGATGTCCGACAGAATGAGCAGCGCCGAGCCGCACAGTGCCGAGGCTGGGATAAGGAAGCGGTAATCGTTGCCGAGGAATCGGCGCATGATATGCGGCGCGATAAGGCCGATGAAGCTGATGCAGCCGACAAATGCTACAGCCACTGAGGATATGAGCGCGCACAGCGCCATGCTGGAGAGAATGAGCGCGTCGACATGGACGCCGAGGCTCTTTGCCGTGCTCGTGCCGCTCTCCATCGCGTTATAGTTCCAGCGGTTATAGATGAAATACCCGAACGCCCCGAAAGTCAGCACAGCGATTATGGCGATGTCCCGCCACCCTGCGCGGCCAAGGCTGCCGAATGTCCAGTATACGACCGTCGCGACCATGACGTCGTCGCAGAAATACTGAATGAGCGCCGTGCCGCCGGTGAACATCGAACTGAGCGCAACGCCGACGAGAACCATGGTCGCGGGGGTCGTGCCCCGCAGGCGCGAGATGGCGAGGATGACAACAGTCGTCGCCATGCCCCCTGCAAACGCGCAGAGCGTCACGAGCGCGGGATTCGTCACGGTCAGTGCGGAGGACGTCCCCCCGGCGTTGACCTGTATCCCCGCGCCGAAATACACTATCGCCACTGCCGCGCCGAAGGACGCGCCCTGGGACACACCCAGCGTAGACGACGAGGCAAGCGGGTTTCGCAGCACGTTCTGCATGATGCAGCCGCTCAATGCAAGCGCCGCTCCCACCGCAGCGGCGGTAGCGAGCTTCGGCATACGCACGTTCCAGATTATCGTCTCCGTCCTGAGGTCACCGCGGTGCGCTATCGCGAGGACGACCTCCTTCACCGACAGCCCCGCAGAACCCGCGATAAGCGAGAAAAGCCCGGACGCGGCGGTAATGACGAGCAGCACAAGCAGCACGAGCCACTTTCTCCATATATAGCGCCCGTAGTCATTATTGAGCGTCTCAAGGCTTTTCCTTCTCATCTCTGTTTATTCTCCGATCGTCAATATCCCATAGTAAAGACCGCCCGCTTCCATTTCGGCGAAGGTGTCCTTACCGAGCATGAAAGAGAGTATCTTCCCGCCGATCCCCGGCATCGTCACATCGGCAAACTGCTCGGGATAGAGCACTATGCCGGCATAGTATGCATCCATAAGCGCGTAGGTGATGTTCGTACCGCAGTTATTGAAGGAAGGCATCGTGTAGACCTGCCCCTCCTTCACCGCGCGCAGCGCGTCAAAGAAGCCAGGGTTAGTGTTATATTCGTCATTCACAAGATCCATGTTGCCCGGATCAAGGAAGATTATATCAGGGTCCCATTCTATGACCTTCTCAAGGTCTACCTCATAGTAGTTCTGATCCGCCGCCTCATCGGCAACGTTGAGCGCGTTCACGCCCATGAACGGCCCGAAGTGCGCATAGGTGCCGCCAAAGCCGTGGCGGCCGGAGAACGTAACAGCGCCGGTATAGACCTTTTGCTTATCGGAATCCGGGATGTCCTTGGTGCGGTCGTTAAGATCCTGCTTGCATTCATCGATGAAAGAGAGCACGGCCTCGCAGCGCTCCTGTGCTCCGACGACCTCGGCAAAAATGCGCATCGCGTCGTAGAAGCTCTCGTCCACGAAATTGCGGCTGAGGTAGCGCACGCACACAACGGGTATGCCGGTCTGGCCGTAAAGCTCATCCGCCGCCTCTGCGGAGAAGCCCGCGAGGATAACGTCGGGTGCAACGGTGATTATCTCCTCGGCATAGCCGTTGTTCGCGCCGCTGCCGCCGCCCGAGCCGACCGCGGGCAGCTCCTTTATCTCGTCGCGGTAAACCGGGTTATAGTCGCGGAGAATGTTATAGGCCTCCTTGTCGTGATCCTCGACCCCGACCATCATGTCCACGACGTCAAGGTATGCCGCCATGCGCGGCGCACCCGAGCCAAGGCAGATTATGCTCTCGACGGTATAGGGTATCTCGACCTTGCGTCCCCATGTATCGGTCACAATGCGCATTTCCTGCGCGGCGTTTTCCTGTGCAGTATTCTCCTGCGCGGGCGCAGCGCTCTGCTCAGGTGCAGTGGAGCTCCCGCAGGCAGCGAGCGACAGCAGCGCCGCAAGCGCGAGTATTATCGCAGTTATTTTTTTGGACATCTGTTCTTTCCTCCGTTGTATCTGAGTGGAGCGGAGGTGATCGGCCTCCGCTCCGCAGATAGTTCATGAGCGCTTCATGCTTACTGTTATTGAGTATACATGATTGCCGCACAGATTTTAAGCCCCCCGGGGGGATGCAGGCGCACTACAATTTAACCGCGATTGTATAAACTTTAGCAATCTTCGGTATTGAAACCGTATCCAGCAGATGCTGAGTAAAATTCGCACGAACCATATTGACAAGCTTGCGGCATTCGTTTATCATGCAGATATTAGTTCAAATTTTTTAATCAAAATTTTTGAAGTTAGTAAAGGAGCTGCAAACGATGGATATTTTCACAAAATGCGAAAACTTTACCCTCGCGAAAGATTACAGAGCGAAAGGCATATATCCCTATTTCCATGCGCTGGAATCGCGTCAGGACGTCGAGGTCATCATGGAGGGCAAGCGGCGCATAATGCTCGGCTCGAACAACTACCTCGGGCTGACGACTCAGCCGGAGGTCGTGGAGGCCGGCATAAAGGCATTTGAGCGGTACGGCACAGGCTGCTCTGGCTCGCGCTTTCTTAACGGCACACTTGAAATGCACCTCGAACTCGAAGCAGAGCTGGCAGGCTTTGTACATAAGGAGGGCGCGGTCACATTCTCGACCGGCTTTCAGTCGAACCTCGGCATAATCAGCGCCATAGTCGGGCGGAACGATTACGTGATATGCGACCGCGAGAACCACGCCAGCATATATGACGGATGCAAGCTGTCCTACGGGAAAATGCTGCGCTATAAGCACGCGGACATGGCAGACCTTGAAGCCCAGCTCCAGCGCGTACCGGAGCAGAGCGGTGTACTTATCGTAACGGACGGCGTGTTCTCCATGGGCGGCGACATTGCCAAGCTTCCGGAGATCGTCGACCTCGCCAAGAAGTACGGCGCAAGGGTGATGGTGGACGACGCGCACGGCCTCGGCGTCATCGGCGAGGGCGGCCGCGGCACCGCGAGCTATTTCGGCCTTGACGACGAGGTAGATATAATCATGGGCACGTTCTCAAAGTCTCTTGCCAGCCTCGGCGGCTATATGGCCGCGAGCGAATTGGTGTGCGACTATGTGCGCCACAATTCCAGACCCTTCATTTTCTCCGCCTCCATTCCGCCCAGCGCCTGCGCGACAGCGCTGGCCGCCTTGCGGTATATCGAGACTCACCCGGAGCTGCCCGAGCGGCTTCTCGCGCTTTCGAGCTACGCGAGAAACGGACTGAAGGAGCGCGGTCTGCACATCCGTGAATCGCTCACGCCGATCATCCCGATATATACCTATCAGGCGGAAAACACGCTGAGAAAGGCAAAGGAGCTGTATGAAGCCGGCGTGTATGTTAACCCCGTCCTCCCCCCGGCAACGGAGCCGACGGAGTGCCTGCTGCGCACAAGCTACATGGCGACGCACACCGAGGCGCTGCTCGACGAAGCTATGGACATAATAAAAGCCGTCCTCGGAGCCGGCGCGCAGAATTGATGCCATAACAGGCTAAGACCGCCCAGCACCGCCTTACCCGCGCTCTCTCATATCTCCCCATGCTTTCACATATACATCAAATACGAAAGCATGGGGAGTGGTGCATATGTACACAAATATCGAGCAGCGCGCCTGTGACCTGGCGGTGTTCATCATAGACAACCGGGCCACCGTCCGCTCCGCCGCCAAGCGCTTCGGGATCAGCAAATCCACAGTACATAAGGATCTGACAGAGCGGCTTCCGCGGGTCAATCCGGGGCTTTATAAACAGGTGCGTCTGCTCTTGGATATAAACAAGGCCGAGCGGCATATCCGCGGCGGCCTTGCCACCCGCCGGAAGTATAAAGGGGAATAAGACAGCGCCCGCGGAAATTCTATCCGCGGGCGCTGTCCTGTTTTGTCTATTGCGTTACATGAAGCGTTCCATGAATTGTGCCAGCTCGTCCTTGATCTTTGCCTGACCGGCAAGCAGGTTCTCTTTCAGCTTCTCCTGCTCCCCTGTCAGCTCGTCTCTGATCTCCGCATACCCGCGGCGCAGCTCATTGACGCGCGCCTGCTGCTTCTCGCGGCTGCGGTTGTATGCGTCCATGGTCTTCGCGATGTTGTGGAAAAACTCGTCTGACATTCCCTCGTGCTCCGGGTATTTCCCCGCGCGGTAATTGTCGATGACCACCGCGTAGCGCTCCCATGCATGGCCGATCGCGTCCTCCCATGAGATATAGATATCCCGCTGCGCGGCCTCTCCAATGCGCTTCATTGCCTCCGGTTCCCGGCACAGCTCCTCGAGCTTTGCCGCCATGCTGTCGGCGTTTTCTTCTATCAGCACGCCGCTGACATTATCAGTCACGTCCTCCGCCGCGCAGCTTCCCGCGACGAGTACGCTGCCCAGCGCGCAGGCCGCAGCCTCGCGCACGACAAGGCCGTTCGTGTCAAAGGTCGACGGGAACAGGAACATGTCCGCACGGCAGTACCACGCACGGATGAGGTTGCGGTCGTGGATCGGCGGGGAGAAGAACACCCTGTCGCTCAGCCCAAGCTTCTCCGTCAGCGCGACGATCTCATCCTTGTCGTTGCCGCCGCCGACAAATACCATGCGGAAATCCTGCCCGCTCTCGCGCAGCTTCGCAATCCCCTCAAGTATTATCCTTATGCCCTTGTACCACATCATCCTGCCGACGAACAGGAACACCGGCACATTCTCCGGCAGATCGTAGCCCTTGGTCACCTGCGCAATGAGCGCATCTTCTACTCTCCCCTGCGGGAAGTCCACACCGTTCGGCATGACGACGTAATCGCCCTCGTAGCCGATGGCGCGCAGGTTCTCACCCGCGCCGCGGCTCACTGTCCACACCTCGTCGCAGGCGGAGATGTTCGCCGCGAGCAGCGCCTTGGCCTCCTCCTGCAGGAGCTTGCCGCGTATGGCGTTCGCGATGTCTATGTCGAACTTCGTGTGGTAGGTCATCACCACCGGGACCTTTATTCTGTCCCGCAGCGAGCGCGCAAGCATCGTCGAGGTTATCGGGCAGTGGCTGTGGATAATGTCAAAGTTCCCGGCCTCAAGGGTCTTCTGCACCGCCGCCGAGAACGGGAAGCCTGCTCTGTAGCCCACGAGCTTCGTCATGTCGACGCTCGGATAGCGCACCACCGGGAAGGGATAGACCGAGTCGTCCGCCTCCGGGTTATCGGGCGTGACGACCACGGCGCTGCCGAATTTCTCCGTGATTATCTGCGCGTAGTTCGTGACGGCGTTCGCCACCCCGTCTATCTCCGGCGGAAACGAATCGTTTATCAGGCATACGTTGAGCTTTGGCATAGGTTTTTCTCCGTTGATCAGGCTTTTCCATGCTTGATTGCGCCGGTGCGGTAGGCCTCCAGCAGCTTTTCGAGCTCCGCTATCTGCGCTGCGATCTCGCAGCCGTCGTCCGTATCGGCGATCTTGACGCGGTTGGGGTAGGTCTTGACCGGTATCATCCGCGAATGCATGTCGAGGTTATTATATATCGACTCCTGCAGTGATGTAAAGGGCTCATGTTCGGAAAGATACATCTGGTGCGAATTTGAGACCAGCGTATAGCCCGCGATGCCGGTGACGGACTGGTACGCCTTGGACAGTCCGCCGTCGATGATGAGCAGCTTCCCGTCCACCTTTATCGGGCTCTCGCCCTTTTTTATTTTGACCGGGATGTGCCCGTTCACGATGACGGCGTCCTTATCCGTTATCTCGAACTCTTCGAGTATCCTGTCGGCCATCTCGCGGGTATAGGCCAGCTTGAAGTATGCGTCGGAGACCTCCTTGTGCGTCTGCTTATCGTCGAGGAAATAGCGCTCGAAGGTCGCCATCTTATCCTTGCCGAACAGCGGCGACTTTGCCCCGCACCAGAGGTACCACATAAAGTCGCAGCCGCGCCGCCGCTCCTCCGAGCCCTCCTCGCCGTAGCGTCCCTGACGGGCGAGGCGCTCGCAGCAGTCGAACAGCGACTTGCCCGAGCATACATCCCCGTAAACGTTCAGCGTCGTGAAGCTGCCGTCCGGTTCCATCGGTATGCAGCCGTGGAACATCAGGCAGTTATTGTAATACTTATACATCGAGCCTTTCTTGTATATGAACTCAATGTGCCGCTGGAGCTTCTCGCAGTTGACGAAGGAGCTGACGAGCCCCTCTATGACCTTTGCCTCCTCCGGGCTGAGCGCATATGGCGCCGTGGGGTCGATCGTCGGGAAGTTCATGTCCTTGAGCGGATACTCCTGTCCGCCGATCCTGAGCGCACCGCGTTCAAGGTCGAGCTTGTCGAGCAGCAGCCGATCCTCCATCTCGTATTCCGGATGCGCAAGGATATCCTGCCCCTCAAGCTTGAACTGTATGATGCTTATCGCCTTGTGCATCTTCGCTATTACCGCATCGCTGTGATCCTCATAAGCGTCCGGGTTCGAGCGCTTCGGCGCGAAGCATTCGCAGGGGTCGTCCTCATAGACGCGCATGGCGAACATCGCCAGCGGCCTGATGTTTATCCCGTAGCCGTCCTCAAGGAAGTCGTAGTTGTTGTAGCGCAGGCAGATGCGCACGGCGTTTGCGATGCAGCTGCGGTTCCCTGCCGCCGCACCCATCCAGAGAATGTCGTGGTTGCCCCACTGGATATCGACATAGCGCTGCTTCTCCAGCTCGTCTATCACCAGATGCGGGCTGTCGCCGCGGTCGAATATATCGCCGACGATGTGCAGCTTATCGATGACCGAGTTCTGCACAAGGTTGCACAGCGCAACGATGAACTTGTCGGCTCTGCCTATGTCTATGATCGAGTCTATGATCTGGCTGTAATATTCCTCTTTGTTGAAGTCCTTGCTGCCGGTGGTCATAAGCTCTGTTATGACGTACTCGAAGTCCTTCGGCAGCATCTTCCTGACCTTTGACTGCGTGTATTTCGATGTCGTTATCTTGCACACGGATACGAGCTGCCGCAGCGTTATGGTGTACCACTCGCGCGTCGCCTTTCCGGTCTCCTTTATCTCCTGCAGCTTCAGCTCCGGATAATATATCAGTGTCGCGAGATTATCCCTGTCGCTTGAGGACACGAAGTCTCCCAGCGCCTGATCTATCTTGCGGCGCACCGAGCCCGAGGCGTTGTGCAGGATATGCCTGAAGCCCTCGTACTCCCCGTGGATATCGCTTATGAAGTGCTCCGTTCCTTTCGGCAGGTTAAGTATCGCCCGGAGGTTGATTATCTCCGTGCTGACCGCCTGAATGGTCGGATAGGTTCTGGATAAAAGCCTGAGATATTTCAGTTCGTCCCTGCTCAGTTCCATGTCCTTCATGTCCGCCTCCTCAGCACAAAATTTTTACGTCTTTGGTAAACTTAAGTATACCGTCATTCCTCCGAAAACACAACCTTTGTTTAGTATGCGTCAATAGCGGCTTTGGTCGATGCAAAGGCATGATATCTCAATGCTTCCGCGCTCTCCGTCGTCTTTTGCTCTCAGTTTTTTGTGCATTATCCCAGTCATATTTTCGCCAAAAAAATACACATTATTTGCGTAAACCGGTTTACTAAAGAACTCTTCATGGGTTTTATTCATTTCACGTTTATTTTTTAACGTTCTCTGCCTGATTTCGCCCAGATTTTTTGTGGATTTTGTACATAAGTCTTAACAACTCTTCCCACAATTTGGAGTTTCCTATGAACTTCGTCATTTTGCATTATTTTTCTCCGTTTCAGTGTTGCCATTTGGCCGTTTATAGTCTAAAATACACAAACACACGGAGCTGTCATTTTCAGTACGGCTGCCGGACAAAAATGAAAAAGATTGGAGAACTCTTACCCATGCATGTATTGATCTACCTTGTGCCTCTGCTCGCGATAGCGGCTCTCGCATTCGCGGCGTATAAGGCGAACTATGTCTCAAAAATGGCACCCGGCAGCAGCCGTATGCAGGAAATATCGAGCGCGATCGCTGAGGGCGCAAGCGCTTTTTTGAAGTCAGAATATAAGATTCTGGCTGTTTTTATTCTTGTCCTGTTTATCCTGATCGCCGTTTTCATTAATCTTGCCACAGCGCTGTGCTTTGTTGCGGGCGCCGGCTGCTCTATCCTCGCTGGCTTCTTCGGCATGCGCGTCGCCACCAAGGCCAATGTCCGCACCGCGAACGCCGCCCTTGAGCACGGCATGAACCGCGCCCTCTCCGTCGCTTTCTCCGGCGGCTCTGTCATGGGCATGTGCGTCGTCGGTCTCGGCCTTCTCGGATGCAGCCTTATCTACATCCTCACCGGCCGCTATGACATCCTCTTCGGCTTCTCCCTCGGCGCTTCCTCCATCGCGCTCTTCGCCCGCGTCGGCGGCGGCATCTATACCAAGGCAGCCGACGTCGGTGCCGACCTCGTCGGCAAGGTCGAGGCCGGCATCCCCGAGGACGACCCGCGCAACCCCGCCGTCATCGCCGATAACGTCGGCGATAACGTCGGCGACGTCGCCGGCATGGGCGCTGACCTCTTTGAAAGCTACGTCGGCGCTATCGTCTCCGCGATAACTCTCGGTGTCTCCGCCGTCGGTCTCTTCACCGGCGCCGGCGTCATCTTCCCCCTCGCCGTCGCGGCCGTCGGCATCTTCGCTTCGATCATCGCCACCTTCTTCGTCCGCGGCAGTGATGACTCCAACCCCCATAAGGCTCTGAAAATGGGCTCCTACGTCTCCGCCGTCATCGTCGCGGTCGGTGCCGTTAACCTCAGCTATGTCTT
>ERZ779877.943-NODE-943-length-28477-cov-3.974738_pt1 | contig 28477 bp, 20 predicted proteins | sample MGYA00511556_ERZ779877 | MGnify/ENA primary metagenome ERZ779877 (study PRJEB29588, sample SAMEA2159338) | human gut metagenome | biome: human gut; feature: human-associated habitat; material: faeces | place: Denmark | collected 2008/2010 ...
GTCCGCGCGGGCGAAAGGCTGGTCGAGCATGATAAACTTCGGGTCGATGGCCAGGCAGCGGGCTATTTCCGTACGCCGCCGCTCGCCGCCCGAAAGTCTGTCGCCCAAGTTTTTGCGCACCTTCTGGAGGCTGAATTCCGAAATGAGGCTTTCGAGCTTCTCCTTCTGGTATTCCACCGGCTTGCCGGTCATCTCCAGCACGGAAGCGATGTTGTCCTCCACCGTCATCTTACGGAACACCGAGGCTTCCTGGGCCAGGTAACCGATGCCGTTGCGGGCACGCTTGTACACCGGAAACTTCGTAATCTCCAAATCGCCGATGAAGATGCGCCCTTCATTGGGCACCACCAAGCCTGTGGTCATGTAGAACGACGTGGTCTTCCCGGCCCCGTTCGGGCCGAGCAGCCCCACAATCTCGCCCTGCTTGACATCATAGGACACATGGTTCACCACCGTACGCTTCCCGTACGTCTTCACAAGGCCCTCCGTGCGGAGCACCAAACCTTCATTCTGGCCGTCTTGCGAAAGAGCTTCTGACATAAAACTTTAATTTTGCGCACAAAAATACGCAAATTGTATTAAAAAACACCCCGACGGGGAAAGTATTTCCACCCAGCGCCCGTTTTTTAGGGGATTTTCATTAATTTTGTATGAAATAATAAAGGACGGAATATGTTACTCGACAAAAGCGTGGCCACATTCGGCCGCTACCTGATGCTCATGCGGCGCACTTTTTCGCGCCCGGAGCGGATGCGCATGTTTTTCAAGCAATACATCAAGGAGATGAGCCAGCAAGGAGTGGACTCCATCGGCATCGTGCTCCTGATTTCATTCTTCATAGGAGCGGTGATCTGCATCCAAATCAAGCTCAACATCGAAAGCCCGTGGATGCCCAAGTTCGTCACCGGGTACACCACCCGCGAAATCATGCTCCTGGAGTTCTCCTCCTCCATCATGTGCCTCATCCTGGCCGGAAAGGTAGGTTCCAACATCGCCTCGGAAATAGGCACCATGCGCGTGACGCAACAAATCGACGCGCTCGAAATCATGGGCGTGAACTCGGCCAACTACCTCATCCTACCCAAGGTGCTCGGCATGATGACCATGATGCCCATCCTTGTGTGCTTCAGCATCTTCTCCGGATTCGCAGGAGCGTATGCCACAGCCGTGGTGGGACACATCATCACGGTGGAAGACCTCACCCTCGGCCTGCAGCACGAGTTCAACGAATGGTACGTGTGGATGGGCTTCATCAAGTCGGTCTTCTTCGCCTTCGTCATCACCAGCGTGTCGGCCTTCTATGGCTATACCGTGGAAGGCGGCTCCGTGGAGGTCGGCAAGGCCAGCACCAACTCCGTGGTGAGCAGCAGCGTGCTCATCCTCTTCTCCGATGTCTTACTCACTCAATTATTATCCTGATGATAGAAGTAAAATCGCTCTATAAGTCTTTCGAGGACAAAGAAGTACTGAAAGACATCAACTGCCTGTTCGAAAACGGGAAGACCAACCTGATTATCGGGCAAAGCGGGTCGGGAAAGACCGTGCTGATGAAATGCATCGTGGGCCTGTTCCGCCCCACCAGCGGCGAAGTGCTCTACGACGGCCGCGACCTGGTGGCCATGAACAAGCAGGAATGGAAAATGCTCCGCCGCGAAATGGGCATGATATTTCAGAGCGCGGCCCTCTTCGACTCCATGACCGTGCTGGAAAACGTCATGTTCCCCCTCGACATGTTCTCGCGCGACAATTATGCCGACCGCGTCAAGCGGGCGCAGTTCTGCCTCGACCGCGTCAACCTGCTCGAGGCACAGGCCAAGTTCCCCGACGAAATCAGCGGCGGCATGCAGAAGCGCGTGGCCATCGCGCGAGCCATAGCCCTGAACCCCAAATACCTCTTCTGCGACGAGCCCAACTCTGGGCTCGACCCTAAGACCTCGCTCGTCATCGACGACCTCATCCACGACATCACCGTGGAGTTCAACATGACCACCATCATCAACACCCACGACATGAACTCCGTGATGGGCATCGGCGAGAACATCCTATATATATATGAAGGATGCAAGGAATGGCAAGGCACGAAAGACCAAATCATGACCTCCACCAACGAACGCCTCAACAGCTTCATCTTCGCATCCGAACTCTTCCGCAAGGTGAAGGAAGCCAACAAGTGACTTTCTCCATCGTGCGTTTCTGAAGGCACGGACGGCCTCGGTCAACGAAATCAAAGCATCTTGTACCGCGCCATCCAATGAGCCGCCTTCTCCTTGCCAAACGCTCCCCGGTCAATATCCGAATAGTCGTCCAGCGTGTGCAGAATGGAGAAAAACAACCGGAAAGAGTGTCAAAGCCTGGACATGATCTTGCCCGGAAACCGACAGCATCATGCCTTGGACAGTAATCATCAAGACGCTTATCGACGTGCCCCGGGGAAGAAGTACATCCATCTCCTTTCTGACGTGGGATTTATCGGATTATTGTTTTTATTCGCTTGTAAAGATTGATACCTCCTATTTTCAACAAACTAAACTTGACAGCGCGAATTAATCCCAACACATCGTTATCCGAATCTGCCGGCACACGTCATGAAAACGGTCAATCAACTCCAACCAACCGGGGACATCCTTATTAATCCATCCCATCACCGTAACCATTTCCCTGTGTATCTCTTCCACACGACACAAGTTCCAACAAATGGATTCGTTGTGGAATACCCGGTTGCGCAATGTCCGGAACTGGTTCAAAGGAGCGGACACGTTCTTGCGCTTCCGCTCATGTTTAGGCATAAAAGGGAACGCACGGCGCAGGTCTTTCCACAACAGACGCTCGTACTCGCTGTTCAACAACAACACCCAGAACCCCAATGTCAGTTCGGCCACGACTTTTGAAGGGATAATACTCTCGTGCCGCCCGGCTATCTGTTTGCTCGCCTGCGTAATGTAACGGTTCAGTTTGGCAAGTCCCGGCGTGGTTGGAAATACGGCATACCAATCCGCACGTCCAGTCATTGTTTCCAACTCACGGCACAAGGCGTTGCGCAGGGTTACTTCCAACACGGACAGGCTGACGTAGAAAGCCTCCGCCAGTTGCAAGTTACAACAATAGTGCTGCATGGCACGGTTTTCGTTACCAGGATAAAGACTGAAATACCTCTCCATGCGCTTGGTGGAGAAAACTTTCTCGAAAAACTCTTTGCAAAGTCCGCTTTCTTTGGAGGCCAGGTTTATCAGCTCTTTATCGTAGAAAGCTATACCTAAGTCTTTAGCCAGTTTCTCACCAATTTCTTTTCCGCCACTACCCAGTTGACGTCCAAGATTAATGATATAGTGATTATTCATAATGACTGATATTTGGTTCGTAAGGCAAATATAAATAAAAAATTATATATTTTCCATCTCTTGTGAGGAAACCTGTTCCATTTTGCAAAGAAAAATCACAATTTAGTTTATTTGAGCAGCTTTATGCTTGAATTGTTTGAACTGATTGTATAGCATGAAACCGGCTATCACGCTGGCTGTTATATCGGAAATAGGCATGCTGAACCATATTCCGTCCGCTCCCCAGAACAAAGGGAGTATCAGCAGGCACGGAATCAGTATCAATACTTGTCGGCTAAGTGAAAGGATAATAGCTTTCTTAGCCATGCCGATACTCTGGAAGAAGTTGGATGTTACCATCTGGAATCCGATGATAGGGAAGAACATGACAGTGATACGCAATCCTCGTGCCGACAGATCTATCAGGGTTTGGTCGGTCGTGAAAGCCGATACGGCAAGTTCCGGTATCAGTTCTCCTACCAGAAAACCGCTGGTGGTGACAATTGTAGCTGCTATGACAGTCAGTTTCATGACGTGATTTACCCGATGATATTGCTGTGCACCGAAATTATATCCGGCAATGGGCTGCATACCTTGGTTCAGTCCCATGACAATCATAACAAAAAGGAAAGTGATTCGGTTGACGATACCGAAAGCTCCAATAGCAAGATCGCCGTCGTACAGTTTCAATCCCTTGTTGATCAGGATAACAATCATACACGACGCTACATTCATAAAGAAAGGTGCGAGTCCTATTCCGATAATGTTTTCCACCAGCACACCTTTCAACCGGTAAATGCCTCGGCGGAAATGAAGCAGTTCACTTTTATTGCAGAACAATTTGATGAGCCAGCAGAGAGAAATGATCTGTGCCAGGATGGTTGCCACTGCTGCTCCGCGTATTCCCATGCCGAATCCGTAAATAAATATCGGGTCGAGTATGGTATTGATGACCACCGTCAGGATAGTGGCCACCATGGCTTTCTGCGGATGTCCTGCCGAGCGGAGTACGGAGTTCAGCCCTAAATACATGTGGGTAACCACATTTCCTAAAAGGATGGTTACCATGTAGTCGCGTGCATAAGGCAGTGTAGCTTCGCTTGCACCGAAGAAATACAGGATCGGATCGAGAAAAGCTAGTGCGATAATGGTAAAGACAATGCCGATAATCAGGTTCAGAGATACTACATTCCCTAAAATCTGTTGCGCCGTATCATAATCTTTCTGTCCCAGTTTCACCGAAACGAGGGTAGAAGCTCCTACACCTACCAGTGAGCCGAAAGCGGCAGCCAGGTTCATCAGGGGGAAAGTGATGGCAAGCCCGGAAATGGCCATTGCGCCTACTCCGTGTCCGATAAAAATACTGTCTACCATATTGTAGAGTGACGATGCGGTCATTGCAATAATGGCCGGAATGGCGTATTGCATCAATAGTTTGCCGATGGGCTGGTTTCCCAGTTCTGTTGCTGTTCCTTTTTGTGTCATGAAACTATTTTTACGATTAAAAATCAGAGCAAAGGTACTTAAAATTCCCTATAAGGGAAAAACTTTCCGTATCTTTGCATCGATGAAATTATGGGATTTATGGAACATTCTTCTTTATCTTTGCTGGAGCTGAATTCACTGGTACGTAAAAGTATTCGTACGTGTCTGCCCGATACGTATTGGGTACAGGCCGAACTTAGTGATGTACGTGCCAATTATTCGGGACATTGTTATCTGGAGTTTGTACAGAAAGATGCAAAAGGCAATATGCTAGTTGCGAAGGCACGGGGGATTATCTGGAGCAATGTATATTATCCGTTGAAGGCCTATTTTGAGCGGGAAACGGGACAGGCGTTTGTTTCAGGCATCAAGGTGCTGGTAAAGGTGAGTGTCGATTTTCACGAACTGTATGGTTATTCGTTGACGGTTCTTGATATTGATCCGACATATACGTTGGGCGATATGGCACTTCGCCGGAAAGAAATCTTGAAACGACTGGACGAAGAAGGTGTTTTGACGCTGAACAAGGAACTGGAGTTGCCGAAATTGACGCAACGGATTGCTGTCATTTCTTCGGCTACAGCGGCTGGCTATGGCGATTTTTGTAATCAGCTGGAACATAATTCTTTTGGTTTTATCTTTTATCCTCGTTTGTTCCCGGCTGTTATGCAAGGCGACCGTGTGGAATGTTCCATTATCCGTGCGCTCGAAAAAATCAATGCGGAGCGCGAACACTGGGATGTTGTAGTAATCATCCGGGGGGGTGGTGCTACGTCCGATTTGTCGGGCTTCGATACTTACGAGCTTGCTACCAATTGTGCTCAGTTTCCCTTGCCTATCATTACAGGTATCGGGCATGAGCGTGATGATACGGTGCTCGATATGATAGCTCATACGCGAGTTAAAACCCCGACGGCAGCAGCCGAGTTTTTGATAGACCATATGAGGCAGACAGCAGAGCGTCTGGAAGAATATACTCAGTTCTTTTATAAGGAACTTCCGGCCTTGTTTCTTCGCCGGAAGGAACAGTTTGAACAATGGGTTTCACGTATTCCGGTACGGGTGCAGATGCGTCTGCAACATGAACGTTTCCGTCAGGAGCGATTGACGAAACAGTTGCAGATGGGATGGCAGACCCGTTTGTTGAAAGAGGAGTATCGTTTGCAGGTAGACCGCCGGATAGCCGTGGCGTTGGAATCAATCCTGCAACGAGAGAGGCACCGTTTGGCTATGCTGGAACAGCAGGTGAAATCGTCTTCACCGGACTTATTGTTGAAAAAAGGGTATAGCATCACCCTAAAGAATGGAAAAGCAGTGACAGATGCATCCCAGCTTCTTCCGGGAGATGAAGTAACTACCCGGGTGGCAAAAGGAGAATTTAAGAGTAAAGTGATATAATTATGGCAGCGAAAAAGGAAACGTATACCGAGGCTATGAAGCGTCTGGAAGCTATCGTAGCACGAATTGAAAGCAATGAACTCGATATTGATGAACTGGGCGACAATTTAAAAGAGGCTCAAAAGCTGATAAAATATTGTCGCGAGAAGTTGTATAAGGCAGATGTCGAAATCAAAAAGATGCTTGATGAAGGCAGTTCTGTGGAAAAAAGCAGTGATTAAGTTGGATTTTGCAAATATAAGCCTTACTTTTGTTCGAACACTTATAACGGAATGTAAAACATAAACATTATAGTAAAATGAAAGAAATTGATTGGTCTAATCTGTCTTTTGGTTACATGAAGACAGATTACAATGTACGTTGTTACTATCGTGACGGGAAATGGGGTGAACTGGAACTTTGTTCGGAAGAAACGTTGAATATTCACATGGCTGCAACTTGTCTGCACTACGGACAGGAAGCTTTCGAAGGTTTGAAAGCTTATCGTGGTAAAGACGGCAAGATTCGTGTGTTCCGTCCGCAGGCCAATGCCGAACGTCTGCAAAGTACTTGTAGAGGTATCTTGATGCCTGAACTGTCGACCGAGAAATTCTGTGAGGCAGTACGTATGGTTGTAAAGGCAAACGAACGTTTCATTCCTCCTTATGAAAGCGGAGCTTCTCTTTATATCCGTCCGTTGCTGATTGGTACAGGAGCACAGGTTGGTGTTCATCCGGCAAACGAATATCTGTTTGTGATTTTCGTTACTCCGGTAGGTCCTTATTTCAAAGGTGGATTTGCTACCAATCCGTACGTTATCATTCGTGAATATGACCGTGCTGCTCCGCTGGGAACCGGTACTTTCAAGGTGGGTGGTAACTATGCTGCCAGTCTTCGTGCCAACAAGATGGCGCACGATGCAGGTTATGCTAGCGAATTTTATTTGGATGCTAAGGAAAAGAAATACATTGATGAGTGTGGTGCTGCTAACTTCTTTGGTATCAAAAACAATACTTACGTAACACCGTTGTCGACTTCTATCCTTCCGTCTATTACAAACCGCAGCTTGATGCAGCTTGCCGAAGACATGGGTCTGAAAGTAGAACGCCGTCCGATTCCGGAAGAAGAGCTTTCTACATTCGAAGAAGCTGGCGCATGTGGAACAGCAGCCGTTATCAGTCCGATTGAGCGCATCGACGATTTGGAAAACCATAAGTCGTATGTCATTGCAAAAGATGGCAAACCGGGACCTGTCAGTGAGAAACTGTACAACAAACTGCGTGCAATCCAGTATGGTGACGAGGCTGATCCGTACGGATGGGTAATGATTGTAGAGTAATTATTACTGATAAACTATAAATAATCAACCTTAAATTTTTAATGCTATGTTAAAACTAAACTCAGAGTTAAGAGCTGTTTCGCGTACAACATTGTCGGGTAACTGGATGATGGCTGCGCTTGCTACATTGGTTTATCTGCTGATAGCAGGAGGGGTTAGTTCCATTCCTGTTGCAGGAAGTGTACTTGCCATTATCATAACGTATCCGCTTGCGTATGGATTTGCAATATTGTTTCTCGACTTGTTCCGTGAGGGGAAGCCTATTGATATAGGAAAACTGTTCGATGGCTTCAAAGATTTTGGAAGAGTCTGGGTAACGTTGATTTTAGTTGCTATCTATACGATTCTGTGGACCTGCTTGTTGATTATTCCAGGTATTGTCAAATCGTATTCATACGCTTTGACTCCTTTTATATTAAAGGATGAACCGGAATTGAAATACAATGCAGCTATCGAAAAAAGCATGCGTATGATGGACGGCTATAAGATGAAATTATTCCTGCTCGATTTGAGCTTTATCGGCTGGATGATTTTGTCTGTATTGACTTTGGGTATCGGATTGCTGTTCTTGCAACCTTACATGAATACGGCTCGTGCTGCTTTCTATGAAGACCTAAAGGCAGAATTAAGCGATAGATATGTAAGCGAAGAAGAGAATAATAATTGATTTATAAATCACCACAGTATATGCGGACAGGCAGAGGAAGACAGACCTCTGTCTGTCCGCTGTTTTCTATGGTGATTCTTTTTTGTCCGTTCCGGCGAAAAAACGTACCTTTGTGCCCAAAACAAGAAGAACTCAGTAAAGATGGGAAAAGGAAAGCTGGCAAAGTTTGCAGATATGGCGGAATATCCGCATGTGTTCGAATATCCGTATTCGGTAGTAGATGATGTTCCGTTCGAGATGAAAGGAAAATGGAACCGCGATTTCTTTAAAAATGATAATCCGATTGTGCTGGAGTTAGGGTGCGGTCGGGGTGAATATACCGTGGGACTGGCACGACGTTATGCCGACAAGAATTTCATCGGGGTGGATATAAAGGGTGCACGTATGTGGACGGGAGCTACCGAAGCCCTGAATGAAGGACTGAAAAACGCGGCTTTTCTAAGAACCAACATCGAAATCATCGACCGCTTTTTTGCTCCGGGAGAAGTGAGTGAAATCTGGCTGACGTTCTCCGATCCGCAGATGAAGAAAGCTACCAAGCGACTGACTTCTACGTATTTCATGAACCGTTACCGTAAGTTTCTTGTGCCGGATGGACTGGTACACTTGAAAACGGACAGCAATTTCATGTTTACGTATACCAAGTACATGATAGAAGCCAATAAGTTGCCAGTAGAATTTATCACCGACGATTTGTATCATTCGGGGATGGATGACGATATTTTGAGCATCCGTACCTATTACGAACAGCAATGGCTGGATCGGGGATTGAATATAAAGTACATTAAATTCCGCTTGCCTCAGGAAGGAGAGCTACAGGAACCTGACGTAGAAATCGAACTGGATGATTACCGTAGTTATAATCGCAGTAAGCGCAGCGGACTGAAAACAAGTAAATAATAAAAGGTAAATATGATGACACTTTATCCAAAACTGATTCTTGATGCACTGGCAACGGTGCGTTATCCGGGAAATGGAAAGAATATTGTGGAAGCCGAAATGGTGGCCGACAATATTCGTATCGACGGGATGAAGGTAAGCTTCTCATTAATTTTTGAGAAACCGACCGATCCGTTTATGAAATCGGTAGTCAAGTCTGCCGAAACAGCTATTCATACCTACGTATCGAAGGAGGTAGAAGTGACAATCGCTACCGAAAGCCGTCAGGCGGCTCGTCCGGAACCGGGAAAAATGCTTCCGCAGGTGAAGAATGTGATAGCCGTTTCTTCCGGTAAAGGTGGAGTAGGTAAATCTACAGTAGCAGCCAATCTGGCTGTAGCACTTTCCAAGTTAGGCTATAAAGTTGGTTTGCTCGATGCCGATATCTTCGGTCCTTCTGTGCCTAAGATGTTTCAGGTAGAGGATGCTCGTCCGTATGCAGAAATGGTAGACGGTCGTGATTTGATCGTGCCGATTGAGAAATATGGCATCGAACTGCTCTCTATCGGTTTCTTTGTCGATCCGGATCAGGCTACTTTGTGGCGTGGAGGTATGGCAAGCAACGCCCTGAAACAATTGGTTGGCGATGCGAAATGGGGAGACCTTGACTATTTTATTCTTGATACTCCTCCGGGCACCAGTGACATTCACCTGACGTTGCTTCAAACGCTTGCCATTACGGGAGCTGTTATTGTAAGTACTCCGCAGGAAGTTGCCCTTGCCGATGCACGTAAGGGTATCAATATGTACATGAATGATAAGGTGAATGTTCCTATCCTCGGACTGGTAGAAAATATGTCATGGTTTACTCCGGCAGAACTTCCCGAGAACAAATATTATCTTTTCGGTAAGGAAGGAACCAAGCGGTTGGCAGAAGAATTGCATGTGCCGTTGCTGGGACAGATTCCTATTGTACAGAGCATCTGCGAAAACGGAGATAAAGGAACACCGGTTGCGCTGGACGAAACTTCTGTTACCGGACAGGCTTTTCTGGAACTGGCACGCAATGTCGTAGCACAAACCGAAAAACGGAATGCAGAACTGGCACCGACTCAGGTTGTAAAGACGCATAAATAAGTAAATACGCGAAACATATATAAAGGAGAATGCTCTCTTTCTGCAAAAGTGAAGGAGGGTATTCTCCTTTTTCTATGGAATATCTTAAAAAAACATGGGCGGGTTTTAGGAAAAACGTGGGCGGAAGTTGGAGCAAACGTGGGCATGTTTCTTTTCAAACCTCGGCGGGGGTTCGAAATAAGTTTCAGCTGATAAATGTGACATTTTGCTGTTTTCAGAGAAAGCTAGGCGGAGTTTCAGATAATTTAATTAAAATCAGTGCAGCCTTTAAGGAAATAATTCTTTTCTTTATAGAACAATGTTATGTGAAACCAAACTATGCACAATATGAAGAAAGTACATCTGTTGAGCTGGCTAGTGCTGTTTATCAGTTTATTCCCTTCTATCTTGCAAGCACAAAGTTACGATGAACTTTGGAAAGAGGTAGAAGTAAGCCAGAAGAAGGACTTGCCGAAAACGGTGATTAGTGTAGTTGATAAAATATACACTAAGGCAAAAGGTGAAAAGAACATCCCTCAAATGATGAAGGCTTACATTGTACGTGCTGAATCACGTATCCAGCTTACTCCGGACAGCGCACAGACGGAGTACGATGGCATCCAGCGATGGGCGGAAAGTGAAACGGATTTGGTGGCTCGTGCTGCACTGAATCATATAATGGGTAGTCTGATACTGGATAATCAGCAGTTGGGTACGGAAGATGATGCCATACGGTATTTCCGTCTTTCACTGAAAGACAAGGAGGCATTGGGCAAGGCTTCTGCCAAGGACTTCCGTCCGATGACCACTTCTGGCGAACTGAGTGAGAAATACTTGAATGATAATATGTTCGATCTGCTTTCGCGGCAGGCAATCGACCGCTTGTCGGCTTATCGTTTCATAGGCGACCGTCGGAAATGTGTGTCGGAAGCATTGGCTTTGTACGATGACTTAATAGCGTTTTATGGCGACAATAATAATCGTCAGGCGGCTTTGCTTACCAAAGAAGCGCGGGTGTTGTACTGCTGGGAAGGTGCAGGAAGTAGTATCGTGCGTGAAGCACTGACACCGGAGAAAGCGGCAGAGGAATTGCGTAAGCTGGCAGAGGAATACAAGGATCTGCCTGTCTGCGCCGATGTATATGTAAAATTGGCACATGTTTACCGCATGAACAATCAGCCACTTAAGTCGGTTGAGGCTGCATGCGAAGGAATTGAGAAATACCCTGCACACGAGTGGGTATCTCAGTTGCGTTCATACATCGATTTTGCTTCCAGTCCGTATCTTTCGGTCAATATTCCGCTGGTATATCCTAAGCAGGAAGCAGATATCAATGTGACGTATGCCAACCTGAAAGGTGTATCTTTTGAACTGTATCGTCTGAAGATATCGCCTGCTTCTTCGTTACTTCGCGGCAATCTGAAGGAAGAAACCTTGATAAAGAATAACGGAACTAAAATAGCTTCGCGCCATTATGCTTTATCGCCGACTCCCGATTACGAAAAGCGTGACACGGTATTGCACTATACTTTGCCCGAAGCAGGAATTTACATGCTGAAACAGATTCCTCAAGAGGCGGAGAAAGGCATCGATTATTCACTGCTGTTTGTTTCTCCTTATCAGTGCATCAGCATTCCTGTGTCCGAGGAACGTAAGGAGTTTGTTGTGGTGGATAAGCTGACGGGTAAACCTGTTCCGGGAGCGGAAGTCGTTACGTATCGGTTGAACAGCAACGAATACAGCGTTCTTCAGGTATATAAAACCGATGGAAAGGGCAGTGCGATGGTCGACATTCCCCGTTTGGGCAGGATTTATTACAATGTCCGTACGGCAGGAAACGACTTTGCTGCTATCTCGAGCATAGGAGGAAACGCATCGTTTGTCAGGGAAACGGTGCAAGGATGGAAGAAAAAAGTGAACTTGTTTACCGACCGTTCGCTGTATCGTCCGGGACAGAAAGTCTATGTTTCTGGTATGGTTTACGAACAGAATGGCGATTCTCTTCGGGTGGTCAAGGGAGAAAAGACTTCCCTGAAATTGTATTCTTCCGAACAAAGTGTGGCGGAGAGTGCGGCATCGACCGACGATTTTGGTGTACTGTCGGGCGAATTTGTTTTGCCGCAGAACCTGCTTCCCGGCACGTATTATGTGTCGACAGACGGAGCTTCTGCCATTATCAAGGTCGAAGAATACAAGCGACCTACTTTCGATGTGGTCTTTATTCCTTACGAAGATACGTACAACATGGGTGATTCCCTTACCGTGAAAGGGGAGGCAAAGACGTTTGCCGGCGCACCTGTCCGCATGGCGAGGGTGAGATATACGGTTTCACGTACCGAAAGGACTTGGTTCCGCATGGGAGGTATCAATAAGGTTGAGTTGGAAACTGGAGAAGTTCAGACCGATGCCGATGGACAGTTTCGGGTGAACATGGTACTTACTGCTCCCGAAACAACCGATTGGGGCGGACTGGGTTACCGTTACTATGTATATGAAGTACAGGCGGAGGTGACGGATGGTGCCAGTGAAACACAGTCTGGGTCTTTATCTCTTCCGGTAGGCGAACAGTCGTTGGGCTTGCAGATACGAGGCCTGTCGGATCTCGTTATGCGTGAAAAACAGGAGAAGGTGCAGTTCATGGCATTGAATCTGAACGGTACTCCTGTAAAGACAGAGGTTCGTTACTGTGTGTTTGCACTGGATCAGGAAGGTAACAAAGGTAAGCAGCAACTGGAGGGTAAGGCTGTGGCACAGCAGTCGTTTGTACCTTCCGACCTGCTGGCATTGCCTTCCGGTAAATATCGTATCGAGATTTCGGCAACGGATGCGCAGGGACGGACTTGTACAGCGGAACAGGATTTTACTTTGTTCTCACGCTTGGATACTCGACTTCCTTATCCGGCTGTCGACTGGTTCTATCAGGATGGAAACGAATTCAGCGATTCGGCTCCGGCGACTTTGTATGTTGGAACCAGCGAAAAGGATGTTTATTTGCTGGTCGACGTGTATAGTGGAAACAAACGAATTGCTTCTCAACGGCTGACGCTGAGTGATGAAATCAAAACGTTCAGCTATCCCTATCAGAAAATGTATGGTGATGGCATTTCCGTAAACTTTGCTTTTATGCGGAACGGTAGTCTGTACAGCAGGCAGGCGACAATCATCCGACCGGAACCGGAAAAGAAACTGACGTTGAAATGGGAAACTTTCAGGGATAAATTGCAGCCGGGCAGTCAGGAAGAATGGCGGATGCGTGTGACGGATGCTACGGGAAAGCCGGTAAGAGCCAATTTGATGGCATCGCTTTACGATGCTTCGCTCGATAAGCTGTACCAGCACGACTGGCGTTTTAACCTTTGGTTCTCTCGCCCCGTTCCGTGGATTCAGGCAGGTATGCTGTCGGCCAGTCAGCGTGTCGGCATGTATGGCGGTTTTCCATACGTAAGAACTTATACGGGATTGGATTTGCTGAATGGTGAATATAGTTCTTTGCTGGTATTCTCTGGAACCGTTTATACGCGGGGTGTCAACTTGCTGGGTACTTCTACCCGTATGCTTGCCAAACAGAGCGCAGGAGATGTCGTAGAGGTGAAGTTTCAGCCAGCCATGACTGTAGAAGAATCGGCTGTCGTTGCTGCTCCGAATGTAATATCGTCTAACTTTAAAAAAGATAGTGGCAGTGCCGAAGTGGAGGACGTCTTGCAGATTGTAGAAAATGATGCTGCCGTAGAAGCTGCGGAGGATGAAGAAGCGATGATTCCAGTGCGTGAAAACTTTGCAGAAACAGCCTTTTTTTATCCGAACCTGCGGACCGATTCATTGGGAGGTGTAAGTATTGTCTTTACCATGCCGGATGCGTTGACCGAGTGGAAGTTCACGGGACTGGCACATACGCAGGCTGTCGATTACGGTATGTTGACGCAGACCGTGAAGACGAGCAAGCCGTTTATGGTGCAGCCCAATATGCCGCGCTTCGTTCGTAAAGGCGACCGTACCGTTATTGCTGCCTCATTGGTCAATCTGTCGATGGATAAGATTGAAGGAAATGCCGGTATTAAACTATACGATCCGGTGACGGAAGAAGTGGTGTACGACTATCAGCAGCCGTTCAGTGTGTCAGAAGGAACAACGGGAGTCGTACGGTTCGACTGCCAGATTCCGGATACGTACGATATGCTGGTTTGCCGGATTACTGCTGAGGCGGGAGAATATAGCGACGGTGAGCAGCATTATCTGCCGGTACTGACCGACAAACAGTGGATGACGGAAACCGTTCCTGTGCAGTTGGATGGAGAAAGCATGACGGAAGTCGGAACGGAAGACTTGTTCAACAAGCAGAGCAAGACAGCTACCGAACGACGGCTGACGGTGGAACTGACGGCCAATCCCGACTGGTATGCGGTGCAGGCACTGCCTGTTGTCGGCAATCCGACAGAAGAAGATGCACTTTCGTGGGCGACTGCTTATTATGCCAATTCACTAGCTGCGGCTATTGTGAAGGCAAATCCCCGCATCAAGCAAGTATTCGATACTTGGATGGCTCAGGGAGGCAGCAAGGAAACCCTGTTGAGTAACCTCGAACGCAATCAGGATTTGAAGAATCTGTTGTTCGAAGAAACTCCGTGGATTTCTGAAGCTACGGAAGAATCCGAACAGAAGCGGCGTATTGCGTTGCTGTTCGATCTGAATTCGATGGACAACCGTCTGCGCACTTCGATAGAACGTTTGCAGGAGTTGCAATTGTCCGACGGCTCATGGAGCTGGTATAGAGGCATGACAGGCAGCCGCTATATTACAACGCAGATAGTGGAGATGCTGGCACGTTTGCAGCACATGAACGTGACACTGGACGGAAAGGTTGTTCCGATGTATACGCGGGCCTTGGGCTATTTGCAGAAAGCTGTGAAGGAAGATTATGAGACAATGAAGAAACTGGAAAAGGAAGGTGCGACAACTCTTGTTCCCAACAATCAGGTGGTACACTATCTCTACGTTTGTGCCCTCGAAAAGCAGGCTGCTTCGCTGGCAGACAAGCAGGTGAATGCCTATATGACGGACAGGCTGGAAAACCGTTCGGCTGAGTATTCTATCGTCGAGAAGGCGATGATTGGGCTCATTATGCAAGCCGGTGGCAGACAGCGTCAGGCACAGGAACTGGTTCAGTCTATCAAGGAATATACGGTAAGTACGCCGCAGATGGGTGTATATTTCGATACGCCGAAAGCACCATATTCATGGAATAATTACAGAATCCCTGCACAGGTAGCTGCCATGGAAGCCATTCAGCAGATTGCCCCCGATGCGGATATGCTGGCAGGCATGAAGCTTTGGCTGCTCAAGCAGAAGCAGGTTCAGGTGTGGGAAAGTAGCATTGCTACAGCCGATGCGGTATATGCTTTCTTGAATGGTTCGGGTAACCGGTTGCAAGTAAATGGAACGATGAAAGCAGTAGCCGGTAACGTGGAGGTACGGACGCCCGACGATGTATTGGGATATACCCGAAAGACACTGACTGGAACAGATACGCATGTAGAACGTGTGGTCGTTTCGAAATCGGGAACCGGCATAGGCTGGGGAGCTGTATATGCACAATATCTGGAAGAGATGGATAAAGTGCTTCCGGCAAAAGGAAATGGTGTTTCGGTCGCACGTGAATGGTGGATGGATGGTAAGCAGATTTCCCGAAAGACGGTTCTGCACGCCGGAGATAAGATGACGGTACGACTGACGGTAAAGGCCGACCGCGACATGGATTTTATTCGGGTGAAGGATGAGCGTGCTGCCTGCATGGAACCTGATACGCAGTTGTCCGGCTATCGATGGAGCAACGGATTAGGATGTTATCAGGTGAATCGCGACGCTTCTACCGAGTTCTTTATCGACCGGATGCCGAAGGGAACGTATACGCTGGAATATACTGTTTATCTGGATCGCTCGGGAATTTATCAGGCTGGTGCTGCAACCATCCAGTCGGTTTATGCTCCTGAGTTCAGCGGACACACCGGAGGCCAGACATTGACAGTAGAATAAAAATCGATAAAAAGAGGCAGGCTGAGGCAGTTCTCTCTGTAGAAGAGGCTGTTTCAGCCTGCTTTTCTTTTCCCGGCTGTATCGGCAAATTTATATTAATTCACTAGCAACCTTTGTTCGTCTTTGATTTTCTAGTTATCTTTGTTCACTCTAAACAAGTAACACTTTGAAAGATGAAACGTATTTTATTTATTCTCAATATATTGTTTGCCGCTGTCTTGGCTGCTCAGGCACAGCCGAAAATTACATTCGACAAGAATGTGCAGGAGTTAGGATATGTGCTTTGGCGCAATCCGGTGACCATTACTTATCATTTTACCAATACAGGTGACAAACCGCTGGTTATTTCGAAAGTAACTTCTTCGTGCGGTTGTACAGAGGTCGACTGGACAAAATCTCCGATTGCCGCCGGTGAGAAAGGTACGGTAACGGCAGTGTTCGACGCTGAAGCTATCGGACATTTTTACAAGGAAGTCGGCATTTACTGCAATGCTTCTTATCGTCCCATTTATCTGGAGTTCAACGGTGAGGTGACAGCCGACGCAAAGAACTATTCGTTTACGCATCCTGTAGCTTTCGGAGCCATACGTCTGGATAAGGATGAAATCGAATTTAATGATGTGAACAAAGGAGATCATCCGGAATTCGACATCTTGGTTGCCAACACTTCTAACAAGGCTTATTCTCCCGTGCTGATGCATTTGCCTCCATATCTGAGTGCAAAGGCAGTTCCCGAAGTACTGGGAAGAGGAAAGAACGGTAAGATTATCGTGACACTCGATACAGAAAAACTACCGAAATTCGGCATTACCCGTACATCGGTATACTTGTCGCGTTATCCGGGCGACAAGGTAGGCAGTGACAATGAAATTCCTGTTTCGGCCGTTCTGCTACCCGACTTTTCCGGACTGACCGAACAGCAGAAGAACAATCCGCCGCAAATTTCGCTTTCTACAACGCAGCTGGAGTTCCCGCCGCTGAAACCGAACCAGAAGAAATCGCAGAATGTCATCATCACCAATACGGGAAAAAACGATCTGGTGATTCAGGATATGCAGGTATTCAACATTGCCCTTGCCGTCAACTTGAAGAAGACGGTCTTGAAGCCGGGCGAGTCTGCCAAACTGAAGATCACTGTATTGGGCGATAACCTTTCGCGTGTGAAAGGTACTCCGCGTGTACTGATGATTACCAACGACCCGAAAAAACCTTCGGTTACTATCCGGGTAAAGGCAAAAATCAAGCAGCCCTGATAGTTTCTGTCGAGGCTTTATTATCAACTTAAAATACTAAGACTATGGAACACCCTGAAAACAGCGAAGAATACAAGGGATTGACTGTTAACAAGGGTATTGAGCAACCCGCTTGTATCAATCCTTATTTGAAATTAAGGAAGAAGCCGAAACGCCGTCAGTTTACCGTAAGCGAGTATGTGGAAGGTATCGTGAAAGGTGATGTGACCATACTGAGTCAGGCAGTTACGCTGGTAGAAAGCGTGAAGCCCGAGCATCAGGCGGTGGCGCAGGAGGTGATTGAAAAGTGTCTGCCTTATTCGGGCAATTCCATCCGCATAGGTATCAGTGGTGTTCCCGGTGCCGGAAAGAGTACGTCGATTGATGTATTCGGCCTGCATGTGCTGGAACGTGGCGGCAAGCTTGCCGTACTGGCTATCGACCCCAGTAGCGAACGTTCGAAAGGCAGCATTCTGGGTGATAAGACCCGTATGGAAAAACTTTCCGTTCATCCCGATTCCTTTATCCGTCCCAGCCCTACGGCAGGTTCGTTGGGCGGCGTAGCCCGCAAGACCCGTGAAACGATTATCTTGTGCGAGGCGGCAGGTTTCGATAAAATTTTTGTCGAAACAGTGGGAGTAGGGCAGAGTGAAACGGCTGTCCATTCGATGGTGGACTTTTTCCTGTTGATACAGCTTGCCGGTACAGGCGATGAACTACAGGGTATCAAGCGTGGAATCATGGAAATGGCTGACGGTATTATCATCAACAAAGCCGACGGAAACAACATTGAAAAGGCGAAGCTGGCAGCGGCTCATTTCCGCAATGCATTGCATCTGTTTCCGGCTCCAGAGTCGGGATGGACACCGCAGGTACTCACGTATTCCGGTTTCTACGGCATCGGTATCAAGGAAATCTGGGACATGGTGTACAGTTATATCGATTTTGTGAAGAAGAACGGATATTTCGATTACCGCCGCAACGAACAGGCGAAATACTGGATGTATGAAACCATCAACGAGCATTTGCGCGACAACTTCTACAACAATCCGGCTATTGCTTCGATGCTTGCTGCTCAGGAACGGGAAGTGTTGCAGGGAAAGGCTACTTCGTTTTCGGCTGCAAAGAAGTTACTCGATACTTATTTCCGGAATATCTGATTTCACCCAGCGGAGGAACTGAAAGATACGTCACTAGGTTCCGGTTGTTTTTTGTACAAAAAATAAAAAAACGTCGAGACGTTTTTCATGAAAGATGCAATCAACCGACAAAGAATAATAAGACAAGATAGGAACTCTCTTCAGAGGCATTGGAAAAAGCCTCCGAAGAGAGTTCTTTTTTACGTGTGCTCTCGGTTGAAAACACCCGATACATGGGGTGTTATCAGTTACCTTTTATCGGTAAAATCGCTTTTCTTAGAAAAAAACAAAGAATTATTTGGTTTATAAAATAAACTGTTTTATATTTGTAAAGCAAAAAGAATAGGAATAAACGCGCGGATTTCTATTTTTTTTGTAACTATGGTTTATAAAATAAACTACTTTACTATCTTAAAATTCTAAGGAATATGGAAGAAAAGAAATTTACGGAAAAAGAAAGTCTGGAATTGATTTCCCAAATGATTCAGGTGACGAAGGAAAATCTGGAGCGGGGTAGCGGCAATGTCTTTCTGGTGTACGGATATGCTGCGGTAGTACTTTCGGTAGTGGTGTATGCAGCCGTGAATCTCACGGGCAGGCCGCTGTGGAATGCCTTGTGGTTTTTGATGTTTGTTCCCGCCATCGTCATGAAAATACTTCAGGCTCGTAAGAAACCTTCTGTAGTAACGCACATGGATAAGATGATAGCTCATACATGGTGCATCGTAGGATCGTTGTTCGGATTGACTGTTGTGGTCATGATACTGATAGGGCTGGTGATTGGTTCGTGCCATTTTGGCCTGATGCTCCCGTTGTGCTTGTTGTATGCCGGTATAGGCACTTCCATTACCGGTCTTATTGTTCGGGTTCCGGCCTTGGTATATTCACCTCTTGTCGCCTTTGTGGTTGCTGTTTATATGCTGATGATACTGACCAACGGCGGAAGTGTGGCTCCGGAATGGAATCTTTATTTCGGCTTTTCTTTCTTGCTGATGATGGTGATACCGGGACATTTGTTGAATAAAAAAGCTGCTGCTTATGCTTGCTGAACTGGATCCGTTGATACACTCGCAACTGCGCCTGGCAATTATGTCTATCTTGCTCTCGGTGGATGAGGCCGATTTTGTATACCTGAAGGAGAAGACGGAATCTACTGCTGGCAATCTTAGTGTACAACTTGACAAGTTGAGCAAGGCAGGATATATTCAGGTGGAGAAAGAGTTTGTGGGGAAGAAGACTCGCACATCGTGCCGGATGACGGAAACGGGAAGAAAGGCGATGGAAGCGTATGTGAAGGCACTGAAGACTTATCTGGATTTGTAGGATAAGAGAAATGTGACGAAAAGGAGGAAAAAGGAAAGTTTAGTATGCAAGTTCAAGGAAAAGGAGCAATTATTTATATTCGTGTCCGGTAAATCTATATAAATAGTTGCTTGTTGGTATTGTTCTTGTTGAGAGACTACATCGTTGAAACTTGTGGATAATTGGTTGTATATCATTGTTCTATGAGAAAATTAAATACTCTTGCCAAATAGCGATAATTGATTGATAAGCCGATCAGTCCTGATCTGTAATAAAAAAGGTTCTATCATCCCCTGGCGGGAAAATGATAGAACCTTCTTTTATTTATTTCTGTAATCTGCGATTAGAAACCAGCCAGGCTGACAATCTTGTCGACAGCTGCGTTTAGTCCGTCCGGATTCTTACCGCCGGCAGTTGCAAAATGAGGCTGACCGCCACCGCCACCCTGAATCAGTTTGGCAGCTTCGCGAACCAGTTGTCCGGCATTCAGTCCGGCCTTAACCTGATCGTCGCTCATGGTTACGGTAAGCAACGGCTTGTTTTCGAATACGCTACCGATTACAACGAACAAGTTTTCGGGGAACTGTCCCTTCAACTGGAAGGCAATGTTCTTCACGGCATCAGCAGGCATCGGGAGTACGCTCTTGATGACTTTCACACCGTTGATTTCTTTTGCACCTTCAATCAGCTTGTTCTTTACAGTAGCTTCTTTTTCTTTCATGAATTCTTCTACCTGTTTCTTCAAGCCGGCATTTTCTTCGATGTATTTCGAAATGGCAGCTTTCAGGTCAGGAGCGTTGTTGAACAAAGATTTCAGATCGTTGAATGTATCTTGTACGGTATCGAACATTTCTTCTACCTTGGCACCTGTAACAGCTTCTATACGGCGTACACCGGCAGCTACAGAGCTTTCAGAAAGAATCTTCACCATACCAATCTTTCCGGTTGCCGATACGTGAGTACCACCACAGAATTCGATAGATGAACCGAACTGTACGACACGTACTTCATCGCCGTACTTTTCGCCGAACAAGGCAATTGCACCCAGTTCTTTTGCCTTTTCGATAGGCAGGTTACGGTATTCTGTCAACGGAATATCTTCGCGGATCTTGGCATTTACCAGATGTTCTACCTCGCGAAGCTGTTCCGGAGTTACTTTCTGGAAGTGAGAGAAGTCGAAACGCAATGAATCAGGAGTAACCAAAGAACCCTTCTGCTCTACGTGAGTTCCCAGTACCTGACGCAATGCTTCGTCCAGCAAGTGAGTACAAGAGTGGTTGGCTGCACAAGCTGCACGCTTGTCGGTATCTACACATGCCATCATCGGAGCATCCAGATGTTCCGGAAGTTTCTTGGCAATGTGGATAGGAAGATTGTTTTCTTTCTTGGTATCGATGATGTCGATGGTTTCGAATTCGCTTACCAGTACGCCGGTATCACCTACCTGACCACCACTTTCTGCGTAGAACGGAGTTTCGCTCAGTACAATCTGGTAGAGAGTCTGGTTCTTCTGTTTAATCTGACGGTAACGCAGAATGCTGGTTTCGTATTCTGTATAGTCGTAACCCACGAAATGAGTTTCGCCTTCTTTTAGTGTAACCCAGTCGCCTGTTTCTACGGCAGCAGCGTTACGTGCACGCTGTTTCTGCTTCTGCATTTCAGCTTCGAAGCCTTTCACATCGGCAGTCAGACCGTTTTCACGCAAAATCAGTTCGGTCAGGTCGAACGGGAATCCGAAAGTATCGTACAGTGTAAATGCGTCTACACCGCTGATTTCAGTCTTGCCGGCAGCTTTGGCTTCAGCCATTGTCTTATCGAGCAGGCGGATACCGGTTTCCAGTGTGCGGAGGAATGATTCTTCTTCTTCCTTCATTACTTTCTCAATCAAGGCCTGCTGAGCTTTCAGTTCAGGATAAGCACCACCCATATTTTCGATCAGTACCGGAACCAGCTTGTACATGAAGGCCTGCTTCTGTCCGAGGAAGGTATAAGCGTAGCGAACGGCACGACGCAGGATTCGGCGGATTACGTAACCAGCCTTTGCATTCGATGGCAGCTGTCCGTCGGTGATAGAGAAGGCGATGGTACGGATGTGGTCGGCTACCACACGCATAGCTACGTCTACTTTTTCGTCTTCACCATACTTCTTGCCCGACAAATCGCCGATAGCCTTGATGATAGGCTGGAAAACGTCGGTATCGTAGTTGGATGTCTTGCCCTGCAAGGTACGTACCAGACGTTCGAATCCCATACCGGTATCGATTACTTTTGCTGGAAGTGGTTCCAGTGTTCCGTCAGCCTTGCGGTTGTACTGCATGAACACCAGGTTCCAGATTTCGATAACCTGCGGATGATCTTTGTTAACCAGTTCACGTCCCGGAACAGCAGCCTTTTCTTCTGCCGAACGCGAGTCGATGTGGATTTCAGAACACGGGCCGCAAGGACCTGTATCACCCATTTCCCAGAAGTTATCGTGCTTGTTGCCGTTGATGATATGATCTTCGGGGAAATACTGAGCCCAGTATCCGGCAGCTTCATCGTCGCGGGCAAGTCCTTCCTCAGGGCTTCCTTCGAATACGGTTACATACAAATCTTTCGGATCGAGTTTCAATACCTTTACCAGATATTCGTATGCCCATCCGATAACTTCTTTCTTGAAGTAGTCGCCGAAAGACCAGTTACCCAGCATTTCGAACATGGTATGATGGTATGTATCGTGACCTACTTCTTCTAGGTCGTTATGTTTTCCACTCACACGCAAGCACTTCTGTGAGTCGGTTACACGTTTGTATTTCGCAGGATGATTGCCCAGAATAATATCTTTAAACTGGTTCATACCTGCATTGGTGAACATCAATGTCGGGTCGTCTTTGATGACCATCGGTGCTGAAGGCACGATCTGATGTCCTTTCGACTCAAAGAATTTTACAAATGAGTCGCGGATTTCGTTTGCTGTCAACATAATGCTTATAATGTCTTGTAGTTAATATTCTCAAAATTGATTTGCAAAGATAATCGGTTTTATTATTTTTGTCCGTATGTTTGATGCAAAAACTTGATGTGTTGCGTCTTAAATTTTTTCAAAACAAGATTTGAATGCGGAAAGTCTATTATATATATAATCCGAAAACGCGTACATACGACCGTATTTATCCCACTATGCGCCAGCGGGCGATGAGCTACCTGAGGCGTTTGTTTGTGGGGATGGGATTGGGTGCCGGATGCTTTATCATCTTGTTGCTTATCTTCGGTTCTCCTTCGGAAAAGGATCTTCGTGTGGAAAATTCGCGTTTGCTTTCACAGTATCATATTTTGTCTACCCGTCTGGATGAGGCGCTTGACGTAATGCAGCAGCTTCAGCAGCGTGACGACAACCTTTATCGGGTGATCATGCAGGCAGATCCCGTAGCGGATGCTTTGCGTTCTGCCAGTTATGGCAAGACGAATCGTTACGAGGACCTGATGGATATGGCAAATGCAAAGTTGGTTGTGAATACTACTCAGAAGATGGACTTGCTTTCACGTCAGATTTATATGCAGTCGAAATCGTTTGACGAGGTAGTAGAGTTGTGTAAGAAACAGGATGATATGCTGGCGTGTATTCCTGCCATCCAGCCGGTTGCCAATAAAGATTTGAAGCAGACGGCATCGGGATATGGAAATCGTATCGATCCTATTTATAAAACAGTGAAGTTTCATGCGGGCATGGACTTCTCTGCCAACGTAGGTACGCCGGTGTATGCCACGGGAAACGGTACGGTGCAGAAGGCAGGCTGGGAAGGATTGTACGGCAACTGTATCGTGATAAATCATGGTTTTGGCTATGTAACCCGTTATGCTCATCTAAGTAAGATTGATGTAAGAGTAGGACAGAAGGTCGTACGTGGAGAAACGATAGGAAAAGTAGGAACTACAGGGAAGAGTACCGGACCGCATTTGCACTACGAGGTTCATCTGAAAGGGCAGATTATGAATCCGGTGAACTATTATTTCATGGATCTGGATGCGGATGATTATGACAAGATGATTCAGATTGCCGCCAATCACGGTAAGGTATTTGATTAATGTTGTAGATAAAAAAGAACAAATCATGGCTTTAAAGACTGATAAGGGACTGAAATTATATTATTCCATTCGTGAGGTAGCGGAAATGTTTGATGTCAACGAATCGCTTTTACGCTATTGGGAGAAAGAGTTTCCTATGATTGCTCCCAAGAAGGCAGGAGGAAATATCCGTCAGTATACGAAAGAAGATATTGAAAATATTCGTCTGGTGTATCACTTGGTAAAGGAAAAGGGTATGACACTTGCCGGAGCTAAGCAGCGCTTGAAGCAGAATAAGGAGGGGGTTCGCGATACGGCTGAAATCATTGACCGCTTGCGTCGTATCAGAGAAGACTTGCTCAGTATGCGGAAAGAACTGGATTATCTTACCTGACACTGCCGGTGTAAGTTGCTTTTGTTTGTAAGATGGATATTATTTGTAAGTCGCAAATAATCCTTTAGGTATTGTTGGCCTAACCCTATCCAGCTGAATCTGAATGAAATATTGTTTCCGATTGGTACAAACGAATGCGTATTGCTAAAAATGGCATATAAAAAGAATGGTTGATTCTCTTTTTATATGCCATTTCTTATGTTTTGTTGGAGCTGTTTCAATCGATTATAACCAATAGCTGAAGTTGTATATTCTTTAATCGGCTATCGTATCTTCGAAATTTTCAATACGAGTTACTTTCTTTATCTGTTCTATCTTTTTCAGATTGGTACAAATGGTGTTTACATCATCCACATCATGTACATAAAGTTGTATACGTCCTTCGAAGATACCGTCGTTCGATTCAATATTCAACTTATGGATGTTCACATTGAGTTGCTGTGAAATGATTTGTGTCACCTGATTTAATACTCCGATACCGTCAATTCCTTTGATATAGACGTTGACAGGGAAGTTCAGTGCCTTGCCCGTTTCCCATTCCACGGCGAGCAACCGGTTACCGAAGCTGGTCTTCAGTTGGGCTGCTATCGGACACTGGCGTTTGTGAATGACAATACGGTTATTGTCGTCGATGTAACCAAGTACATCGTCGCCCGGGATAGGCTTACAGCAATCGGCAAGAATATAGTTCTTTTGAATAGCATCGGGAGTGAGCTTGATGGTTTTCTTCTTGTCGATGTTCAGGGTAGCCTGTTCTGTCTGCTTCTCTTCCTGTTTGTTTTTGTTGTTTCCTCCGAAAGCAAAGCTGATATACTTTTTCCAGTTGGTTGGCGACGGCTTTTCCTTCAGTTCGTTTTTGTCGGCTTCGCCCAGCGTGAAAACTCCCTGACCGATGTTCTGAGTCAGTTCGTCGTAATTCTTTACATGATGCAGGTTGCAGAGCTTTTTGATATTCTCATCGCTGGCAGGCAGATTCTCCTGATTAAAGAAATCGGTAAGCATGTCTTCGCCTTTCTGCTGCATCTCCTTCTTTTCACGCTTCAGGATAGCCAGTATTTTAGCTTTGGCTTTGGCGGTAGTAGCAAAATTAATCCACGAAGGCTGTACCTTCTGCGACTTGGATGTAAGGATCTCTACCTGATCACCGCTTTGCAGTTTGTGGCTTAGCGGAACCAGTTTATGATTGACTTTTGCTCCGATACAGTGGCTTCCCAGGAATGTATGGATAGAGAAAGCGAAGTCGAGTGCCGTACAGTTTTGCGGCATGGTCTTGATTTCCCCCTTCGGTGTGAAGACAAATATCTCGGATGCAAACAAGTTCAGTTTGATGGTATCGAGAAAATCGATGGCGTCCGGTTGTGGGTCGTCCAGAATTTCCTTGATGGTACGCAACCATTTCTCCAGTTCGCCTTCATCTTCGCTGCCTCCGCCTTCTTTGTATTTCCAGTGGGCGGCAAAGCCTTGTTCGGCAACGTCATTCATGCGTTCACTGCGGATTTGTACTTCAATCCATTGCCCGTTGTTACCCATAAGGGTGACGTGCAGGGCTTGGTAGCCGTTGGCTTTGGGATGGCTCACCCAGTCGCGCAGGCGGTCGGGGTGGGGCTTGTATATCTTGGATATGGAGACGTAAATGTCGAAGCAGTCGTTTAGCTCTTCCTCTATATTGCGGGGCTCGAAGATGATGCGGACAGCAAGCAAATCATAGATTTCCTCGAAGGGGACATGCTTGGTCTGCATTTTGTTCCAGATGGAGTAGATGGACTTTACACGGGCAAGGATACGGTATTTCAGTCCCATTTTGTCCAGTTGCGCCCGTATCGGAGCGGTGAACTCATTGAATACCTTGTCGCGTTCCACGGCGGTGGCTTCCAGTTTCTCTTCTATCTCGTGGTACTCTTCCGGATGTTCGTACTTGAAGCTCAGGTTTTCCAGTTCTGTCTTGATTTTGTACAAGCCGAGGCGGTTGGCGAGCGGGGCATAAATATAGAGTGTTTCGCCTGCAATCTTGAACTGCTTGTTGGGCAGCATGGAGCCGAGTGTACGCATGTTATGCAGACGGTCGGCTATCTTGATGAGGATAACCCGGATATCGTCGGACATGGTGAGCAGCAGCTTCTTGAAGTTCTCTGCCTGCGCCGAGGCACGGTCGCCGAAGATACCGCCGGAAATCTTTGTCAGCCCGTCTACAATCTGGGCGATTTTGGGACCGAAGATGTTTTCAATATCCTCTACGGTGTAGTCGGTGTCCTCCACCACATCATGCAGCAATGCCGAGCATATGGAAGTAGACCCCAGTCCTATCTCATTACAGACAATCTTTGCCACAGCAATGGGGTGCATGATGTAGGGCTCGCCGGAACGACGCTTAATGCCCTTATGCGCCTGGTTGGCAAAGTTGAATGCTTTGGTTATTATTTCGACGCGCTTGCGGTGCTTGGTGGCCAAATAGTCGTTCAACAGTTCTTGGAATGCCTGTTCGATCATTTCCTCTTCGGCTTTTTCCTTTTCCTTCTGACTTATATTTTCTTCCATATACTGCTTTCTCCTTTCTTCACTTCACTTTTTGCAAAAATAAGCAATTTTCAACACCGGGCAAGCGTTTATGTCTTTATTTATAAATCTTCAAGCGCTTTCCTGCGGAGATTCTGGTACTGCGCAATCCATTCCAACTTTTTAACTGATTGACAGTGACGCCGTATTTCCGTGCAATGCTGCCGAGATTCTCGCCACTGCGTATCTTGTGGTAGGGGGCATTCCCCGTAGCGGTACTGCCTTTGCTGCTACGTGCCGTCGAGCGTGTATTGGAAACGGCCACGACTCTGCGGTTCTTGAACAGCTCGTTACTGCGGTGGGCATAGATGGTGTCTTGCTTGTCAATGAAGGCACTGATGTAGTTGATGGGGAGGCGTAGCGTCTGCGGCTTGCTCTCTCCGGGGATGATGCTTTTCTTGAATTGGGGATTTAGGCTCTTTATCTGGTCCAGGCTGATGCCGCATAGGTCGGAAATCTGCTCGAAATGAAGGTTACGGCTTACTTGCACCGTATCGGTTGCTTCCGGAATGTCGGTTTCCATGGGGCAGATGTTGTGCTTGCAGTAGTAGGACATGATGTAGTTGGCCGCAATGAAGGCAGGCACGTAACCGCGTGTCTCGCGGGGCAGGTAGTTGTAGATGTCCCAGTAGTCGGTCTTTCCTCCCGCCCGGCGGATGGCCTTGTTGATGGTGCCCGGGCCGCAATTGTAAGCGGCAATCACCAGATTCCAGTCTTGGTAAATGGCATACAGATCCTTCAGATAGCGGGCGGCAGCCCAGGTGGCCTTGATTGGATCGCAGCGTTCGTCAACGAGGCTGTTGCTTTCCAGGCCATACATTTTTCCGGTAGCCAGCATGAACTGCCACAGTCCGCAAGCGCCTGCGCGTGAACGGGCGGAAGGGTTGAGAGCGGATTCGATAATGGGCAAGTATCTGAGTTCGAGCGGCAGTCCGTAGGTGTCGAGCGCTTCCTCAAAGATAGGCATATAGAAATTGCAGGCGCTCAGCATGAACGATACGTTATTGCGTAAGCGTCCTGTGTACATATCTATGAATTTGCGTACAATTTCATTGTATGGCATTTCCATCACGGCAGGAATACGGCTGAGACGGTCGATGTAGACGGAGTCACTGAAAAATGGATTCTCAGTGGAAGTACTGCAATCTTTGCCTAAATCAATATAATTCTTTGCTTTCCAGTCGTTGAGCAGGCTGTCCAGCGGATAGGTCATACTTGGAGGAAGTTCGATGCTTTCCTTTCTTTCCGTTCCGTTGTCGCGGATAAGTACATCCACGCTTTCTTGCGCTTGCACCTGGAAGGTGAAGAGTGACAGACAAAACAGGAACGGAGTGGCGAGGGAAACTACCGCCAAAAGGAAAGCACTGGCAATATACTCCGGAAAAACTTGATGAGCTTGATGCAGCAGGAGAAATTTATTGGAGTCCAACAGGAAATCCACGACGCATGGTTTTTTGCGAGCCTGACAAAGGGATTCCAATACAAGACATTTGGCTTAATTATAGAGATAGTATAAACCAAGCACAAAAAACAACAGGATATCCTACGGAAAAAAACTATGAAATGTTAAAGATGATAGTGAATACTTCATCAAATCCAGGGG
>ERZ779877.950-NODE-950-length-28373-cov-4.543647_pt1 | contig 28373 bp, 26 predicted proteins | sample MGYA00511556_ERZ779877 | MGnify/ENA primary metagenome ERZ779877 (study PRJEB29588, sample SAMEA2159338) | human gut metagenome | biome: human gut; feature: human-associated habitat; material: faeces | place: Denmark | collected 2008/2010 ...
TGTACCCAAGCCATATTTTGTTTCAATGTGCTTGTCTGGTGTCAGCTTTGCCTTATCAGCCTGCCAGATTAAATCAATTTCTTTTTGCGACATCTCTTCATTACCTGTATTAAGGTTAAAGTACAGGTCATTCTGAAATATCCAATCTTTTGAATCAGTTTTCTTCGTATATATATCTATCGTTTTGTGTCACTCCTTTAATCAGATTTCATTCTTGGTTATTTACATATGCTCACACCTATGAGGACAATTTATTATTCAATTTCAATCCAGCCTGTCCTGCAAATAATTGTGCCTGTTTTAATCCTACATTACTCTTCACAAATTTTTCCGCAAGTTTCTTCTGCGTTTCCTTACTCATGTAAATTTTAAGTTTATCTGTTGTTCTAGTGATCGCTGTATAAAAAATATTGTGGGATATTTTTTCATCAATATCCTCTGTGATTACCACCTTTACAGATTTATATTCTAAACCCTGAGCTTTATGTATAGATACTGCATAAGCAATCTGAAATGGTACAATCTGTTCAGAATAATCTGAGTCCGAATCTCGTTCTACTCGTCTTTTTACACTAAATTCAACAATAGACTTTCCTTCACAATCGCAATCAATGAGTTTGATATCCGAAAAAAGAACATCTCTTTCAGAAATAATCTTATCAACCAATATTTGAAATACGATTTCATCCGTTTTTTTATCAATTGATAGTATGCTACCTTTTAAATTATTATATAGAACATTTCCAAATCTTCTACTTTCATTGAACAGAACTTTATCACCAACCTTATATGTCCAGTTTCCCCACTCAATCGGCTTAGATGGATTGATTTTCTGCATATATCTATTTATATTATTAACTCCATATAGTCCATCATATCCTAAACATAAAACAATTTCATCATCATCTCTTTCAAAAATCGACTCATTCAAAGTTGATATAAATCCATTTGCTAACAGCCTTTCAAACATATTTTCATCAAAATTTCTCACGCAAGTCCACATATCAAGTAGAATCGATTTATCTTTTGCTCTATATGGAGTTACTAACTCATAAACAGATTTTTTATCAACAAAATATCTCGCAAAGTTAAACCAGTTTCCAAACTTTATCGCTTCAATCTGATATATGTCGCCAATTAACAAATATGCTTCCGCATTACACTTCTCAAACAAATTCAAAACATCTTCATTACACACTGTACTGCACTCGTCTAAAATAACCAAATCATACTTTTTCCAACTATATCCATTCTTTAAATAATCATACACTGTATAACAATCACAAGAGGATTTTATTCTTCTTTCCAAATTATTTTTCGCAGCATTTGTATTAGCAAGCAAAAGAATATTTTTATCTTCGAATATTTTTGCAATATATTCTGCAACTCTTGTTTTGCCAGTTCCAGCAGCACCATAAATCATTCCTAATTTAGAATTCATATATATATTAGCTACTATTTTTCGTTTATTATCATCATCTATTTCTTGCATAAGCCCAATTTTTCGGAAACTTTCTCTATTTTCATTCATCTCTCTAAGAATAGCTAACGCCTGCTCTGTTGCAATTTTAATAATATCTTCTGAAACCTGTTCCTGTGCTTCACCTGCTTCTTCCGCAGAAAGATGTTTACGTCTCTCATGGTATTCTGCAATAGTCTTTTCCAGCATTTCCTGATATGTCTTTGCAGCTAATCTGTTAATCTTTCCGTATTCCTTAATCTGTTTACGAAGCATTTTGACAAGAAGTTCGAGCTTAGTAGCCGGCATCTTTACATCAGATAGCTTTTCAAAATATTCTGGCGAAAAGATGTCTTCTTCCTCTCCGCTTTCAAGAACACTTTCCACCTGATTATATTTTAATGCTTCTTCAACCATCTTTGAAACTGCACGATTCATCGTATCAGTGTCTACTTCACTTGTTCCGCTCATCTTACGAACAAAACCTGCTATAGCCATAAAGCATTGTGCAAGTGCAGATTCTTCTTCCCCAAGATAACCGGAAGGCTGACAAATATCAAAAGCTGCCCTCATTCGTTTTACTGTCTTTAAAAAGTAGGTTTTGAAAGAAACTTTCTGAACACCTTTATTTCCTTCCGATTGTAATTCTTCTGTTGATACAAATACATATTCTGCTGCTTTTGCAAGGAGTCTGTATCGTTCTATAGGATCACATTCCGGATTTAAAAATGGTGATAAATCATAACCTGTGAACATGTTTTTCAACACTTCTAGTTCTTCTCTAAACACTGATGTAGCCTTTGTAAAAAGCTTCGCCCCCTGTTTTTGCAATTCATCTCTATCGACAATCAATATAATCGTTGGAGAACCTATCTCTGAGATATCTGTACAGCGTAATGCCAACTGACGCGCCAAAAATGCCATCGTATAAGTCTTACCACATCCCGTAGCCCCAAAATATGTACCGCCTCTTCCACTCTTGGTAACAACAGAATCTACAATGCTTTGCTTCAGAAGCCTCGCAGCAAAAAACTGTGGATAACGGCATACAATTTCCACTTCATCACTATCATAAATACTATCCTGAAAATAAATGTAATCTCTAAAGATTTCCAAAAAACGCTCAGGAGAATAAACACCCTTAATCATAGTTTCTGTTTCAGCAAATGGAAGTGTTGATACAGCATCTCCATCATTAACACGTCTCCAGGCATAAAAATGTTCATATGGTGTGCGAACTGTTCCTAATCTAGTTTTAACTCCATCAGAAATACAAGCTAAAGGACAGTAATGTAACAAATGAGGTATATCTCTCCAATAACGTATATTAATCTGCTCCCAAGCATCATAAATAGTCGCATTTGCATCAGCAGGGTTCTTCAATTCCATAATACATAATGGCATACCATTCACAAAGAGAATTACATCCGGTCTGCGGTTCTCTTTTTGACCATTATTTGTGTATTCTACTGTAAACTGATTCACCACTCGAAAGATATTCTTAACACCATCCTTTTCAAAGTTAATCAGCGGTATCATTCTTGCAATACCATCGCTATCATTTAATGCTCCATTTGCAAGAAGAAATCCTGCTACTCCATCTGCCGGTTTTAAATGTGAAAGCATATGAAGAATCCAAGCATAATTTGCATTACTTTCTGGTGGTGTAACATAATCTGACCAGCGAGCATCATTTTTCAAGTTTTCATTATACCAGCCTTTAAGATTGAAAGGTGGATTTGCCATAATATAGTTAAAGTACAATCCCTTGTGCAAGTCGTGGGTAAATGATGAATCTGCTTCATCACCCAGATTATGACTAATTCCACGCAATGCTAAATTCATTTTTGCAAGGCGATATGTAGCTGGTTCTTTTTCCTGTCCATATACATTGATACCATTTAAATTTCCCTGTTTTGATTTTACCAGTTCGGCACTCTGGATAAACATTCCACCCGAACCACAGCAAGGATCATATAAAGTTCCATCATATGGCTCTATCATCGTTGCAATAAGTTGAACTACGTCATGAGGTGTATAAAATTCGCCTTCCTCCTTTGTAGCATTTACCGCAAACTCTTTAAGAAAATATTCATACACACGTCCGATAAGATCCTTTTCCTCCCCAAACGCTTTATGACTAATTTTATTCACTTCATCAACAATCTTCTTTATATCATTCGCAGCCAGATTACGTGCTGTAAATGTACCTTTTACAAAACAACCTTTTAACTGCGGATCTTCTTCCTCAAGCCTTTGTAATGCCGTATCCAACACAACATTTAACTTAGGGGCAGGAGTATTGATAATTGTTGACCATCTGGCTTCCAGAGGTAAATTATATGTACCATCTGCAAAAGTAGCATCATCAAAGAATGCTGCTCTAATGTTCTCATCTTCCGGATCTAATCCCTGCTCTTTAAGTGTCTGTTTTAGATTTTCAATTCCATCCTCATACTTTTCGCCGATAAACCTCAAGAACACTAGCGTAAGCATCATATCTCTTTTTTCAAAGAATGAGCCGGAATTACGTGCCGCACGCAAATAATCTCTACAATTAAATAAAATATTATCTATATTTAATGTCTTCTCAACAGTTTTTTTAGCCATATTTCTTTTCTTCCCTTTCGTGTCATCATAACCTTTTATTATTGTATCATTTATATCATTTAGTTTCAATCCAAATTTAATTTTTCCAAATATATATTTTTTAGTCCAAAAATTAAGTGGAACATCCGTAATCCCGGACATTCCACTCAACCAACTTAAATTTAATGTTAAATTCTCTATACCGCATCCACGGACTTGGTCTTCTCTCCGAACCAGTATGTGAATACAGCTCCGGCCAGAAACAGTACTATTCCCACAATAATAACAACCGGTGAGAATGATGACGGATTCATCTTGTAGAAAATCGCAAACGGTGATGCAAGTACAAGACCGAGGATTCCAAAATAAGTGATGGACTCAAATTTCTCAAGGAGCCATGTTATTAACTTCGATATAAGAAGTATACCAAGAATACATCCTATTCCGAACGGAACAATAATCGCAAGGCCGTGTCCGATTTCCGAACCGTCAAAATTCTTCAATGCCACAATGAAACTGCTTATGGTTCCCATGATCGCCGAATAGTAACCGAGCATCATAAGGAGAAGCGAACCGCTTATTCCCGGCACAACCATTGCAGCCGAGCATATTACTCCGAATGCAAATATCATGATTATCATCGGAAATGTTACTTTTATGTCGGTAGCGCCTACCGATGACGGATTGGCAACCGCCATCCATACCGCCAATGCCATAAATACAATGAATACAATTATATGGACTGCATTGATTCCCTTCTGTTCCTTCTTGAATGCCTTCTTCGTCTCCCCGACAAGCTCCGGTATTCCGCCAAGGATAAGTCCGGCAAAACACATACATGTCTGGAAAGCAAATACCTCAAGGCAATAAGGTATGATGAATGAGAATACTGCGATTCCCACACCCATTCCAAGTATTATCGGAAGTAAAGCAATAAACGATTTCTTGAATTTCTTCGTAATGTTGTTTATCGAGGTGACCAGCTTATCGTAAATTCCCATTGATACGGCCATTGTTCCACCACTCACACCCGGGATTACATTGGCAACACCGATAAACATTCCCTTAATAAAATCCAGTATAAATTTCATAATATATCCCTTTCCGTGGGTAACCCTGTTAACCACACATGTGCGTATTATATCACACACACATGCTGGCACACAATGGTGTTACACGTAAAATTTTATTGACATTACTCCACAGACTTCAAAGATTCGACCATCGGAATCCTCTTTAATCTCTTTTTCATTGCCAGATTTACCATAAGTCCAAATATGATCGTAATGGCAACTGATATAAAATATGAGTACCAGAATATCTTATGAGGGAAGATAACATCATCCATCTCGATTACATTCATAATATATCTGTGCAGGAAAACTCCCAGCACCAGTCCTACAAGCGACCCGATAATGCTCAACACAATGTTCTCACGGTACACATACATTTCAACCTCATTATCATAGAAGCCGAGAACCTTTATGGTAGCTATTTCCCTTATACGCTCTGAAATGTTAACATTTATCAGATTATACAAAACCACAAAAGCGAGCAGGGCTGCCGATACTATAAGCACAACCGTAATAATATTCAGTGATGCAATCAGGTCACCAAAATTATCTTTGATACCTGAGAAATACGATATGCTTTCCATATTGAATTTTTTCATGATATCAGAACCAAACTGCTGTTGTCTGTCCATGTCAGTGCTTGTAAGATTGGCTATGAAGCTGTTGCGCGGTGCCGTTTCGCCGAAACATTTCTCATAATAGTCATCCTGCATAAAAACATATTGTCCTACATACATGTCAATTATACCGGAAACTTCCACTTCATAATATTTGTCATCCGATATACTGACATACAGGCTGTCACCGACACTGATATCAAAGTCTTTAGCCATCTTATATGAAATCAATGCGCCGTCATCCGGAATTTTGATTTTGTTACCTTTCTTATGATCGGTAAGGGTTACAAATTCCGCATATTTGTCGGCATCATCCACACTTACAAGCGTTATATTCTTGTTTGACGAGCCTGATGAAGCTCCGTCAATATTGGCAGTTCCGCTGTACTGGGTATCTATGTAAACATTCTCAACCATATCAGAGCTGTCACATTCTTTTTTGAAAGCATCCTTATCGGACCTGTCAGTGAACATACCGGAAATGTCATATGCAAGGATATCCTCATACTGTCCCACCATAACCGTGGCAACACTGTTTTTGATTCCAAAACCGGCCAGAATAAGTGCCGTACATCCGGCAATTCCAATCACAGTCATAAAAAATCGTTTCTTATATCTGAGAATATTCCGCGCCGTCACTTTACCTGTAAAAGACATTCTTTTCCAGATGAAACCGATACGCTCAAGTATGACTTTTTTGCCGTTTTTCGGTGATTTTGGGCGCAGCAGCATTGCCGGTTCTTCCGTTAATTCCCCGATACATGCCGCTATAACCGCAACAACCGTTACAAACACCGCAATAGCCACCGCCACTATGCACAAAGCAATCTGTGGTGCCGGCACAAGGCCGTCAACAGTATATACTGTATTCCACGCCGTGAATATAATGCCAGGAAATGTATTGAGTCCGACAAAACATCCTATCACTCCTCCTGTCAGCGAAGCCACGGCTGCATATGTGATATATTTCATTGCGATACGGAATTTATTATATCCCAGTGCCTTAAGTGTACCTATAATCTGGCGCTGTTCATCCACCATCCTTGTCATCGTTGTAAGACATACAAGTGCAGCGACAAGATAAAAGAATGCCGGAAAAATCTTGGCAATCGCATCCATTCTGTCTCCGCAGTTTCCGTAATCCACATATGAAAAATGTGAATTTCTGTCATACACATACCATTTTAACGGTATGCTGCCGTCCGAAGGTATCATCTGCCCGGCAGCGAGCTTCTCCATTGTATTCTCTCCAAGCTCCTTGACACGTTCCTTTACCGGGTCAGTAAGGTCAAAATATTCATCAGAATATGTATCAAGAGAAGCAGCCCCGTCTATGGCAGCATATATAACATTATATCCGCTGTCCTTGTAAAGGAGATTTCCCTTAAATTCATCTAACGGTATATACATAAGATACTCAACCTTACCGTTTCCGACTGAAGCCGAATCATATTGATATGACAGATAATATGGTGTGGTTACTTTGCCGACTATCGTGTAAGTATCATCATTAAGCGTACTGTCAGTGATAGCGGTATCCGTTCCGCTTGAGAGATTGAGAGTGTCACCGACACCGAGTTCTCCGTCTCTCATTTCATAATACCTTATGACACATTCTCCGCTTTTTTCCGGCAATCTGCCCTCGACAAGCGTCAGTTTGTTAATCGGATCATCATTTTCCGGGTCATATGACATTATCTGAAATACTTTTTCACTTGTACCGACATCTGCCACGGCATTGGTCACATACGCACCTTCTGCCCGGCTTATTCCATCGGTATTTCCGACATCTTTGACATCTTCATCCGAAAAACCCACCGGAGAATATATCTTAAGGTCAAACAGATTTTCCCTGTCAAAATAAGCATCCGCAGACCTTTTCATATACGGGGCCGAGGCTTTAACGCCGACGAAGAAGGCCACACCTACAAGGACTATACCGAATATGGATATAAAACGCCCGAATGTTTTCTTTATCTCGCGGATGGTATCTTTAAAAAGTGCATTTTTCATTACCATTCAATCCTTTCAACCGGTTCAGGATGTTCGTTGACATGTATGCTGTCAACTCTGCCGTTCTTTATCTTTATAACCTTATCGCCCATGGCGGTAAGTGCAAGATTATGTGTGATTACTATAACTGTCATGCCATTATTACGGCACGTATCCTGGAGCAGTTTAAGAATCGCCTTACCTGTATTGTAATCAAGTGCTCCTGTCGGTTCATCACACAGAAGGAGCTTAGGGTTCTTAGCCAGCGCCCTTGCAATGGCAACTCTCTGCTGCTCTCCGCCCGATAACTGAGCAGGGAAATTATTGCGTCTGTCCGCAAGTCCGACCGCTGCCACAGTCTCACCTATGTTCAGCGGATCACGACATATCTGCGCAGCCAGCTCAACATTCTCCGTTACAGTAAGATTCTGTACCAGATTATAGAACTGGAATACAAAACCAATATCATATCTGCGGTATGTGGTAAGCTGCCTTGAATTATACTTGCTCACATAGTCGCCGTCCACAATTACATCTCCGCTTGTAGCACTGTCCATTCCGCCGAGAATATTAAGAATTGTACTCTTTCCGGCACCGCTTGCTCCGGCTATGACGACGAACTCACCTTTCTCAATCGTAAAATTCACACCGTCGAGTGCTTTAATATCAACCTCACCCATACGGTATATTTTCTTAACATCCTTAAATTCAATAAACGAAGCCATTTTAATCACATCCTTTACTTTTTGTTGATCTTCCGTATATGAAAAAAGAAGCTGCACATGTTATAAGTTCTGCAACCCAGAATGCATTCCACACTCCGGCAGCTCCGGCAATTCTACTTAATATAAAAGCAGCCGGAATAATTATTACAACATATCTCATTAACGATATCACTAATGACGGAACACCCTTTCCAAGGCCTTCAAGTGCTCCTGATGCCACCACCGATACCGTAGAAACAACAAATCCCGCACTGATTATCCTCAGTGCCTCTCCGCCTTTGGCCATGGTTACCGGATTATCTGTAAAAAATCCAATCAGGCGGTCCGGAATCAGCAGACATATTACTGTTCCCGCAAACATTATCACCGCACACATTGCAAGTGTTATATTATATATTTTCTTAACTCTTTCTTTCTCTCCGGCACCATAATTATATCCGATTATAGGACGCATTCCCTGAATGATTCCGTTGGCCGGGAGATACAGGAACGTCTGTAGCTTATAATATATACCAAGTATCGTAACATACATTTCTGAATATGCACTCAATATTGCATTCAGTGCACTTGTAAGAAGTGAAGGCAGTGCAAGATTAAGAATGGCAGGAATACCTATTCCGTAAAGCCTTCCGGCAATCGCCGCATCAGGTTTAATATATTTACTCCTAAATTTTACACTTATCGGACGCCTTATATAGAAATATAAATACACCGCCAATGTCACTGTCTGGCCTATTCCGGTAGCAACGGCCGCACCTCGTATTCCCATTCCCAATACAAAAATCATCACCGGGTCCAGAATTATATTAACAATGCATCCGCTCATAAGGCCGATCATTGTAACTTTCATCCGCCCTACGGACTGGAAGACCTTCTCAAATACAAGGTCTGCCATATTTATCACAGAAAAAGCAAAAACCGTTACCGCATAAGTCACACCCATATGTCTGATCTCATCATTATGTGTGAATGCCCTAAGAAACGGATTTATAATAATTGACGCCAGCACTCCCAGTACCACTCCATGGAGCAGGGACAGTACCATTCCCAGTGTTGCCGCACGGTTTGCCGTATCTTCATCTCCTGCGCCGAGAAAAAAAGCTATAACAGCATTAATGCCGACACCGAATCCTATTGCTACGGCATTGATAAAATTCTGTATCGGAAATACCAGTGAAAGTGCCGTCATGGCGTCTTCGCTTATTCTGGCAACAAAGAGGCTGTCAATAATATTATACAGCGAATTGACCATCATGGATATTACCATTGGCAGCGACATTGATACTATCAACCCGAATACAGGTTTTTCTTTCATAAAAGTCTCATTCATGTCTTATCCTCTAAAGTCAGTTTACGGTGGATGCTATTATCGTCATCTTTCCGTCAATGTGTACCTTTCCATATCCGGATGGGATTATAAAATGCATACCTTTCTTAATATATGTACCGTCAATACTTCCTTCACCGTCTATAACACTCATATTCATAAACGGATATACCATATTGAACGCAAATCCTTTCTCGGATACTATCTTGAACACTTTATATAATCTGCATGACTCAATTTCATACAACTCATCAGCCGGAATATCGATATAGTTTCTTATGCTTTTACCGGCATCCGGTGCCGGAACCGTAATCACATCCATACTCTGCTTTATGTGCAGTTCTCTGGGCGATCCGTTCATCAGTCTGCCATAATCATACACCCGGTATGTTATATCACTGCTCTGCTGGGTTTCTAAAAGCATACATCCTGCTGTTATCGCATGAACCGTTCCCGGCTCAATCTGGATAAAATCGCCTTTCTTAATAGGGACATATCTTATAAATTCATTCCATCTTCCGGCTTCTATCATGGAAACCAGTTCCTCATGTGTTCCGGCATTATGTCCTATAACAAGCTTTGCATTGTCCGGGCAATCTATTATATACCAGCATTCCGTTTTTCCATATGAGCCATTCTCATGTGTCGAAGCGTATTCATCATCAGGATGAACCTGAATACTCAAATCTTCTTTGGCATCTATTATCTTAATAAGAAGCGGGAACCTGTCACAGTCAATATTACCGAACAATTCAGGGTGTGAAAAATACACTTCAGAAAGTTTCTTTCCGTCATATTGTCCTCCGGTTATTGTGTCATCTCCTCCGGGATGCGCTGATATTCCCCAGCACTCGCCAATATCATCACCATGCTCATCATATCCGAATACATCCCTAAGCCTTGTTCCGCCCCATATTGTATGGGAAAAGTATGGTTTCATAAATAATAATTCCCGCATCATTTATCTCCGCAGGCATTAATTTCGATTAAAATAGAAGCATAATCTCCCACAGGTCTTACAACCGGAAGTCCGGCTTTCATAAGAACATCTCCGGTATATTTAACTCCATTAACATTATATACCGCATCCGGTTCCAATCCGCATAACCTGATCAGATGTTTTCTCATATTTGGTTCGGCAAGGACCTGCACAAATGTCACCAGCGCACTTTTCCTGTCTTTGGATACAATTTCATAACAGTCATATCTTCCGTTTCCGGAATATGATGCAATTCTGTAATAATCGCCGGTCTGGATAAGCCTGCTGTATTTCTTATATAATTCGACCTGTATAGGTATCATATTAGTTTCGTCATCAGACAGTTTCGTCACATCCAGTTCATATCCGAAGGTTCCGCAAAGAGCCACTTCACCTCTTGTCTTAAAAGGTGTAACTCTTCCTGTCTCATAGTTCGGGCACGCAGATACATGTGAACCAATCGTAGAAACCGGATATACCATAGCAGTTCCTTCCTGGATTGCCAGTCTTTCAATTGCATCAGTGTCATCAGAGCACCATATCTGCGGGCTGAAATATAACATTCCGGGGTCAAATCTTGCACCGCCTCCCGAACAGTTTTCAAGCAGAAGACCTGGAAATTCTTCAAGCAGCCTCTCCTGCATCGCATATACCGCAAGAATCTGTCTGTGACAGATTTCTCCCTGTCTGTCGGCAGGAAGGTAATTGCTTCCGACATCGGTAAATGATCTGTTCATATCCCATTTGACATATTCAACATTAGCGTTTCTTAAGACCGATGCTATACTTTCATACACATAGTCCACTGTTTCCGGTCTGGTAAGGTCAAGCACATACTGATTACGCACCTGTGTGCCTTCTCTGCCATGGTATTCCATAACCCAGTCAGGATGCATTCTGTACAAATCTGAATCCGGTGAAACCATCTCAGGTTCAAACCACATTCCGAATTTCATTCCCATGGAATTAATTCTGTTAACGAGATGCTTAAGTCCGCCTTTTATCTTATTCTTGTTCACAACCCAGTCACCAAGACTGCTGTTATCACTGTTGCGGTGGCCAAACCATCCGTCATCCATAACGAACATCTCTATTCCTTTATCTGCTGCACGTTCTGCTATCTCTATAAGCTTGTCCGAATCAAAATCAAAATGGGTGGCTTCCCAGTTATTGATAAGTATGGGACGCGGCATATATTTCCATCCGCTTCTTATAAGATGATTTCTGTATAAATCATGGAATGTTCTGGTCATATGTCCCAGTCCGGATGCCGAAAAAACCATCACTGCTTCAGGTATTTCAAGCAATTCACCCGGTTCCAGTTTCCATTCAAAGCCTTCATGATTGATTCCTATGAACATTCTGTCATTATCAAACTGGTCCTTGGTGACACCAGCCTCAAAATTGGATGAATATATCAGGTTCATTGCATATACATATCCTGATTCCTGTGTACATCCTTTTGACACCATGGCAATAAACGGATTCTGCTGATGCCCCGGAATGCCACGCTGTGACTCTATCCCGGTAGTACCATATCCTATCGGTCTCGTGCATATATGCCGTTCTCTTCCCCATGAACCGTTAAGTGTCAGCAGTTCATATTCTTCATCACGGACATCAACACATGCCGACAACGCATTGGTAATATAAAATGCCTCATCTCCGATATTATATATTATAGCGCTGCGGCATATTGCATCAGCATCGCCATACACACAGTAGTTTAACAGAACTTTTACACCGGCACACTCGTCTTTGAGCGTAATCTCCAATGTTTCGGCATTACTTCCCCAGGTGTGCGGAAGTGATTTAAGACCTGTATCTCCGGCATACACCCTGTACGAATCAAATATAAGTTCAAGACCTTTTTGTCCCGCACCATTACGTACTCCGATACATCCGCCTCTGAAATCACCGTTGTCCGAGCACGGATATTCCATCGCGAACCTTTCAATAAAAGGCCCTTTCTCTCCCGGAGTTTTAACCGGATCAAACGGCCACTCATCTTCTGACATAAGGTATCTTACATCCGATGAATTTAATTTTTCTCCATAATATACATGTCCTAGATAACCGTTATCTGCAACCGCCATTATATAACTTGTATTCCGGGTATCTATTTTAAATATGTGTTGTTTCTTGTTATATGTGATCATCACTGTGCCTCCTTCGTCAATATAAAATAGTCCATAAGCCACTTACCGCCTATATTTCTGAATATTATTCTGTAGTTAAATTCCTCTTCTCCGGATTCCATAGCTCCATCTTTGAATTTGTAAATCCGTCCATAATATCTGCAGGTAAAAAAATCATCTCCGTAAGATACATAATCCGTTACATCATGTTCAAGTATATCAACCGTATCCGGAGTCCAGCCCCATGCCGCTGATGTAAGAACCTCACTGATCATTCTGTATGCATCGGAGTCCTTCTCAATATATTCAGCAATTTCTCCAAATGATTTCTTCTTATAAAGAGTGTATATATAAGAATCCATTGCGTTCATTACATAGGTTTGTAAATCATCCGGCATTGCCGTGCTGCCCTGTCTGAAATCGTATACCGAGCCGTTAATAACAGATTTTAACATTTGTCCGTCGGCATTAATTGCAGCAATATTTCTGTTTCCAAACGTATATTCTATATGATATCTCGCATTATCAGATACACTGACACCGAGTGATTTCAATTTACGCGTAAAATCATCATCCGATACACTGTTCTCCACTATATATTCATCTGATAATTCCTGCATATTATACGCGACTTTGCACTCTGCCGGTACCCATATATCAATATCCGTATATTCTATTTCATCTGTGTCAAAAGCCATATCCTTTAAGGCCCATCCATGGAATCCGAATTCGTCATTTTTGCCTGATGCTTTAAGTGATATTACGGCAATTCTGACATCACCGGCCATAATGTCATATCTCGGGATTGAATTGGTGTTTTTCTCATTTTCACGAAAACTCACACCATATACCGATATCAGATTATCAAAATATCTTGCATGGTTTATCTCCGGGTTAATGCCTTTCATTACATTCAACCCATATTTATCTATGTATTCAAGAATACTGTCATAATCAAGTCCGGACACAAATTCCTGCACATAATCCGTGGCACTTCCGGCCTGTTTTGCGCTGTCGTAGTCATTCTGGTATTTCTTGAGTTTCGTCCACACAATGGCACATATGCCAACGGCAATTACCGCAAGGATTATCGTATATGTTTTCATGAAAGAGCCAAACCGGCTTTTGGTTCTGTTCTTTCTCATGGATCCTCCTTATTACATACAATAATTGCAGTCGGTACACCACGCGCACCATATACAGAAGATATTTTGTTATGTATTTCACCATCATAGTATAATACTGTTGACCCGCCGCCGTCAAGGTTAGCTGCATTAACAGCACCAAAATCCAACATCTCGTTAATCAGATCATTCATCGATGCTCCGAGACTGTGTGCCTGTCTGCCGTCTATAATCAGAAGAAGTACCGCGCCGTCCGCACGCTGTCCGATTGCAGTTCTCGGATTCAATCCGCCGCCCATTCCGCTGACTTCAAGCGGTGTCCCATTCAGAATCAGAAAAGGGCCGAATGATACGGCATCTCTTATTCCTCTGTCCACAGCCTGCTGCCCCGTCATGTTGCCTATTACGAACACATTATTATTATCAAATCCTATAAGATCATAGCTCTCCGTCAGGCTGCCATACCTTAATGTTCCTTCGGACATAACAATTCCTCTCGGCGTACCTCCGTCTCCTACACCGCCTATATCTTCAAATCCACCGGCATTTGCAGCCAGTACGGCTCCATATTTATCGCATATAGCCGGTACGTTAATTCCCGGCTCTCCGCTGTAATCTCCCGAAACACCGACCATGACTCTCGAAGGATCATTTATAACTACCATAGTTCCCGAATACGTCGCCCCCGACACTTCGTAAAGAAATACACCGCCCATATCTTTGTACGGTTTTCTCTCTCCGTCATCCAAATCTTCCGGAATCATGCTGCCCGTATGATTCTGATTGTTAAATTCTATGAGTTCCGTATCTGAGATCTCATCCGTTGTTCTGACGGTATTGGCTGCCTCTATTCTCTCTATAGTCGATTTACTGACAACCATATTGGCCAGAAATCCGCCCATGCTCGATTCCCTGACCGACATTACGAATAAGTCCCTCGCAACCTTTGACGGTCCGTGCGTACATACCAACATAACGCCGTATATGCACACAATTGTCATTCCCAAGGTAACTCCGAGTATTGCAAAAAAGCGCCGTATCGCAATATACACTTTGCGAGCGGCACTATTTCTACTGTCTTTGCTATGTTTAATGTTCTTCTTATTAGTATCTATTTCCTTCATCGTATGTATGCGCACCCACTGACATATTTCTTAATACTATTGTATCAAAATGCGGTGTTATTTACAAGGCTTTTCTTGTTGTTACTTAAACTTCACCCTGTTCATCTTTACATACATCGACCCATCCTGCGGCTCCAGACACAGCTTCAAGTTCAGGTATTGTCAGTTTAACGGCACTATGGTCGTCTCCTGCCGCAGGGTATACCGTATCGTACCTCTTAAGACTTTCATCAAGATACACATCAATACCGTCATTAATTCCAAACGGGCATACACCACCCGGCGCATGTCCGATAACATTCTCAACTTCCTCAAACGGTATCATCCTGGCTTTGTTGTGAAAATAATCCTTGTATTTCCTGTTATCGATTCTTGCCGTTCCCTCAGTCAGGATAAGAACAGCTTTATCTCCCTGCATAAACGACATAGTTTTGGCAATCATTCCCGGTTTGACTCCAAGAGCATCCGCCGCCTCCATAACGGTCGCCGTTGACTGTTCCAATATAATTATATAATCTGCATAACCTTTTTCCTTAAGGTAATTTGTTGCTTTTGTTAATGACATCGTGTTTATCCTTCCTTGTGTACCATGCGTGTATTAATATATTGTGTTAGAAAATCGAATAATTTCTTATTTGTGCCGGCATTTACCAATTCTGACTCACTGTATTCCGGCAAAGGTATCCCCGGATCGCATTCGCCGCATATATCTATACCGATTATCCTGTAATTCTGCATAAAATATGACAATATATTTTCCAATACCGGCAGGCTCATCATGCCCTGACTCCAGTTCGTCTCTGAATATTTTAAACCGAGCACATCTTTGTCTATCGATATATATACCGGAAGATTGCTTATAATACCGGCAATTTTATTTTTATCTTTCCCGGACTTTATCTCTTCCGCTGAAAAAGTCAAAAGTTTTCCCTGCCCGTCCCGGTAATAAATCTGTTCTATATCATCCTCCGGAGGACCAATTAATACCAACTGTTTCAGGTACGGGTTATTTTCGAGAGTTTGTCCGGCCCAGTCGCCGCAGCTTATCATATTATCAATCATAGGCTTCTGCATATCCGTATGATGATCAAACACCACCAGAACAAAATCCTCATCAATTCTATCTGTAATTATCCCGGTAACATAATGATAATTACCCGAATCAAGAAAATGTATTCCGTTAATTCCATAAGGCTTGATCCTTGCCCAGATTTCATCTGCGGCACATCCGGAACAATATAAATCGCATTCTGTAATATCCGAGCAGTCAATCCAGTGTATTTTATTTCTATCGGGTATTCTCTCATCACAATAGACATGCGAAAAATCCAAAATCAAATTATTCATCCGGATTTCTCCATTCATCAAATATATTTTTTATACTCATTTTAATGTAAAATTAATGAGATATCAATACCGGCCTGCAAATGTCAGATAACGATATCTGACATTTGCGGCCGGCATATCAACAATATTCAGTTTTAATTAGACTCTTCCAGGAATCTTCTCTTACCTTCTTCAAATTCAGCAGGATAGAGTTTTCGGACTTCATCTTCATCGACCTTAAGACGAAGCATATTGATTACTGCCTTAGTTTTTTCTTCATTTGATGCTTCGTTTACAGCCTCAGCAATCATATTTTCCATTATTTCACACATGACTCTTTTTCCTCCTTCACTTGTTTTTAAGGATTTCGAATCTCTGTACACTCAAATACATTATATCCCAGTTACTGCACGGTTTTCAATACTTCTTTTATTTTATTCACCCGATAAGCCATACATATGATCTTCTTCAGTTATTTTGCGAATAACCCGGCATGGATTTCCGGCTGCCAGACTATATGGTGGAATATCTCTTGTCACAACACTTCCTGCACCAATTACGCACCCTTCTCCTATGGTAACGCCGCCACAGACAACCACATTAGATGCCAGCCAGCAATTATCTTTTATAGTTATTGATTTCGCATACTCAAGATTATAAAAACTGCCATCTTCTCTTTTTCGTATATTACGTTCTTCAGGTAATAACGGATGCATAGGAGTTGCCAATGTAACATTTGGACCAATCAACACGTTATCTCCTATATGTATTTCACCCACGTCTAAACAGGTAAAATTAAAATTAGCAAAGCAGCTCTTTCCAAAGAACGTATTACATCCATAATCAAAATAAACAGGTGCCTGCAAATACGGAAGCTCCTCTGTTTCCGACAATAATTCTCTCAATATCCGTGTTTGCTCTTCTGCGCAATCTTCATCCGTCAAATTATATTTTCTTGCTAATTTACGCGCATTCAGGCGTAATTGTTCCAATTCTTTATCTGATGAATCATATAACTCTCCACTTATCATTTTTTCTCTTTCAGTCATCTCTGCTAACCTCCAATTCAAGTGAATTTGAAATATAAAATCGGAAATCATGTTTTTTACAATACTCCTCTATTTTCTGAATCAGCTTACTGTCTGTTGTATATTCCAACAGATACACTTCTGCACCGTCTGCCTTACACGATTCCACATATTCGCAGAAATAATCTCTATCGTCCTTATTCTGCTCATAAAAGGTTCCCTTATCAAAATCAATACCGCTCCATACCGACTCCTGGTTCACGCCGGTCATAATATCTTTAGCAGTCCCATAACGTTCCCTATATTCCGTTACATAAACATCGCCGCCATTGATTATAACTTCTTTTCCGAGTGACATAACATCTTGCAGAATAACCGTAAGTCCATCAAATATACTTGCCGTGGTAGCATAGTAATACACGTCACAATTATCAATGAAAAAACCATCAACACCTTTTTCATATAATTCACGGGCAAGGCTTCCTATAAACTTCTGCCAGTCCGGACTGGATACATCCATCCATTTCTCTTCTTCCCAATTCTCATAATCACCGAGTGCCAGTTTCTCATAATCCGCATAATATTCCCTGAAATTCTCGATTGAGCCAATATTAAGGTAGGTATATACGGTTACTTCATTTTCATGCAGAATCCCGATATCTTTCCGGGTAAAATACTGTGCATCAATCACAATTGTATCATATTCTTTGAACCTTTCCAGCGATGAGTCATCCGCATTCAGGAAAACTCCATAATCTTTTTTCTCTGGCTTTTTTGATTTATTATCTTTTATAAAAAATAAAAATCCACCGATAATAAGCAAAAGGACAAACAATAAAACCAAAACCGTTATTTTTCCGCGTGATGTTTTCAACATCTGTTCATTTCCTCCGGTCAACGTATTTTTCTATATTTCAATGGTGACACCCCATATGTTTCCTTAAAACTTCTGATAAAATAGCTTACATTCTGATATCCGCTCTGCATCGCTATCTCCGTAACCGGGATATCCGTGTCCTGTAGCAGCTGTTTTGCATGCTCCAGCCGTAAATAAGCAACATACTGTGACAGCGTAATATGGAAATGCTCTTTAAAATATCGCGATATATATTTTTCCGAAAGATGAAACCTTTCCCCAAATTCCTTTAAAGATATCTTTCCGGAAAAATTCTGTTGAATATATGAAAGCATTTCTTTTTCTACAGTATTTCTGCCGCTTATGTCATTTTCGATTATATATTCTTTGTTCCACATTTCAAGGATGAATTGAAGAAGAATTATTTTTGTCTTTATCTGGGCTGTGATTTTCGATTCACTTTCATTTATTTCAATCAACTGCCCGCACAGCTCTTTTGCCACATCCCCTATTCTGGGTTTTATCATCAGATGCCCGCTGCTTAATGGTTCGAGCAATTTATCATCCAGCGTATCATCTGTGCGAAAAGATATGTATTTTAACGGAAAAAGAAAAGTAAAATACTCCACATTACCGTTCTGCGTTCCCATAAAATGCAGGCTGCCCGGTGACACAACAAACGCCTCACCTGATTTCCCGGTATAGCTCTCTCCTGATATGCTTACAGTCAAAAGACCGCTTTTCACATATATAATTTCGAGTTCATCATGCCAATGTACCGGTATCTGAAAAGGTCTGCCGTTATTCCATATATGATACGTACTGAACGGATCATCCTTGGTACCATGTGGTTTATTTTCCTTTAAATCAAGATACATAATCCCTCCTGCAACTATACAAGGCTCTTACTTTTCCATTTTCCGCTTTTCCATCTGAGCACCATTCCTACAGCTCTCGCACACTCATCGGCTGCCATTGCAATATATGCTCCTATTGCCTGGAGCCCCATATTTATTCCCAGCAGATACGTTCCGCCGACTGCAAACAGATACATAAATATTGCACCCATTACAACCGGGAAAAGTGCATCTCCGCTGGTCTTCAATGCCTGGCCGTACACAAGATTAGTCACCCTTCCGAATTCAAGGAATATATCTACTACCAGAAGTTTTACCACAAGAGCTACCATCTGTGTATTATCTGTAAATATATGGACTATAAAACGTCCGGATAATGCAAATGTCACAGAAAAGCAGGTTGCTGTTATCAGACCATAAATCACCGCTTTTCTTGTTCCCTTGTCACATTCTTCATATTCTCCGGCTCCGATTCTCCAGCCGGTCATAATAGCATTGGCCTGAGCAAGTGCGGCTCCTACACAGTATGAAAAATTGGCTATCTGTATGGTATAAGAACGTGCCGTAACATTCATTCCATCCGAATCCATCTGATTCATAAAACGCACAACAAGTGTCATTGCCACATTATAAAGTGCTGTTTCCAGTGCAGAAGGGAATCCTATCTTAACAATCTGCGCAAGAATTTTTCGCGTTGAAATACGTTCAGGATTCTTCTTCGCTTTTATAAGTACAGCTCCCATTACTGCTACAATGATAAGGTTCACAACCCTTGAAATAACCGTAGCAACGGCAACTCCCATTACGCCCCATTTAAAAACAAACAGGAATATCGAATTGAGTATTATGTTGATGACATTTCCGGCAATCGTACCTATCAATGAATGTTTTGTATATCCAAACACCCTGAGATAGCTGGAGAAAATAGGAATAAGCGCATTTAAAAAGCATGCTCCTCCAACGATTTTAAGGTATGTTTCAGCCGGCGCAAGTAAAGCCGGAGCAATGCTTACTATTCTGAGTATTCCGCCGGAAAAAAAAGCAAGAATAACAGACATCACTATGCCTATCGAAGCATTAAATATAAGTCCCAGCTGTCTGGCCTGATATGCAATTCCCAGCCTTCCCGCTCCGATATTCTGTGACATAACCGCAACCATACCTGATGATATTACGCCAAACATTATGATAAAAACACCTATGTATGTATTTGCCGTTCCCACTGCTCCTACAGCCTGGTCGCTTACAGACGATAACATAAGTGTATCGACCATGCCCGAAAGCATATATAATAATGTTTCTAAACATATTGGCACAGATAACTGTGTCAGTGTCTTTTTCTCAACTGCCATATTCTGCTCCTTAAATACTAATATAACATATATTGTCAATAATACGCTATATTTTCACATATTTCTTGTAGAATATTATGCAGAAATTGCACTATTTCCACCTGTTTCCGTTATGTAATTGCCGATTCCATTAGGGAAATTGTTCTGTTCGTTGTTTGTCCTCCGTAAAACCGGAAGTCGTTAAATGTGTGTGACTCTCAACGGAAATATCTTATAATGTTTTACACATATAAATCACATCGTCCATAGGGTTATAATAATAGGCTTCACATTCGAGTAAATCAGCTTACTGGGAAAAATATTAGTCTTAGCACAGAAGACTATGAAGAATTTCTGAGATGTTAACCTACTACACAGAGAAAAACTTTCTTCTCGTAAATCCTCTATAGCGTTTATTTCAATAGATTCTATACTTGATAATGTAAAGACTCTTCCTGACGGAACAAAAGAAGTTATTTTTTCTCCTTTAGAGCTTTATGAAACTCCAGAGGCAGTAGCTTCCTTGTGTGAAGCCTTCAAAAATGAATTAAGTAAAGGAATTGTTGACCCCCTAATTCTGATACCGTGTTTTATCCTAGACTTCTTATGCATCCATCCTTTTAATGATGGTAATGGTCGTATGAGCAGACTTTTAACTCTGCTTTTACTCTACAAGTGCGGATATACTGTTGGACAATATATCAGTATTGAAAAAGCTATTGCCGAGACCAAAGAAAGCTATTATGACACACTCGCTCTATCCGATTATAGATGGCATGAAGCCAAAAATGACCCAAAGGAATTTATCAAATACATGCTCGGAGTTATACTCTCTTGCTATCGTGAATTTGAAAATCGTGTAGGTTTTGCTTGGCAGACTGGAGCTAAAAGCACCTCTTATGACATCGTAAAACAATACGCTCATTCCAAAATTGGTACTTTCACGAAACAGGATGCTCTCATCGCTTGTCCAAGCCTTGGAAGTTCCTCTGTTGAAGCTGCTCTTAAAAAGCTTGTTTCCGATGACACTATAGAACGCCTTGGGTCCGGCAGAAAGACTCACTACGTAAGAAAAAACGAATAAACTAAAATTTACTGCCAGTGGCCATTTAAACTGGAATTGTCAAACTATTTTTCCTTGTATAAAACAGCAATTAACGCACCGCCCAAGTCATTGGGGGAAATAATCTGCTGAAGTTCCCAACCCTCAGATACATATTGATTTAAAGTATCTTCGGATTGTGCTAAATCTTTTTCCCGTGACAGCTTAACCCCTTTGTTAAGATAGATTAACTTATACTCTTTCATATTGCTCACCTCCACAAATGAATTTGTCTTTCTGATGGATAAGATTATACCGCATAAATATGAAAATTTCAACCGCCGTCTATCTTTCAGGGTAAGGCGGTCTTTTATATAAGTGAAAATAAATTGAATTTTACTGAGAGAAATAGTATACTTATCCGTCTAATAAGTGAAAGGAGAAAGAACATCCTTTCAGGAAGGAGGCAGTCAATGGATAACGGTGCAAGTAGCTACCGCCGTTTCCTTGATGGTGATGAAAATGGCATTGTCGAGATAATAAGGGATTATAAAGACGGTTTAATTTTCTATCTGAACGGATTTACACAAAACATTTATGTTGCTGAAGAACTTGCAGAAGAAACCTTTGTAAAACTTGTAGTGAAAAAGCCGAGATTTTCCAACAAAAGTATATTCAAAACTTGGCTCTATACTATTGGGCGAAATGTAGCGATTGATTATTTAAGACATACCTCCAAAACATCCAATGCTCCGATAGAGGACTATCAGAATATGATAAGTGATGAGGAAAACCTTGAAAAATCCTACATACAAGAAGAACACAAAATTATTGTGCACAAGGCACTCGCAAAATTAAAGCCTGAATATCAGCAGGTGCTTTATCTTATCTTCTTTGAAGATTTCAGCAATACCGAAGCGGCAACCGTAATGAAGAAAAATAATCGTCAAATAGAAAACCTTGTTTATCGTGCGAAAATGTCACTCAAATCAGAACTTGATAAGGAGGGCTTTAAGTATGAAGAACTATAAAGAAATGGCTGATAGCGTATTTCAACGCAGCAATGAAATCATTGCAGAAAACAAAAGGAAAAGAAAAAATTTAATAGGAATTATCTCAGCAATATCGTGTGTCTGCCTTGTTGCTTTGATTGGCTTTGGCGGAGTGAAAAGTGGATTATTTGGGAATGTTGTTCCGAGTGAAAAACCGGGACAATCGACTGTAACACCGCCGCCGACAATACAGCAGGGACCAAATGACTATCCGATTGTTTTTGGAGAGGGAAATACAGTTGATTCGGCAATCATTGATTGGAATGGGAAGAAAATTGATATTTCGCTTCAAACAGCATTTCTATCCTATGATGAAAAGCACAGATTCGCTATTACCGCCAGCTATAATTATATTGACAGCCAATTTGTTTTTAATGGAAAGACTTTAGGCGAATATGAATCGGATATGCTTGAAGAAAAAAACACGCTCGGAAAACTATGGGGATTGCTGAAAGACGGCGATTATCTCCGATACGGTGAAAGCTTATATCAGACAGGAACGCCCGACGGGGAAAAATGGTATAAAGATTTTTATGATAAAACAGTAGCATCTTACGGAAAAGAATTTTTGGCAAGATATATTGTAAACGGAGAATTTCTTCGGGATAAGGTGAACAGCGACATTGAAAATTATCAAATGAACGCCGAAGCGGAATATGAAGAAGCACTTCAAGCATACACAACGGAAATGCTTAAAACGGCAAAACATAAAATAGTCGGACAAAATGTCGCGTGTGAAATATCCAGCAATGGGAATTATTTGATTCTCTACCCAACGGAGGAACAGTTTGCATCCCTTTCCTTCGAAAATTCAACTGAGTGGTTCTTTGGTCTTGAAGTAAAGAATAGTGATGCAGGACAAGACTTAATCGTAACGGAATAACCTGATATTTACAAAAATGAAATCATTTTTTAGGCAGATGCAAATCTATCTAATTAGCATGCTTAAAAATGCAAAATGGCAGGAAAGTACAAAACTTTCCTACCATTTTACTTTTGAGTCAACTATTATACAATGTTAACTTAATGACATTGCACATAACAGTCATTCCTTTTATATATACCCTTTTATATAAATGGCAACATATACACCGGAATGTAATGAACGCCTTTTTCCCATTTATAGTCCTTGGTATGGACCACATATTTGTCTCTAATCCGACTGCTGAATTTGTCGCAAAAAACATCCAGCGATTTATGACTGTGGTAATTACCGGATTTTACCTCAATCGGGCTTATTTTATCCCCTTGGGAAATCAAAAAATCAATTTCATACAAATGATGTGAGGTATCGCTCTCCATTGTGCAATAGAACAAATTATTTCCCTTTGCCAATAAAATTTGTGCTACAACATTTTCATATACATACCCAAGATTAGCATCAAGCTTGTCTGAGAGAAGTTTGTTATATATTACATTTTCAGTGTAATCCTTATCCTTAAAGGCAAGTGTTACAAACAATCCTACATCAGACGCAAACAGCTTGTAACGCGAGTTATCTTTCGCTAACGACATTCCTGCTCCCGGATCATTTGCATGGTATGCGATATTGACAGTAAATGAACTTAACATATCAGGTATCAGTTCTCGCACCTGTGCACTTCTAACCCCTTCTCTTGCATTAGCCAAAATATATCTGGAAGCGTTACCGCTAAGATTTGCCGGAATCGCATCATATATGTCACCTGCCAAGCCGCTTCCATCTATCTTAACAAAATCCTCCTCATACAAATCAACTATTTCTCTTTTTACCTCATCAACTACCTGAAGATTATTCTCTTCAATATAGGTTTCTATGGCTTGCGGCATTCCGCCTACGAGCATATACAATCTGAATATCCGCATCAGATTTCGGTGCATTGCATTTCCTGCCGACTTTTTGTTTTTTAAAAGAAGCTTTATTGTATCAGCAGTTATTTCATCACCAATAGCCCACAAAAACTCCTCAAAATCCATAGGATATATTGATATTTTACGCTCTTCACTTGGAATTAATATATCCTGCGTATTTTTTTTAATTGATAACAATGAACCCGTTTCGATATATTTATATCTCCCGTCAGCGACCAGATACTTAATTGCCTGTCTGGCTTTCGGCAATAGCTGAACTTCATCAAATATAATCACTGACTCATTCTCATACAACCTGATTCCTGTCAGCTGCTGTAATTGCAGAAAGAAAAAATCCAAATTGTAGGTGTCATCAAACAGTTCTATAATTTCCTTACTTGTCCTCTTCATTAAGATGGCCGCAGAAAATCCGAAGACCTGTAACAGTTTAGCCTTTGGCTAACTGCTATAGGCGAGCTACACATTAGAAATCGCTTTCAGCGAGGTGTAGCTCGCCTGTGCTTAGAACCGAACCTCCACACGCTTCTACGAAGCAGGTTTTCTACAAGGCAGACTGTTATAAATTTTCATCAGATTTTCAACCCACAATGAACCAAAACCGATAATAAATAACCGATAACAGACAAACCTTAGTCTTGAACATAAACTTCCGGATCACCATAAATTTAGGGAAGCCTTGTACGGAAAATATCCTAGTAAATAGAACATTCGCAATTCGCTTTGCTACTTGCTCATGAATGCAACTGTTTAGCAGTCGCATTCAAATTGCACGGTCTGGTTGTACTTATCCAGTGCCATCTGCATTTCCATAATTTTCGCAGAAACGCTCTCATACTCCTTCTTTATCAATTCCAGGTCATAATTGATATATCTGTACTCCGGAACAGAATTTCTGGATATATAGGAGTGCTGCTCTACTCTTGCCTTCGGTAGTTGCTTACGCATATGGTCAAGTACCGCTTTTCTCTTATTTAACTGAGCCATTTTGATAAGGATTGTATCAATGCTCATTTCTTCATCCCCAACCAAAACCTTAGCAGTAGCGTTTGACACGTTAAGCGCATGCTTGATGATGGCAATCTTTTCATCAATCTCCGCAATTGTAGCAGCAACCTCGGCATAGTCATATTCCGGCACCACCGGTTCCTCGTTATTAGCTACAACATATGTGCTGGACGCTGCTTCCTTGTTCACCCAAAAAGCCTTATCCTCCTCCAAGCTTCTAAGCATTTTGTTTGCATATGCTGATGTCATTTTCTGCATTCTATGTCTCCTCCGTTTCTTTCGTTTTCCTTCGTTCTGATATTAGCTTACTACCAAGCAAGCCATTTGTCATTGAACCAATAGTTTAAAAGAATTTCCCCTAAAACGAACAACATCCCCGTCAACGACGAGGATATCTTCAATACTTGTATGCAGTAATCTGCTTAAGATTACAAAATTGTCTAAGCTCGGTAATGACCTACCGGAAATCCATTTATAGATTGCCTGTGGATTTTCAAAACCCATGGCACTCTGCACGTCCTTTACGGTATAATCATTTTCCATGAGCAGCTTCTTAATCTGTCTCCCTGTTTCCTTTTGCTGAATTGACAAATACATTGGTTCCATAAGCTTGTACCTCCTGTAAATATCTCTTCCATCCCGAACACGATTTACCTAGGTGTCTATTATATCGTACTTTTAAGAAAAAATCATTAAACTTTTGGTTTAAAATTTTCTCAACACCTGACACATACCTTTTTCCCTGAAAAGGCAATTCCCAGTTTCTTAAGTCCAAGGCTTTCTGTATCTGCTTTACGGTAATGCCTTGCTTGTAAGTGTCTGTGCACCCTTCACGCTTCCAACAGTCATTGCTATCGTAAATGTCATTTCACACAGATATATAAGCGTCTGTGCCCAGTCAGCATAACTTCCTGTAAATGCCGGAAGTCCTGCATTGATAAATGCATTACATACCACAATCGCAAGTGCCATCGTTACTGCCTCAAATACACTGTGTAGATGATAAAGAATCCACAGATAATAATGATGATTGCAAGCAAAGCTGTAAGTATCAGCATTACCAGACTTTCACCAAATCCAAGTCCTTTAATGATATCTGCCTGTGTGCTGTCAATGGCAAGCTGCGTCGTTGTTCCGGCAGATATAAGTCCCACCAGATTTCCTATGGAAGTAAAAAATGCTTTCATGATCGTGACATTATTGGCTACCAGATATTCCGCAAGTCCAAGCCGGATCAAAATACGAAAGATCACTTCAAACCGCATCTCCTCCCGTATGTCGATGCTCTCCGAACAAAAGCCGATTACAAAGAACAGCACCACCAAAGAGGAGCCTACTGCCACAAAGACCGGCTCCAGTCCTTCAATGACATCCCACGGTTTCCCGTCCTTAAAGGCAGTAGGTGACTGACCAAGAAGTGCAAATACGAGGGATACCTGATTATTCCAGAATGCGAAGATCACATTCAGAAGATCTAAGATCTTATCCCCCAGCTTAAAAATGTCCATGTCATTTCACCTCTCTCTTTCTTAGAATCCAAGAAATGTCAGCACGGACGAAATGCCCGCCATCATAACTCCTGCTACGATTCCTTTGAGTGCAGAATTCATCGTAGAAGAATCCTGCTGTTGATATGCCTGTGCAAACTCCATCACATTCTTCGCCAGAATAATGACACCTACAGCACCAATTACAGCAATGATCAGAGTCTTTAAGTTATCTAAAGGCTTTGTCACGGCTGCAGTACCGCCTCCGTCTCCTCCGGCGGCATAAACTTTCGTAGATACACTTGCCATCGTCATTATGGTTGCTGCCATTGCCGGCAGAAACACTCTCTTTCCAAATCGTTTCATCTTATTTCTCATAGTCGAAAATCTCCTTTCCAAATAAAAACGGAGACAAAAAATGGATAGAGTTGATCTATCCGGCTTGTCTCCACCGGATGGATCAACTCCATCCACTTATCTTTCTTATATCTGATCGGGGATACCCCGTTATTACATAAAATCAGGCTTTCCCTGATGCGTCTGCATATCCATCACTCCTTTCCTCTCTAACACATCACTGTGCACTTTCGTACTGTCTGCGGATCTCCATCATCCTTGTGACCGGTGTATCCGGATAGAAATACGAAAGAATGATATCCTTTGGCACACGCACATCCATTGCCCTCTGTAACTCCGCTTTCTGTTCCTTCGTAAAGGACATATGCATCAGACGGTATGGAATGTTATTAGATGCTTCTTCCTTTTCATCCTGTGCATACATAAGCTCCTTCGCCTGTTCCTCATGAAACTCCTCTACAGTCTGTGCTTCATCCATATCCATAAACCGTTTCTTTAGATCCACCTGCCCAAGCAGTAAGAATTCCTCATAGGACAGCTTATCAATATATACCTGTTCCCCTTTTTTCTGCAGCTCCTCATAATAGGATAATGCCTTATCGTTTAAGATGGTAAATGCCGGTTCTGTAACAGAATCTTCCGACACGCTATTTCTTACATGCACATACGGCTCTCCCTCACCATCTGCACTCTGAGCAAACATCGGATGTCCGAACGGGCTAAACTTATCATCAAGGATCGGATCAAATCCACGGATAAAGATCAGACACTTTTTATTGTCCATCTTGCGTACTTCATCCGGCATCATAATCTCTCTTCCAAGGACATCATAGTTTCTGGAAGAGCTGCCTTGCCGTCCTCTCGTTTCGCCACTGGATTTCTTATCAATCGTAGACTTTCCGAGCAGCTTTGAGATGTATTCATGGGTACTCTGTTCATTTCCTCCTAAATACACCAGCGTATCACAGTTACCGGGAATCGTTTCCCAAGTGTCCTTAAACAACGCTTTTAGCTGTGCTAAGTTCTGAATGATG
>ERZ779877.962-NODE-962-length-28005-cov-26.862397_pt1 | contig 28005 bp, 21 predicted proteins | sample MGYA00511556_ERZ779877 | MGnify/ENA primary metagenome ERZ779877 (study PRJEB29588, sample SAMEA2159338) | human gut metagenome | biome: human gut; feature: human-associated habitat; material: faeces | place: Denmark | collected 2008/2010 ...
CCGCCATTACTGCTGATAAAGTAATTGCTTCTCCGCAGCGTATCGAACATAATTCTGCTTTTGATAAAGGAATCTTATCTTCCATATTTAAAAACCTCCTTTCACTAATATGAAGGAGGTTATCTTTTATTTTTTAAAATTTTTTATAAATTTTCTATTTTTCTTTGAATTTCTTCTTTTTGAGCTTTATATTGTTCAAATTTTTCCTTCTCAAGATCAATTTTTTGTTTTGGTGCTTTAGCAAGGAAATTTTGATTCGTTAATAAAGCTTCGCTACGTTTAATTTCACTTTCAATTTTTTCTAAATCCTTAGCTAATTTAGCCTTTAACTCTTCTTTATTTGCACTATCATCAATAAAAAGTGTTAAGTTAGCTAAAACAATACTTGTTGTATTTTCTTTATCTTCTTTAATTAAAGCAAGAGATTTAGCAAAAGAATAACGAGCAAGATATTTAGTTAAAGGTTCAAAATTGAAACTAGCTTTAACATAAAGATTCAAAGCTTCATTTGGTGCTAATGAATTGTTTACCTTATATTGTCTAATTGCTTCAATTGCACCTTTTAAAGCCTCTACCTTTTTAAGTGATGAAGTGAAAACAAAACCTTTATCAAATTCTGGATAAGATTCAAGCATAATTGAATCTTTATGAACTGGTAAATTAAGATAAATTTCTTCACTAATGAATGGTGAGAATGGATAAATCATCATTAAAATAGCTTTTAAAGTGTAAAGTAAAGTGAAATAAGTTCCTTCTTTATATAAAGAATCATCTTTTAATGTGACCTTGCTCATCTCAAGATAGAACGAACAATAATCATCATATACAAAGTTATAAAGTAAATTACTAGCTATTCCATATTCATAAGAATCCATCGCTTTAGTAATATTTTTTACTACATTTTCAAGCTTTGTAAGAATGTATTTATCAACTAAAGATAGTTTCTTTTTATCGATTTTTGCAGGATCAATGTTTTTATAGTCTTCTGGAATATTCATTAAAATGAATCGTGCACTATTCCAAATCTTATTAAGATAGTTATTTGCTGCTTTTACTTTCTCTTCGCTATAACGCATATCTTGTCCAGGAGATGCTGTTGTTGCAAGGAAATATCTTAAACTATCTACCCCGTATTGATTAATAACATCAATTGGATCAACACCATTCCCTAAAGATTTAGACATCTTTCTTCCTTGACTATCTCTAACAATTCCATGGATTATGACATCTTTAAATGGGGCTTTATCTGTAAAATGTAAGCCTTGAAAAACCATTCTAGCTACCCAGAAAAAGATAATGTCATATCCTGTAACCATACAATCAAGTGGATAATAACGCTTAAAATCTTCAGTATCATCAGGCCAACCAAGTGTTTCAAATGGCCATAATGCACTAGAGAACCATGTATCTAAAACGTCTTCATCCTGCACCCAATTTTCCATATCTGAAGGCTTTTGGGCGGAAACTAGTATATTTTCAGTAGTTTTTGAGTAATAAACTGGTATTCGATGGCCCCACCATAATTGACGAGAAATACACCAATCATCGCAATTTGACATCCATTGTTTAAGAACATTTTCAAAACGTTTTGGGAAGAAGTTTACTTTATCTTTTGCGCTTGTTTGATTTTTCAAAACTCTCTCAGCGAGTGGCTTCATTTTAATAAACCATTGTTTTGAAAGAATAGGTTCAACTACCGCATCACTTCTTTCTGAATGACCAACTTGGTGCTTAATATGTTCAATTTTAATTAAGTTTCCGTCTTCTTCAATTTGTTTAACAAGGGCTTTACGACATTCATTGCGGTCCATTCCAGCATATTTACCACATTCATTCGTCATTGTGCCATCTGTATTCATAATGATTGGATGTGCCAAATTATATTTTTTACCAATGATAAAGTCGTTTGGATCGTGAGCTGGTGTACATTTCATAGCACCAGTACCAAAAGATATATCAACATATTCATCAGCAATAACAGGGATTTCTTCTCCATTTGCTGGATTTATGACCATTTGACCAATTATATCTTTATAACGTTTATCTTTTGGATTTACGACAACACAGACATCTCCAAACATTGTTTCAGGACGAGTTGTTGCAATAGTTAAAAAGCGTGTTTTGTCGTTTTTAAAAGGATATTTGAAATAAAAGAAATCTCCATCGTCTTCTTTATAAATAATTTCGATGTTACTTAAAGCAGTCTTCATTACAGGATCATAGTTTACTATTCTTTCACCTCTATAAATGAGACCTTGGTTATATAAGTCAACAAATACCTTATTTACTGCTTTAATACATCCCTCATCAAGAGTGAATCTTTCGCGAGAATAATCGACCATTATGCCCATTTTTTCCCATTGTTCGTGAATAAAATGATGGTATAAATCTTTCCAAGCATAGCATTCTTTTAAGAAAGCTTCACGACCAATCTTAAAACGATTTGTACCTTCTTTATTAAGTTTTGCATCAACTTTTGCTTGCGTTGCAATACCAGCATGATCAACTCCTGGAAGATATAAAACATCATAGCCTTTCGCTTTTTTATATCTACAAGTAATATCTTGAATAGTATTATCGATAGAATGGCCTATATGAAGTTTACCTGTAACATTTGGAGGAGGTATAACCATGGAAAAACGTTTTTTAGTTACATCTCCAGCTCTAAAATAACCTTTAGATTTCCAGGTTTCGTATTTTCCCTCTTCTGTTTTTCTAAAATCATACTTTTTATCTAGTGCCATAATCACTTATTCTCCTTCACGACGCCTTCAATTAATTCTTTTAACCTTAAAATGCTCTTTTTGTCATTAATAGAAACAAGAAGAGGCGGATACTTTTCAGGATCAAATTCAAGTTTGGCTTTTAAATTTTTATAAATTTTTGATCTCATGGACATATTTAACTTATCACATTTTGTCATACAAATAATAAAGCGATATTTGTAAGAAAGTAAAAACTTATAAAAATCTAAATCATCATCAGTTGGTTCATGTCTTGAATCAAGTAAAAAAACTACTAGTTTAAGATGCTCATTATCCTTGAAGTAATTCTCAATCATTTTGCCATAAAAAGCATAATCAAGGTCTTTTTTAGTAGAAAAACCATAACCTGGACAATCTACAAGGTAAAAATAATCTTCGACTGAATAATAATTTAAAACTCTTGTATGGCCAGGTTTAGAACTAGTATAAGCTAATTTTTTAGAATTAGTTAAAGCATTAATTAAACTAGATTTCCCAACATTTGATTTTCCAACAAAAAGCACTGAGGAGTTAAACTCCCCAGGTGCTTCTTTAACATCAACAATGCTTTTAATAAATTTAGCTTTATTAAAATAATAGTTTTCCATTTTATTTGAAAATAACCTTTACTGCATCATCTACATTTTTCATGTAAACAATTTTAAGTTTTTCAGTAATTTCTTTTGGAAGTTCGTTCACGTTATGCTTATTTCCGTCTGGAATAATAATCTTTTTAATGCCACTTCTCATAGCAGCTAAAGATTTTTCTCTTAATCCGCCAATAGGAAGAGCATTTCCTCTTAAAGTTACTTCTCCAGTCATCGCAATGTCGCCACTTACCGCTTTTTTGCTTAATGCACTAATAATTGCACAAGTTATGGCAACTCCAGCACTTGGTCCATCTTTAGGAACAGCTCCTTCTGGAACATGAACGTGAATATCAATCTTATCAAACATTTCAGGATTGATATCATATTTTTCTGCGCTTGCTTTAACATAATCTAAAGCAATTTCGCAGCTTTCTTTCATAACATCTCCAAGTTTACCAGTTAAAACAAGACGTCCTTTACCAGCAAAATAATTAACCTCGATTGGCAAAATATCTCCGCCATAATCTGTATAAGCAAGGCCAGTAACAACACCAACTTGTTTTCCTTTTTCTTTGCTTGTTGAATCAAATGGTTCAACGCCAAGATATTTCATAACATCTTTAACGCTGATTTTAACGTTAAATTCGCTATCTTTCCCTTCTTGAACCTTTTCAACAATCACTTTTCTAATAATACTTGCGATATTTCTTTCTAAATCTCTCACGCCGGCTTCTCTTGTATAGCGATCAATTATGTAATAAATACTATCGTCTTCAAAAATAATTGAATCATCTTTTAAGCCATTAGCTTCAAGTTGCTTTTTAATCAAGAAATCTTTAGCAATATGTAATTTATCAATTGCCGTATAACTTGGAACATGAATTAACTCTAATCTATCAAGTAATGGAGCTGGAATGTTTTCAATATTATTTGCTGTGCAAATAAACAAAACATTACTTAAGTCATAATTAAGTTCGAGATAATTATCGTTAAATTCTCTGTTTTGTTCAGGATCTAAAACCTCTAAAAGTGCACTACTTGGATCACCTTTAAATGAATCGCGACCAAGTTTATCGATTTCATCGAGTAAGAAAACAGGATTATTAACCTTAACCTTTCTTAAAGAAGAAATAATTCTTCCTGGTCGAGAACCGACATAGGTTCTTCTATGACCTCTAATTTCCGCCTCATCACTAACGCCACCTAAAGAACATTTAATAAATTTTCTTCCTAAAGCACGAGCAATTGAGCGTGATAATGAAGTTTTCCCACATCCTGGTGGCCCGTAAAAACACAAAATTGGAGCTTTCAAGTTCCCTTTAAATTTTTTAACACAAAGATATTCAATAATTCTTTCTTTTACCTTTTTAAGACCATAATGATCTTCGTCTAAAACTTCTTTAGCATGTGTTATATCATTATTATCTTCAGTTTGCTCAAACCAAGGTATTGAAAAAACTATATCAATATAATCTTGGATAAGGCTTGCTTCAAGTGAGCCTTGTGGCATCATCTCTTTTCTTTTTAACTCATCCTTAACTTTTGCTTTCACTTCCTCTGGATAAGGATTGCTTTCAAGCTTTTCAAGAGTTGATGAGGAATCTTTGGTTGGATCTTCACCCAATTCCTTTTTAATTGCTTTTAACTTTTCGCGTAAAATATATTCTTTTTGTTGTTTATCGGTATTTTTTTGAACAGTTTGCATGATTTGTTTGTCAATTTCACGCATCTCTGTTTGTTTATTGATAATTTCAAGAAGTTTATTATAACGTTCAGCAATTGTAGGTGTTTCTAAAAGAGCTTGTTTGTCTTTTGGTTCAGCATAAACAATATTAGCTAAAAAATAGCTTAATTCTAATGAGCTAATCCCGCGAGATAATTGCTCACTAATTGATTGGGTGCCACCTCTAGATAAATCTTCAAAGCCTAAGCCTTCAAGTTTTTTAACGACAGCGGTAATTAAACCAATTTCATCAAAATTTTCACCGAGTGCATCTGGATATAAAAGTGCGTTAGCAAGATAACTTGTCCCTTCTTGTCTAACAGAAGTTATTTTAATTCTAGAAACTCCTACTAATTTAACTCTTAATCCATTTTGAATTTTTTCACTAGAGATGACTTTTGCAATAATTCCAACGCTGTATATGTCATCTAAACCAGCAAACTCGAGTTTATTTAAATCCTTTTGAGAAACGATGATGCAATAATTTTCATAATCGTTTATCGAAAGATTAATTGCATCAATCGTAAAATCTCTTTCTACAGATAAAGTAACTGAAGCATTAGGATATCCAACATATCCTCTTGTTACGAGTAAAGGTAATTCAAAGTCTTTATTTTCACAAAAATTCATTAATTACGATTACCTCCTTTTATTTAAGTTACTACTTGCTCTCTTCTGTGGTTTCTTTTTTGGCAGATTTTGTTGTTTTCTTAGCAGTTGTTGAAGTTTTCTTAGCTCTTGGCTTCTTTGCAACTGGTTTTTCTTCTTTAGCAGCTTCTTCTTTAACTTCTTCTTTATTTTCTTCAGCTTTTACTTCTTGAATGTTGTTAGCGCTAATAAATCTAACAATCTTGTTTTCAACTAAAGTTGAAATAATTCTGCTTTCATCATTTTTGTAGATGTTTTTAACTTCTTCAACTTTCATGCCATAGTTAGTAGCAAGTTGAGCATAATAATTTTCAAGTTCTTGTCTTGAAACGACTAAATTTTCAACTTGAGCAATCTTTTGGAATACAAGATATTGTTCGAGTCTCTTTCTGGCTTCTACTCTAAAGTTTTCGTCAAGTTTTTCATCGGTTAAGCCAGTAATTTCTTTATATTGTTCATAAGTTAAGCCGTTGTTTGTAATTTGATTAATTGTATCAGCTTTCATTGCAGATACTTCTTGATTAACGACTTGTTCACCGATTTCAAATTTAGCATTTTCGATAATTTTAGCTAAAACTTTGTTGAATTGTTCTTGTCTTGCTTGATTATCTAATCTATTTTGAACTTGCTTTGCTTCGTAAGCTTTGAATTCTTCAACATTATTAACATCTTTAATATTTAATGTCGATACAAATTCATCATTAAGTTCTGGTCTTTGTTTTGTTTTGATTTCATGAATCATACAAACAAATTTTGCTTCTTTACCAGCAAGTTCTTTAACGTATTGTTCTGGGAAAGTAACAATGACATCTTTTTTGCTTTCACTAGTAACACCAACTAATTGATCTTCAAATCCTGGAATGAATTGATTTGAACCTAAAACTAATGAATAGTTGTTTGCACTTCCTCCGTCAAATTCTTTGCCATCAATATAGCCTTTGAAATCAAATACAACGGTATCACCTTTTTCAGCTGCGCCTTCTTTTAAAACAAGTTCAGCATTGTCTTCTAAAACGTGATCAATTTGTTCTTGAATTTCTTTTTCAGTTGCTTCTCTTTTTTCTAAAGGAATATTGATGTCTTTATATTGTCCAAGTGTAATTTCTGGAGCGGTTGTTACTGTAAAAACAGCAGTAAATCCATTATCATCTAAGCTTGTAACATTAACTTTTGGTTGAATAAAAGGAACTAAGTTGTGTTCTTTTAAGACAGCATTATAAAGTTCTGGTAAAGCTTCATTAATTGCTTCATTAATTAAGTCGTTTGGATTAATTCTTTCTTTAGCAAGTTCGATAGGAGCTTTTCCTGTTCTAAAGCCTTTAATAGTGACTTTTTTAGCAAGTTTCTTTAAAGCTTTTTCTTGAGCTTCCTTCCATGCTTCTTTTTCAACTTTTCCTTCAATTTCATAAATTGAAGTGTCTTTTTTTGTTAATTTTGAATTCATTTTATTTCCTCCGAGTATACTGAAAAATTATACATTAATTTCTTGTTTTTAGTAAAGTGAAATAACCTTTTAAATTAGGCCAAAAAATATAACTTAAATATAAAATATTTAATCGGCTGTTTGTAATAAAGGATCGTTATAGTCTTTGCAGGCTTTTTTAATAAGTTTTATATAATAGTCAACTTTATTCATATCTGCGCGAACCTTAGGATTGAATTTAGTTAGCCCATCAAATGGTTTATGGTAAAAACATGTCGTAAGATAATACGCTGCGTGCAAAAAAGAATATTCATCTTTTTTGGTTTTTAAATATTGAGGACCTAGCAAAAAATAAGCAGTATAAATTAAACGTAGTTCATATTCATGCATTATTGCATCAGTTTCATATTTATAAATCCAATTCATTGTGTGCCTAAAATAGTAATCTGATTGTTTTTTAATTTCAAATAATTCTGAAGGTACAATTCGAAAAATAATGCCATCTTTATTAAATAAAAGAGGAACATTTGAACGGTTTGAAACAAGATGATTAAAGAAATAGCCATATTCTAAATTAAAATTGTGTTTTTCTTTAATCAAATCTTCTACTTCTTTTTCGGCACTAACATAAAAAAGAAAATTTTCTTCTTTTTGCTTATTAATAAAGTTAAGCGCTGATGAGATTTTTTGTAAATCGTGGCTTCTTAAGCACTCTTTATAATTAGTTTCATCGGCTCGAAATATAATTGAGTTAAAGCCCGCATCTCTTTCTTCGTTCGTGAAATATTTTGCAAGATAATCTGTGAAATATTTGCCTTTATTCCCGTTTGAATAAAAAACAGTACCATAACGAAGGCATTCATTATAAATTTGATCTCTTGAAAAATTTAAATCTACTAAAAGTTGAATAAAGAGTTTAATGGATTCATCAAGATTAAAAAGCACAAGTGTATTTTCATTAACTAAATATTCTCTTAAAGCAAAATCAAATTGCTTTAAAGCACTCATACTTCTTATGCGCAGAAAAATAGCATTATAATCATCGCTTTTAAAGCTTTCGTCTATTACTTTTTGGTATTCGCCTTGCTTATAAAGTTCCAGCAAGTCTTTTAACTCCATTTAATTAATACTCCTTATCTTTTCATAAAGCATTTTAGCACTTTCTTTTGGCACAATTTGCTCTAACTCTTCAATTTTAGCGTTTTTTAACTCACTAATTGAAGGAAAGGCCTTGATAAGCTGTTCTTTTCTTTTTTCGCCTATTCCATCAATGTCGTCAAATACACTGTTAAAGATGCTTTTATTTCTTTTCTTGATGTGTGTTGTAATTGCATAACGATGCACTTCATCTTGCATTCTAGTTAAAAGTAAAAATAGTTTCTTCTCATCATCTAAATAATACTCATTAAAGTTTTCATCCATTAATGCACTTGTTCGATGTTTACTTGTTTTAACAAGTCCAGCAATTGCAAATGGTAAATCTAACTCTTTTTTTACTTCTAATGCCACTTCAATTTGACCTTTTCCACCATCAACAATAATTAAATCAGGCATTTCGCCATTTTCCTCTTTAACACGTTTATATCTTCTAGTTAAAGTTTCACGCATTGATGAAAGATCATCTTTTTTATTAACTCCTTGGATATTAAACTTGCGGTATAACTTCTTATAAGGAATACCATTAATAAATACAACCATAGCCCCAATTGCGTTGGTCCCTTGTAAATGTGAATTATCAAAAAGTTCAATTCTACTTGGCGTTTTAATATGAAGAATTTCCCCGAGTTTATCGAGCAAATTCAAAACATCATCATCAAGTTTAGCAGTTAAAAAATGCTCATCTAAAGCTTCTTTAGCGTTAATTTCACAGATGTCTAAAACGTCATGTAACTTTCCTTTCGTTGGTGAAAAAACATTTGCATTTTCAAAATAGGAATTTAAATTATCTTTAATTTCTTCACTAGAAACGATTATTTCGTTAGGTATTGAATTAATACCATAATATTGATAAATCATCTCACTAACAAATTCATTAATATCTCCAATTAATTCATAACAAAATGCACGTTTTGAAAGTAAGATTCCTTCTCTATAAGAAAATAAGGCAATTGCAATATAATTCTCTCTTGTATGAAACGAGAAAAAATCGCGATTTATTTTGTCTTTAAATTCAACGGTTTGCTTTTCGGTAATATGATTTATTGAATCAAGCATTTTTTTGAATTCTTGTGCTCTTTCAAATTCTAATGCATCACTGCATTTTTTAATCTTTTCTTTAAGATCTTTAGTTAATTCTTGGTTCTTTCCTTTTAAAAAGTTACGAATATTATCGATTATTTTATCGTATTCATCTCTTGAAACTTTATTTACACAAGGCGCTAAACATTGACCAATATGATAATAAAGGCATGGAGATTTAGGAACATTATGACATTTTCTTAAAGGAAACAATTTATTAATTAAATCAATTACTTCAAAAGCGGCGCTACTATTTGGATAAGGACCAAAATATTCGCACTTTTTATCTTTAACATTTCTTGATAAACCAACATAAGGATTTTCTACATTTTTATGTATAGCAATATATGGATAATGCTTATCATCCATTAGAAGAATGTTATAACGCGGATGATTTTTTTGGATTAGGTTCATTTCCAAAATTAAAGCTTCTTTTTCGCTTTTTGTAATAATTGTTTCAAAATGGTCTACATGAGATACCATTGCAGCAGTTTTGCCAGAATGTACACGCAAAAAATATTGAGAAACTCTCTTTTTTAAGTTTTTAGCTTTGCCAATATAAATAATTTCATCATCAGCATTATGCATTAAATAGCAACCTGGCTGATCTGGCAAAAGTTCAATTTGTTTTTTTAACGTTTCATTCATCATTTTAACAAAACAATAGTTGAGCCACTGCCCCCATCTAATTCATTGCCAATGCGAAAACTATCGACATTTTTGCGTCTTTTTAAGAAAGAATGAATTCCCTCACGAAGTTTTCCACTACCATAGCCATGAATAATTTTTACTTCTTTTAAACCACGTAAAACACAATCATCAAGGTATTTATCTAGAGTAATTAAAGCATCATCAACTCTATAACCAATAAGATTTAAAGATGATGAGACTTGTTTTTGACCAAGTATATATTTATCAGCATTTATAGTAGGCTTTAAAACTTCTTTAGGGGCTTCAATAATCTCACATTGGTCCTTTGTCGCGTTAAGTGTGAAGCCATCTGGCGTTAAAATTCTTAATTTATTCCCATTCATCGAAGAAACTTTACCCTTAATATCAAGGGATTTGATAATAACGTAATTGCCTACTTCTATATTTTCATTTTTCTTATTTTTTACATTGATCTTGTCTAGCTTTTCTTCAGCTTTTTTAATATTTTTGTCTTTTAAAAACGCATTATAAATGTTATTAATTTCGTTGTATTTGTCATTCAAAAATATATCGAATTTATCGATTTTTTGATTTTTCAGTTTATTTTCTCTATCACGAATTTCTTTTTCTCGACGTGCTAAATCATCTTTTAACTTTGCTAGACTATCTTGTCTTTGTTTAAGTTTTTCATCTTTTGTTGCAAGATATCTTTCCTTTTCATCAAGTGCATGCAATTTTTTATCGTCTTCACTTGCAAAAGAGTTATCATAAATCTTTTTAGCATCTGCAATTAATTCAGGAGAAAGGCCGAATTTTTTGCCAATTAAAAATCCATAACTTTTACCACTTACACCAAGCAAAATTTTAAATGTTGGCGTAACATTTTTTTCGTTAAAAATAAAAGAAGCGTTTAAAATTTGATTATTAGTTAACCCATATTTCTTAAGCAATTCATAGTGGGATGTGACTAGCGATAATGTTTTCATTTTTAGTAATTGTTTAACTATTGCAACAGCTAAAGCCTCACCTTCTTTAGGATCAGTACCAGTACAAAGTTCATCAATTACTACTAAATCACTACTAGTTATCGACTTAAGAATTACTGAAATATTACTAATATGTGCAGAAAATGTACTTAAATTGTTTTCTATTGATTGGCTATCTCCGATATCTAAATAAATATTATCAAAAAGACATATCTCACTATCAATACTAGCAGGAATAGCTAATCCTAGTTTTATCATGTAGGCACAAATTGCAATTGTTTTTAAAGCGATTGTTTTACCACCTGCGTTAGGACCACTTATAATCATAAGTGTTTTATCTTTCCCTAAAATAAAATCGTTACCAACACAAATGTTCTTATCAATTAAAGGATGCTTAGCATTTAATAATTTAAAGTATTTATCTTTGTTTAAGACAGGTATGTTTGCTTCAATTTCTTTAGCATATTTTGCTTTTGAAGAAAGGAAATCTAACTCGCCAAGTATCTCGTTATTGTTAATCAATTCATTACCAACTTCTACTACTTTGTTAGTTAAGCTAAACAGAATTTTATTAATTTCATCTCTTTCTTTTAATCTTAAAACAGCTAATTGATTTTCTAACTCAAGAATTTCTTTTGGTTCAATGAAGGTTGTTTGCCCACTATCTGAAATATCTTGAACAATTCCATCAACACTACTTTTATATGATGTGCTTACAGGAATTGCATAGTGACCGTTTCTTAAAACAAAATTATCACCACTTAATTTATCCTTATATTTAGCGAAAATGCTATTTAAAGAAGTATGAATGTATTTATTAACGCTATAGATGTTTTTTCTAATTGTAGCAAGTTCTTTTGAAGCATTATCTTTAACAGTATTATCTTGAGAAATAGCGCTTGAAATAGCATTATAAAGAATCTCATTAGCTTTTAAAGACATGAATAATTCGTTTAAATATGAAAGATCCTCTTTTATTTTTAAAGAATATTTAATTACATCGACTGTAGTTTGAATTTCTTGTTTTATTTCATTTAAAGTAAGTTCGCTAAAAACATTTCCTTTTTTGGCATAAGATATTTCTTCATACATATCTAATTCACTAATAATAGGAAAGTCGTTATATAAGGCCAAAACTTTCATTGTTTCGTCAAGTTTATTCAACTCTTTAGATACAAAATTAAAATCTTTTGATGGCTTTAAATCATCAATTTTGCTTCTGCCTATCTTAGTTTTAGAGTAAGCTTTGATTTTATTTTTTATCTTTTCAATTTCTAATACGTCTTCTAATTTAGTCATAAATCTATTTAATCTCTTTTTTAAAATTAACTATTACAAACATGTATTTTTCTCGATTATTACCTTATTTTTTTTACATTTTTAATATAAATGCTATAATACAAGCAATGATAACAATAAAGGTAAATAAAAATAACCTCGAAAATCTTGAAAAAACCTATATTAATTATATCGTAGAACGTAATATCGGATATATTCTTTTTGTTATCAAAACTGACAAAAACATCCTTACCGCTTACGACAATAAAAAGGGTAATAATTTTAAGGTAACAATTCAAGGAGAAAACGCTCATGAAATAGCGGAAAAGTGGACAAATTCTCCTGCTACTTTACCTAAGAAAACCAAAGATTATTCTGGCCCAATTTGTTATTTAGATATTGATGAACAAATAGGGAGCGACGAAGTTGGAACGGGAGATTTTTTTGGTCCAATTGTTGTTTGTGCCTGCTACTCAAATCACGACACTATGAAAGTAATTGAAGATTACAAAATTACCGATTCAAAAAAGATGTCTGATCAAAAAATACTTCAAATTATACCTTCGATTCTTAAAAAAGTTCACTTCTCTTGCAAAATTTTTAGTGATGAAAATTATAATGAAGCAATAAGAAAAGGTTATAACATGAATCAAATTAAAGCTTTTGCTCACAATTATGTTTTAACTAAGCTTCATAAACGCTGTCCATATGTCAAAAACATTTATGTTGATCAATTCACACCTGAAGAAAAATATTACGATTATTTAAGTGCTGTATCTCCAGAAAACGTTCAAAAAAATATAGTTTTTAGAGAAAAAGGCGAATTATGTTTTCCAAGTGTTGCTTTAGCAAGTAATATTGCACGCTACACTTTTCTTCAATACATGAATGAGTTAAGTGAAAAATATGGCGTAAAAATTCCTTTAGGAGCAAGCAAGGACGTAAACGAGTTTGCAAAAAAATTCGTAGATAAATTTGGAATTGAAGAATTCAACAAAATTGTTAAGAAAAACTTTAAAAATTATAATGAAGTAACAAATCAAACAACGTCACTTCTTTAGCTTCTCAGTTTTTCTAATATATCATTAAAATATTGAGGTAAGTTTACTTCTAAGCTTATCTCTTTTTTTAATATTGGATGGAAAAAGGTTAATTTATAAGCATGTAATAATTGCCCATTATTATATAAATTAGTGCTTCCGCCATATAATTTATCGCCAACTATTGGATAACCAATCGAAGACATATGAACTCTAATTTGATGTGTTCTACCTGTTTCTAACCTACATTTAATTAATGTATATTTTGAAAATCGTTCTACAACTTCAAAATGAGTAATCGCTTCTTTCCCATTTTGATTATCAATAGCCATTTTTAAACGATTATTCTTATCTCTACCGATTTTCCCGATAATTTTACCGCTATCAGTACGAATTACCCCATCCACTAATGCGATATATTCTCTATGCATAGAGTGATCTTCAAGTTGCTTTGCGATTTCTTTGTGAGTGAAATTATCTTTACAAATCAAAAGTAAACCACTGGTGTCTTTATCAATTCGATGAACAATACCGATTCTTTCAAGTCCATTAACAGTAGATAGCTCTTTTTTTGCATATATTAAAGCATTTACCAAAGTATCGTTATGATGTCCATCTCCAGGATGAACAACAAGGCCTTTTGGTTTATTAATAACTAGTAGATAATCATCTTCATAAACAATATCTAGTTGATATTCATAAGGTAATAAATCTGTATTGCTTTCTTTTTCAATGTACTCAATTGAAATGATATCGTTTTCTTTCACTTTATATGATGGAGAAACATACTGATTATTTACTAGAATACTACTATTTTTAATCAAATTAGCAAAATATACACGGGAATTTCGGGAATCTAAAAGGGTTAAGGCTTTGTCTAACCTCAACCCTTCAATATTTTTTTCAACTTTAAATTCTTTCTTATTCATCTTTTTTCAAATCGTTTTCTTGATTATTTTGACTTACTTCTTGAACGCTAGATGAGCTATTCACTTCTTCATTTTCGAGCTTTTTAACAACTTCTTTGTGCTCTTTTTCTTCTTTTGAAGACTTAAATTCATCATAAATAAAATAAACAAGTAATAGCAAAATTCCAACAACTAAACTGGAATCAGCAATATTGAAAACACCAAAACCTGGGAGCCATGATTGCACTGAAATGAAATCAACTACACCTCTATCAAAGAAAAATGTTCTATCGATTAAATTACCAATATCACCGCCTAAAATTAAAGCAAGGCATACTCCAAAAAATGTATTTATATTTTTATTCTTATACATTAAATAGGTTACATAAATTAAAATGCCAATAGCGACAATCCAAGATAACAATACAAAGATGATTCTAATCCATAATGCATCATCACCCATTCCAAAAGCTGCACCTTTATTAAAAACTAAGGTAAATTCAATAAAATGTGGAATAAAAGTCACTGGTTCCCCTAAGGTTAAGAAATTCATCGCAATAACCTTAGTGACTTGATCGATTACAATTGCAAATATTACAATTGAAAAGAAATAAACCAAAAAAACTAAATATTTTTTAAAATTTATTTTTTTAATGCCTTCAAGCATCTTGGACATAAATGTGCTCCTTCGACTTCTTTAATAGAGCTTTCATCAAAATAATTCCAGCATCTATCGCATTTAACGCCTGAATGTTTGCTTATCTTTGAATATGTTAATTTGCTTTCATTTTCGTTAAGATTTTCATCAAAAGTAACTTCACTAACAATAAATAAGCGAGCTAATTCTTCTTTAGAGAAGTTTTTAAGCTCTTCTTTCAAGTTAGAATCTTTTACTCTTAATGAAAGCATAGCTTCTTGAGCGCTTCCTATTTCGCCTTTATTACGTGCATTTTCGAGTGTTTTTAAAACTTCATCTCTAAACTCTTTAATTAATTTATAGTTTTCTAAAACTTTTGCATCAAAATCATTGCTCTTTTTTGGGTAATCATAATACATAACGTTATCTTTACTCTTTAAAGGATAATTTTGATTAACCTCGTCCATTGTAAAAGGAATAATTGGATTTAAAAGTCTCATTAATGTAAAGCAGCATTCATTTAAAACTGTTTGAACTTGTCTTCTTCTTAAACTGCCTTTTTCTTCACAATACAAAATGTCTTTTGCAATATCTAAATAAAAACTACTTAAATCATCACTTAAGAATTTAAGAACTTCACTTGTACCAGAGATGAAATTATATTGATCCATAGAATCAATAACTTTATTCTTAACTTCTTCAAGTCTAGCAAGGATAAATTTATCAATTTCTTCAAAAGTATCGACTTTATCTTCTTCAGTAAAATGATCTTCAAGTGATCCGTTTGATAAATTACCTAAAATAAATCTGAAAGTATTTCTAATTTTTCTATATTGATCACTAATTGTTTTTACGATAGTTTCAGAAATTCTAACATCTTGTTGATAATCTGTTAAAGCTGCCCATAAACGTAAGACATCAGCACCATAAACACCAATAATTTTTAAAGGATCAAGTCCGTTTCCTTTTGATTTAGACATCTTTTCCCAGTGTTCATCCATAACAAAACCGTGTGATACACATTGTTTATATGGGGATTGACCAGTAACAGCTAAAGAAACGATAAGCGAAGAGTTAAACCATCCCCTATATTGGTCGCTTCCTTCAAGATATAAATCAGCAGGATATTTTAAATTTCTTTCTTTTAATACTCCAGACCAACTAGAGCCACTATCAAACCAGACATCCATGATATCTTTCTCTTTTTTAAAGATTCCATTAGGTGAATGTTCATTAGTATATCCTTCAGGTAAGAGTTCTTTTTCGCTTAATTTATACCAGATATTGCTTCCGTTTTCTCTTACAAGCTTCTCAATATGTTCAAAAACTTCTTTTTCTAAAATAGGAGTTCCATCTTCACAATAAATTACAGGAATTGGCACGCCCCAAACTCTTTGACGAGAAATACACCAATCGGCTCTATCTTTAATCATGTTAACCATTCTATTTTCGCCCCATGCTGGTGACCATTTAACAGAATGAATAGCTTTAATTAAATCCTCTCTAATAGGTTCGATTGAACAGAACCATTGTGGTGTCGCTCTAAATATAACCGGTTTATGTGTTCTCCAATCATGAGGATAAGAGTGAACAATATCTTTTTCTTTAACTAAGTGTTCATTTTCAGTCAAAATTGCGAGAACTTCTTTATTAGCGTCTTCGTAAAATTTACCAGCTAAACGTGGTCCACAATCATCAGTTAAATAACCATGTTCATCGACAGGACAATATGGCTTGATTCCATATTTTAAGCAAACCATATAGTCGTCCATACCATGACCTGGAGCAATGTGAACAAGACCAGTACCGCTATCAGCTGTAACGTAATCCCCTAAAATTAACAAGGAATCTCTATCGTAGAAAGGATGCTTTAAAACAATTCCTTCTAAATCTTTACCCTTGATTGTTTTGATTAAATCACATTTTGTAAAGCCAAGTTCTTCTGATAATGTACTAGATAACTCCTGGAGAAATACTAATTTGCCACTAGAAGTATCGTAAACACCATATTCAAACTCAGGATTAGCACAAACAGCAAGGTTTGCTGGAAGTGTCCAAGGTGTTGTTGTCCAAATTAAAACCTTTGTATCTTTGTCTAAAATGTTTTTGCCATCTTTAACATCAAATTTTACGTAGATTGTGTAAGCTTTGACATCGGCATATTCAATTTCAGCTTCGGCTAATGCACTTTCACTGCTAGGCGACCAATAGACTGGCTTTAAACCTTTGTAGATTAATCCTTTTTCAGCCATCTTTGCAAAACAATGGATTTCATTTGCTTCAAATTCAGGAAGAAGGGTTAAATATGGGTTGTCGTAATCTCCTAAAGCACCTAATCTTCTGATATCGCTTTTTTGCTTTTCAACTTGCGTTAAAGCGTATTCTCTACATTTTTCTCTAAATTCAAAAATTGGAGTTGTTTTTCTGTTCACACCACTTTTTGTTACCATATTTTCAATTGGTAAGCCATGTGTGTCCCATCCAAAAATAAATGGTGTCTTAAAACCAGACATATTTTTATATCTAACAACAAAATCTTTCAAGACACGATTAAGCATGTGACCACAATGCATTGCTCCATTAGCATATGGAGGACCATCGTGAAGCATAAATTCAAGATCTTTTCCTTCATTCATCTTTTCATATACATGTTCTTTAGACCACTTTTCAACAAGAACAGGTTCTTTTTTTGCAAGGTTGCCTCTCATTTCAAAATTAGTTTTAGGCATTAATAATGAATTTTTTACTTCCATAACAACTCCTTATAATAAAAAAATCCTTAGATATCTAAGGACGAATTACCGTGTTACCACCTTAGTTCACTAAATTTAGTGCACTCATTTAATAATGTTAATAAAGTATAGAAAGTGATACCTTTAAACCTTTATTGTTATCTTTCACCAAACATAACTCGCTAAGAATAAATAAATTTAAAGACTTGTCTTTCAACTGCTAATATGTTAAATAATTTGACTTGTTTTTTCAATCAAATAAATTAATATTTATGGCTTAAAATCTTTAAGTTAAAATATAAGCATGAAAAATACAATTTATGGCAAAATAATCGAAATTTTAAGACTCAAACAAATACCTCTTGATCAATTCTTACGTGATTTAAATATTACTGAAGAAAAATTTATGGCTTGGAGCGAAGGTATGCCTCTAACCGATCAAGAAATTAAAGAAATCTCAGATTATTTGGGTGTTACATTTGACTATTTTTTCATGGATATAGCTTCTAACGCCAAGAAAAAGCAATCCGGATTGTCTGTAATGGATAAAATTAGTGAAATGAACAAAGAAGCTGAAAAAGCTAATAAAAAAGAAGAAGCATCTAATAAGATATACGACGCTACTAAAGAGAAAAAATCTAATAAGTTTAAAATTGCGAGCATTGTTATAACCACAATTATTGCTCTTGTGATGGTTGGAGGTTTTGCTTATATTTGTTCTACTGCTATTGAAATAACCGGTGAGCATCCAGAAGTAATTGGTTATTTGATTTTATTTGGAGCAATTTTTGCTGCTTGTTTAATCGTAGCTTTTGTTCAACTTTTTAAGAGAAATAGGTAGTCAAAATTAAGGAAAAATCAAACAAAAACAAAAAAAGAGGGCTAAATATCAATAAATAGCTCTCTCTTTTAGGTTTATAGGAAACAAGGGATAATTTTATTTTTTAGAAGCACCTTCAACTGCTTCAGTTTTTTCTTTTAAATCTTCTTTTAAATTCCATGAAGCGAATTCTTTACTATCTGGAAGCATTAAGCACCACTCATTTAATTTGTTAACTTTAAATTTTGCATTGCTTGAGCTAACTTTTAAAATGTGTCCGCCTTTTGTTAAATCTTTTGATAAGAAATGAATGTGCCATCCTGGTAAATTAATGCCTTCTACATAATTTGGGCAATATAAGCCAATTACATGTCCTTTAATTTCATGATATTCAAACTCTCTTTGATCGCAAGCAACCTTGTAAAGAGGTTCATATGGCTTATTTTGTTTAAAGCAGCTTCTCACTCTAACATTAAATACACCACTCATTTTAATAATGTAAAAGTAATTCTTAGATGGTAATTCTTTTTCAAGTTTAGCTTTAAAATCTTCAATTGAATCAAAAGCAATTTCTTTTTCATCAACTTTTTCATCAAATTTACAAGCACAGCCAAATGGTAAAGAATCTTCATCATTCATTTTACTTACTTCACCAGTTGCTCTTCCATTATATGCATGGCCTTCAAAAAAGATAGCTTCTCCATCTAAACCATCAAAAGTTCCAATACCTGTGTCAGCATGTTTTAAAAAATCTTTAATTTTAACGCTACCTTCATAATCTCCCATCATAAGAGCATTTAAGGTAGAAACTTGATATAACTTATTTTCTTTCATAAATTAATAACCTCCTTAGTTATCAAAATTTAATTTTCTTTAGTTTCGCTATTTTCAGCTTCACTTTTTTCCTTATCAACATCTTTTACATCTTCTTTATGAGATTTGATATGGAAAATCTTTTTATAAAAATCGTGATTATGGTGATGTGTTCTATAATTTCCATTTTCATCATAAACCGCAAGAAGAAGTTCAGGATGAGATCTAGAAAATACTTTAACTGCATCATCATGATGATGTTTAAAGTAAACATTCATTGTCCATTTAGTAAAGAATGGAGCAAGAATATTTGTGATAAAAAGAACAAAAGCTAGAATTGCAGTAGCATTTTTTGCAGCATCAGCCCCACTAATTCCATCAAAAGTAAAAGCACTAACCATGGCTGGAATTGAAAGAGCAACACCTGCTAAAGAACAAGATGCAATTGAAGCATAACCTGGTCTTTTTAAAATGAAACGATCAACAAGATAAGGAATAATCATTGTAACTGCCCAATAAATTACAGTTAAAAGTAAAGCAGCTAAAATAACATCTCCTTGGAAAGCATTTACAAGATCAATTGTAGAACCAAATTGAAAGCCTAAAAATGGAAGAATAATAGCATTTCCAACTTTAAATACATCTCTAACTTTGTGGTCTAAATTACCTAATAAAACACCAAGTAAGAAAGGTATAAGTAAAGAAATAATTTGTAAAATACTAGTAGTAAAATCTCCACTTCCACTTCCAACACAACTTAAGAAAATAGATGGAACAAGAGGCATAGAGAAAATTAGCATAATTGGGAATGTTCCTTTATCGCTATCGTCTCCATATGGTTGAATAATACCCATATATAAAGCAGCATTAGCTGAAGTTAAGCAACATGCTAAAGTAATTCCATCAATTCCACAAAAACCATTTACACCGCAAGTAAAGAACACAACTGCGCAAATGATATAAGCAGGAATTAATCGAGCAAGAATAATCCAAATTCCTCTTTTACCTACTTCAATAAAGTCTCGACCAGTAATTGTTGTACCTGTGCAAAATAGCATAAGTCCAATAAGAAGCATTTGACCAGTAGCGCCAAATAAATCCTTCATTGGATTGCCTAGATATTCCCATAAAGAAACACCTAAACCGCAATGAATACAAATTGTTGTAATAATTGCACTAATTACAAGAGGAACAAACATAGTTCCAGCTGGGATTTTGTTTAAAAAATCCCAGATTTTAACGCCTTTAAATGGCTTTTTCTCTTTTTTCTCGATACTTGCCATAATTATTTACCTTGAACGCTATGTTCCTTAAAATACTTTTCTCCAAGTTTATTTTGTAAAAGAATTGCATCTTCAAGTTCTTTTACTCTTACATCACCACTTAAATTGTGAATTGATTCGCCTTTAGCACAACTTGCAACAGCAATTTGATGCGCATCACTTTCTTCACAACCAATTTCACTAAGAGTAATAGGTAAGCCAACAGAAACCATGAAATCTCTTACTTCTTCGTATTCTTCATTACTTGCATCTTCAAGTAAAAGTTGAACAAGTGTTCCATAAGCAACACAATTTCCGTGCATTGCTGTCTTTTTATTTAATGATGTAACACCATTATAGAAAGAATGAGCTACACATAATCCACCATTATCTGCGCCAACGCCGCTTAAATAAGTATTTGCTTCAATGATTGAATCAACTTGTGGTGTAACTAAATGATTATTAACAGCTTCTAATGCTTTAACACCATCTTTTTTAAGTGTTTCATAGCAAAGTTTGCATAAAGCCATTGATGAAAGAGTAATTCCACCATTTTCAAGTGATAATGAATGTGTCTTATAACAAGCTCTTGCTTCAAAATATGTTCCAAGAGCATCACCCATACCTGCAACAAGGAATTTAGCTGGAGCGTTTGCGATAATTCTACTATCAACTAAAACAAAATCTGGGTTATTTGGATAGAATAAATAAGAATTGAATGAATGATCGTTATTATAAATAACACTTAAACCAGTACATGGTGCATCTGTTGCACAAACAGTTGGAATAATAGCAATTCTTTTCTTTTCATAATAAGCAGTTGCTTTAGCAGTATCAATTGCACTTCCGCCACCAACTCCAACAACAACATCGATACGATCTTCTTTAACGATAGATCTCATCTTTTCAATTTCACCTAAAGAAGAAATTCCACCAAAAACTTCATATCTTCTATAAGTTTTGCTGTCACCAAAAGATTTTTCGATTAAATCTTTTGTTTGAACATATCCACTATGAGAACAAACAAAAAGGTATTTTTTACCAAAGCTTTTGCAGTTTTCATAAAAGTGTTCAAGTGCTCCTTCTCCTTGAATGTACTTTAAAGGAGCTCTCATGAGTAATAAATCTTTCACTTTTCATTTCCTCCTACTCATTTTTAACAACAAAAATTTTAATTTTTTAACTATTGAAAACAATGGCTTTGAAAGATAATATTTATTAAGAAAACTGTGCTGGGAGACTAGTTATGGAAAACATTTATGCTGACGCTTTTAAAATCTTTGTTAAGGCTAAAAATCTAAATGAAATAATTGCAGGATTATATTCTATAATTCATAATCCTATCGCAGTAATTAATCGTGATTTCCAACTTGTGGCTTGTCATTCACCATTTTTATTTGATGATGAAACGCGGAATGAATCTATCAGAATGGGGTATGTAAATTACTCTACTTACAAAAAAATTCGTGAAACTTTAAAAGTTGAAGAGACCTCAAAAATCGTTACTACTTTATCTTCAAATAGGCGTTTAATTATCAATTTAAAAAACGAAAGAAATGAAATACTAGGCCTTTTAATCATTCTAGAAGTTGAGACAAAGCTAGAATTAATCTCTGATGATTTTATTAAAATTTTGTCAGAATTAACTAAAAAATACATTTATGATCAAAATTTTGCAAAAACTAACGATGACATTAAATCCTTTTTTACATCTTTACTTGATAACACTTTTACTGACAAAGCAATCTTTTTACAAAAAATTAAAGACTTAAAAATTGATTTAAAAAATCCTTATTATCTATTAATTTTAGATTTTAATGAACAATTTAATGAAGGTAGCAAAATAGAAACTGAATCCTTTTTTCTTTCTTTAATTAAAAAGCAAATAATTGCTACCACTTATAAAAATGGAGACTATGTTCTTTTAATAAAAGATAAATTAAACGAAGAAACTATAATAAAAATCAATGATTTTCTATTTAAAATGCGTTTTTATATGATAGTTTCTAATAGAATTGTCGATTTATATTCGATAAATAACATATTTATCGAAGAGTATAAAATCTTTACATTACTTCAAAAAACAGTTGGCGATTATCTTTTATATGATTTAGCTAATTTTTTACCTTTTCTTCCTTTAATAAGTTATAAAAAAGAAGAATTAATTAATTTTATCAACGAAGATATCTATCAAATTTTTCTATACGATCAAGCTAATAAAAGCGAATTTATCGATACAATTTATTTATATCTATTAACTAATAAATCATTAAATGAAACTGCCAAAAGATTATACATTCATAAAAATACAATCACCTATCGTCTAGAAAAGATTAAAGAATTATTTTCGTTAGATTTTTTTGACTATAACAAAAACATCAATTATATTTTTTCAATTCATATCCTAAATTTTCTTCAAAGAAAAATTAAAAATTATCGTATATAAGCTAAAAATCGCTTATCCTTGCGAGGGCATGATAAGCGATTTTTCTTTAATTACATCTATTTAAAATTTAATTAACAATATTATTAATCTTTTAAGAAATCAGGAATGATTAAATCATCATCACTAACTTCTTCTTTTTGACTGCTTTTAAGTTCGTCTTGATTTTCTTCCTTATTTACTGTGTTTTGTAAAGAGACACGATCAAAAATCGATGGCTTTTTAGGAGCAAATAGCGAAGAAGATAAATCATCACTTTGTGGTTTTAAATTATTTCCACCATTTGAGAATTGAACATCTTGAGTAAAATGACTTGCAATAATTGAAAGCATAATATCATCACTTAACTCATCATTTATAGAAACGCCAAACTTTAAATCTAATTGTCCGCCACTATCACTGATAATCTTATCAACGGTTTCTTGGCATTCATAAAGAGAAACTTTATTACCACAAGTAATATGGCAAATTGCTTTTCTAGCCCCTCTTATAGATTGCTCAATTAAAGGGCAATTTAAGGCACTAACTGCTGCATCTTCACAGCGATTTTCACCTTTTCCACAGCCAAATCCGATTAAAGCGATTCCACTATCTTTTAAAATATTTCTTACATCAGCAAAATCAAGATTAATAACAGCTGGACGTAAAATTAAATCGGTAATAGTTCTAACAGATTGCGATAAAACTTTGTCTGCTTCACTAAAAGCTTTGCCAATTGGTAAATTTCCAGCGTTAAGCAAAAGCTTATCATTACTTACAACAATCATGCTATCGACATTATTTTTAAGTTCATTTAGACCATCAATTGAGTAAGTTGTTCTTTTTTGACCTTCAAAAGTAAATGGTCGAGTAACAATAGCAATAGTTAAACAACCTTCATCTTTAGCAAATTTTGAAATGACTGGCGCTGCTCCAGTTCCGGTTCCTCCGCCCATTCCTGCAGCAATAAAAACCATATGAGCGCCACGAACTATTTCTTTGATTTCCTTTTCACTAGCTTCTGCAGCTTCTTTTCCAACCGAAGGTTCACCACCTGCACCTAAACCATTCGTAATACTTTCACCTAAAATAATTCTATGAGGAGCTTTTGACAAAGAAAGAGCTTGTTTATCAGTATTTGCAACATAAAAATCAACGTTTGATATCTCATCGTCGATCATTCTATTAACAGCGTTATTTCCTGCGCCACCTACACCAATTACAACAATTCTGGCAACAGGTTCAAAGTTGTCTAATTCATCCATCATAATCTAGCCCTCATAATTCGTCTTTTAATTCATCATATCTATCTTTTTTAGGTGTTGATCGAACTGAATTTAAGCTATCATCAACACGATTAATCTGTCTTACTTGTTGTTTGTTTTCATCTTCTAAAGTGCCACGATATGAACTTGCCATAAAAATAGCACCTAAACAATTAATATATTCAGCTTCTCGACAGCAAATAGTTGGTATTGATATAAATTCAACTGGATTAGTTGGCAACACTTTCAAGATATACTCTTTTAAGCCGTTAAGTTTTGTTCCTTCGCCAATAAAAGCTAAAACAATTTTTGAAACAGAATCGTTTTTAAGTGAGAAATTAGCTAATAGATTCCTTAAGGAACCGTTAAAATAGTCAACCCAAGTTTTTAAAAACTCTAAAATAACCTTTAATAAATCTTCTTTAGTGAATTTTTTATCAATTCCTAAAGAATCTTTACCAAAAGCGATTGGTGGATTATAACTTGTTTGACGATTATCTAACCCATAGATATTAATAAGCTCTTCTGCTTTTATTTTTTCGATATGGAATTCATTTGCGACTTTATTAACTAAATCATCAAAACCTAATGAAAAGAAATTTGAAGCAAAAACAACGTTATCACCAACAAAACTAAGCGAAGTCGTTTTATCAGAAAAATCAACCAAGACATAAGTTTTAGCCTTAAATTTACTTTCATTTAATAAATAAGAAACACCAATTGGTGCGATAACTTCCCTTTTTACTTTAATTTGAGCATTGCTACAAGCCTTCACCAAATCTTGAACCATCTTTTTTGGCAATGTATAAACGTTAGCATCAATTGTGATGGTTTGTGAAACTTCATTTAATGGTGGAACTAAATACTCTTCGTTATTATCGACAATAAATCGATTAGGAATGATATCAATAAGTTCATCATTTATATTTGGTAGTTTCTCTTTTTTAATTAAAGAAAGAGCATTATTTATATCAATTCGATCAATTTTTGAAACTACACTAACCGTATTTGTTGATTTTATTGATTGATAAACTTGTAAACCATATGGAGGCAAAACTAAAACCACTTCATTAACGTTGATATTCATCTTTACGTTTTTAGTGGTAGCCTCGATATTTTTAATTTTTGTAAGGTCGTCTGAAAGCGATCCAATATCAAAAATATCTCCATCTTTAAATGGAACACTAAGTGGTCTCTTAACTTTATACAAAATATCCACTTTGTTATCTAAAGTGTAACCGATGACTAATTTATAATAACGATTGGATATTTCTAAAGCCGCAATTTGCTTAACCATACAATAAAATTATAATCTCCTATAAAAAAAGATACAACCGAAAAACGAATTGTTATCTAGTAGTTTTTCAGTACGTTTTTAGTACTTTTTTAGTATCTTTTTATGGTTAAAATTCTAATAGTTCGCTGTTGTATAATTTTCTTTCAGTTTGATTTTCAACCTTCTTTTCAGCGTTATTAATCTCGTTAGCTCTAATACTTGCAGCAATTGAAACTGGTACTGCTACTAAAACTGAAGCACCGACGAATATTGAAAAACAAATACCTACTTTTTTAAAATAGAAATAGACTGCTTTGTGATGATATTTAACTAACTTATCTTTCATAATTCTTACCCCCGATGTAGGCTTGTTACTTTACTTTTTCTAGTATTCTTAACTTTGCACTTTTACTTCTATGATTATTTTCAAGTTCTTCATCACTTGGAGTAATTACCTTGCGATTTATAACTTGGTAATCAGGTGTCTTAATATCCTTAGGATTTATATAATCGTTAATTCTATTCCCTTCTATAACACTATATTTTCTAAAGATATTTTTTACGATTCGATCTTCTAAACTTTGGAATGTAATAACTACAATTCTTCCGTTTACTTTTAATCTTTTAATTGCTCCTATAAGAGCCTCTTCTAAGGCATTTAATTCATCATTTACTTCAATCCTTAATGCCTGGAAGATTTGTTTTGCTGGATGACCTGCCTTATCCAACTCCTTTTTAGGTTTGCTTGCCTTAATGATATTTACTAACTCTAATGTTGTTTCAATCGGTTTTTCTTCTCTTTTTTTACAAATATTTTTAGCGATGCTATAAGAACATTTGTCTTCACCATATTCTTTAAAAACTCTTAATAATTCTTCAAATGAATATGTGTTAACAATTTCTTTTGCTGTTAAAGATGAATTTTGATTCATCCTCATATCTAGCGGAGCATCGAATCGGTAAGAAAATCCACGATAGTCTTCATCAAATTGAGGCGAGGAAACGCCTAAATCGAATAATACTCCATCAACTTTTGAAATATTTATTTGATCTAGGTCTTTCTCTATATTTCTGAAATTGTCATTAATAATTTCGAAATTTTTACCAATTAGTGAAAGCTTTTCTTTAGAGTAAGCGATTGCTTCCAGGTCTTGATCGAAGCATATCAAGCATCCTTCATTATTTAATTTCTTCAAAATTTCTGAAGAGTGTCCGGCTCTACCTAATGTCATATCAACGTATACGCCGTTACTTTTGATGTTTAACCCAGCAATTGCTTCGTTTAACAAGACTGGAATATGTAAATCATTTTTCATCGCTTACTAGGAGGGATTCTGCATCTAATTCAAAATCTTTTTCGCTTTCTTCTTTGTAAGAGTTCCAGCTATCAAGATCCCAAATTTCAATATGATCGTTTTGACCTAAGATTACTGCCTTAGCTCCAATGTGATATTCTTTCAAAGTTTTTGTTGGAATTAACATCCTGCCTTGGCGATCAATGCTTAGTTCAACTACTGAAGCAAGGAGTAATCTTGAATATTTACGAACCTTGCTAACTTCGTATGGAAGAGATTGGATGCGATTAATATATTTTTGGAATTCTTCTTCCTTGTAGAGAGAGATACATCCTTCAAAACCTTTAATGAGAAAGAGTTTTGTACCGACAGCCTCTCTCATTTTTGATGGGATAACTACACGTCCCTTCTCATCAATGTTATACTCGTAACTTCCGAAAAACATATTCTTCCACTTCGTTCCACTTTCTACCACTGATTATATTTTATAGTCATTATTATTTATAAGCAACTATAAATTTCATTTTTTTAAAACTTTTTTTAAAATTCGAAAAAGTACGATTATAATCGCATTTTTAAGAATTATTATCAATTAAAATGACACAATGTGGCACATAGTGGAAGAAAATTTGAATTTTTATATTTTTTCTCTCTAAAACTTACTAATTCACCCTCGATTTTTGAATTTGTGGAACTATGTGGAAGAGCGAAAACAAAGATCTAAAAAATAACTGACATCAATTCATCAAATTAAGTTCCAACTACTTTCGGTACAGTTCTTTTCATAAATCAAAAAGCCAAGAGATTCTAAAATGTTTGAGAAAGACATAATGAAAATGTGCGAGAAAATATGTGTTAAGAGCTAAAACAATGGCAACCATTTTTAAAACTCATTTCACATTATTTACTGCAATTGCTTTATTTAAGTCTTAAGCAAAAAAAGATGCTTACTGGTCTAGCAGACTAATTCAAAAGGAGATTTTTTACAAGTTGAAATTATTCCAGTTTTTCTACATTCCGATAAAATATTAGTTGGAAGCTTTCATTCAGTAATTAAGAAGACAAAAAATCAGTTTTTAATCAATGCTTAGTTTTTGCTTCATACTATTTTACTACTATTTTGTGCTACAAAATCTTTTTTAAATAATAATTGTTGTTTATTCATAATTTTTTATGAATAAAAAAAGAATGGGCTTATTATGAGAGGTACCCAGTTTCCTAGACATTAAATGTTTGTTAACTGGATTATATCAT
>ERZ779877.971-NODE-971-length-27802-cov-4.408585_pt1 | contig 27802 bp, 26 predicted proteins | sample MGYA00511556_ERZ779877 | MGnify/ENA primary metagenome ERZ779877 (study PRJEB29588, sample SAMEA2159338) | human gut metagenome | biome: human gut; feature: human-associated habitat; material: faeces | place: Denmark | collected 2008/2010 ...
GCGGCTCGTGGGTTCGAACCCCCCCCTATCCGCCAGAAAACGATCCCCCGTCACAGACGGGGGATCGTTTTTGCTTATGCCGAATTATACTATTTCGAGCAACTCTTTAGACATAAGCGACAACATTTCCACATCGGGCATATAGTTACCGTTCTCCCAACGGGAAATGGTTTTGTTGGTCGCGCCGAGCTTCTCTCCAAGCTGCTCTTGCATCATACCTTTCTCTTTTCGCAGGGCGGCTATGAATTTCCCGATTCTGATTTGATCCATTTTTATATTCCTCCGAAGAAAAGTATAGCGCAACTTCCGCGAGAATGCCTCCCCACAAACAGCGAATCGGCGTCCTTAATGATGAACGGATGATCAATCCAGCACGACATCCTTTTTCTTGCCGTTTTTTTAGAGGCGCATTGAGGCAGTCACCTATACATATATCTCTGGTATCCCGGTGTCGAAGTTGCCGGCGAAACCGCGGTTGCCTCGCCATACATTAGTGCGGTGCTAAGCTTTTTTGCCGCACCCTTGTAGGGAACAGGCTTGCCTGTTCCGTTGTGGCGGCTACGTCGGTACCAAAATAGAATCGTAGGGACCGGATTCATCCGTTCCGAATGTACTGATTTAGTCGGAAATTAAATATATAGTCGTAGGGGCGGCCATTGGCCGCCCGTTTTGTTACGGTTTCCTGCGCAGACTCGATACCGGGACACCGCAATTACCGTATCCGCAGCAACGTCAATGCGCCACCGAACCCCCTCGGCAGCAAAGCAGCCTGCTCACCTTGACAGAAGAGCCAATGGAGTGCGGTGCAAAATTCAGTACTGCACTAATGTAGCGCGAAACGTCACGGTTTCGTCGGTAATTTCGACACCGGGATACCAGAGATATATGTATTGGTAGGTGCGTCAATTCGCCTCTAAAAAAAGGTCTTTGTCGATTATGGCCTGAAGGGCTTGCTGGACGGCGGTTTCAAAACCGAGCTCCTTGAGCTTGCAGACGCCCTCGACGGTGGTTCCGCCGGGCGAGCATACGCGATTCATGAGCGCGATGGGGTGCTCATCGCTGTCCATAGCCAAAGCGCTGCTGCCCATGACGGTAGCCGTTGCGATCTCCTCGGCCATGGGGCGCGAAAATCCCGCGCGCACTCCGGCCTCGGCCAGCGCGTCAATGTAAAGCAGCACAAACGCACCGGAGGCTCCGCCCAGCGCGCCGAATGCCGGGAACATTTTTTCCTCAATGTGATATATCTTGCCGACGGAAGCGAAAATGCCGTCGGCGATCTTTATATCGTCGGCCGTTGCGCCCTTGCCGCCGCAGATCGCGGTGACCGAGGCCTTGACCTTTGCGTTTATGTTCGGCATGCACCTTACGACGGGCACACCCTTGGCAAGGCGCTCCTCATCCCAGCCGGTGCTCTTGCCGGCGGCGATGCTGATAACGGTCTTGTCCTTGGTGACGCCCTTGACTATCTCCGGCATGACCTCGGGCAGCACCTGCGGCTTGACCGCGAGGATGATGACGTCGGCCTTTTCCGCGACCTCGGCCGCCGACGCGCAGGGGATCAGCCCGTGCTTTTCCTTCAGCGCAAGCGTCTTGCCCTGGCTGCGGTTGAAGCCGTAGAGATAGTCGTTTTTGAACTTGCCGCAGGCGGCCATGCCTGCAATGATGGCTCCGGCCATGTTGCCGAGCCCGATGAAGCCGTATTTCATAGCGCACACTCCTTAGTTTTTTGGTATTTGCATTCATTTTACCATCTTGCGGCCGTTTTCGCAATCGCCGCGGCTATACAATAATTATAAAATGGTATTGCAAAATATTATGTAACCTGATATAATAAATGACACCGTTTTGTAACCACAAATCTACTGCCCCGGAGGTTTGCCTATATGAAAAAAATTCGCAGAGTGTTGGCGCTGGTGCTTGTTGTAAGCAGCCTGCTCGCCGTCGCGTCTGTCGGTGCGCTGGCCGATGCGATCCCCGGCCAGAGACTCGCCGTTTTTGACGATATCGGCCAGATGAACAGCAGCACTTTCACCGATGTAAGCTCAAAAACATGGTGCTATTCCGGCGTCAAGACCGCCTATAACAAGGGCATCATGCTCGGCTATACGGACAAGACCTTCCGCCCGAACAACAACGTCAGCTGGGCCGAGGCCATAACGATAGCCGCGCGCATCCACGCCGCGTATAACGACAATCTCATTGCCGAGCCGAGCCAGAACGAGGCATGGTTCATGACCTATTACAGATACTGCTCCGAGCGCGGCATGCTGCCCTCGGCAACCCCGGCGGTGAGCAAGCTCAGCCAGAGCATCAACCGCTATAACCTCGCGTATCTGTTCGCCAAGACGATCGACGATCAGGATATGCCGAAGATCTGCGACTACGCCATCGGCGATCTGAGCAGCATCCCCGGCTATTATAAGGCCTCGGTCGAAAAGCTCTATGCCGCCGGCGTAATGATCGGTATGGACTCGTCCTATCGCTTCTGCGGAACGAGCACGACCAGCCGCGGCCAGATAGCCACGGTCATCGCGCGCCTTGTTGAGCCTGCGCTGCGCCAGGGCCACGATTCCAAGGTCAACACCGACATGGCCGCATACGAGGCAAATCTTGAAAACGACAGCATCGCCGTCCAGATCGGCAAAACAAACTACTGCCTGTATAAGGGCTACGACACCGTGGACACGGTAAGCTACGGCCTGTACGCGGTCAACTCCTCGGGCGTGAGCACCAAGCTTTACAGCGCCGCGGTCGGCCAGTATCTTGACAACATAAGCGTGTATAACGGCAAGGTGTACTTCTGCCGCAGCATGACCGGAAGCGAAAAGGGCGCGCTGATGTGCTATGATCCGGCAAGCGGCACATTCTCCACTGTCTACGATGGCTATATCATCGAGTCCTACTGCTTCTATGACGGGCAGCTTTACGCGCTAGCGTTTACCCATTATGCCGACAAACCCTCCGGCTATACATACGCATTCGGCAGAATCGTAAACGGTGCGTTCAACGCGATACGCTCGAATATCCCCTATTCCCAGGTGCCGAACTTCGTGCCCTACGGCTGGAACGGCAAGATATATTTCAAGATGGCCGAGCTTATGGTGTTCAAAAACGAGCAGGGCGTGGAGTCAAGCGTGAACGTCGATAAGCTCTATGCCTACGACATCGCAAGCGGCAATATCTCAAAGGTCTGTGACTATAAGATAAACACCAGCTTCTTTGACGGACATGTCATGTACTTCCTGGCATACGACACCGAGGGCAACTATGACCTGAACCTTTACGCCGTTTCCGTCGAGGCTCCCGGCGCGATAACTCTCGTCGGCGAGTTCCCCAAGACAACAAACGTGCGCAACCGCTCGCTGTATAAATTCGGCGATAAGTTCTACTGCCTGTCGTCCTTCAACCGCTATGTTTACAGCATGGATAAGACCGGCAGTACCCGACTTGCCCTTATCTGCGGCGGCGTTTACGACAGCCTGAACTTCACTGCCGACAAGCTCGTGCTCATCCCCAATACGCTCACAACGAGCAACCCCAACGAGCTGAAGGTGTATAACGCCAAGAGCCTTGCCGCCCGTGCGCTTTACGGCGACTGGCTCGGCCAGAGCGTTTACTACACCGGCGCGCGCTTCGTTCCCGAGGAGGGCAAGGGCTTCTACTCGACGACCGAGAGCGTCAGCACGGTTTCCAATCTGCCGATCACCGTTACCAAGGCATTCTCGCGCGGCAGCGATTTCATCGTGCAGACGAAGTACACAAACCAGCTTGATTCGGAGATTATCCTCCGCTCGTACATCGTAAAGGTCTATCTCAACGGTCAGCTCGTTGCATCCGACCTCAACCGTATGGTGGGCATCAATATGAGAGCGAACGATATCGAGACCTTCACATTTGTCATCGCCGGCAGCGACGTTCTGACAAACTTTGAAGTGGGCGACGGCGATCTGAGCATCGAGGTCGTTCCGACCTTCGACATTGTTCCGCCGGAAACCAAGGCGTGAGCAAAATAATTTAAGCAGCAAGCAGCCGCGGCAGAGCATTCTGCCGCGGTCATTTTTTGCCGGAGTGCCATCGCGCCGAGCGCCGTTGACTATTGGATCTGCAAATGCTATTATCGGAACATATCACTACACACGGAGGCTTAGGCAATGAGTAACAGACGGACGTTTTTCCAATATGTCATCCCGTCCGTGCTGTCGTTTGCGCTGTCCGGCGTGTATGCCATAGTTGACGGCTTCTTTGTCGGCAACTCCATCGGCGACGCCGGGCTTTCCGCGATAAACATTGCATATCCCGTAACGGCGGTTCTGCAAGCCGTGGGAACGGGACTCGGCATGGGCGGCGCTGTCAGGTATTCTATTCTGAAAGCCGAGGGAAACGAGGAAAAGGCACGAGAATACATTGCCGCGGCAACGTGGCTGATGCTGATTTTCAGCGCGGCCTTGACCGGCGCTGTGTTCTTCGCCTCGAAAAGCATTCTCTCCGCGCTCGGCGCATCGGGCGAGCTGCTCACGCTCGGTGATGAGTATATAAGGGTGATCGCGCTCGGCGCGGTTTTGCAGATATTCGGCACCGGACTTGTTCCGTTTATGCGCAATTACGGCGGTTCATTGTGGGCAATGATCGCCATGATATGCGGCTTTGCCGCGAACATCGTCCTCGACTATGCCTTCGTGTGGGTTCTCGGCCAGGGAATGTACGGCGCGGCTCTGGCGACGGTTATCGGGCAGGGCATAACGATGGCCGTGGCGCTTGTTTACTGCGCAGCTAAAAAGAATCTCGCTTTCAGGCTCGTGCCTGCCGACACCCCGAAAACGGCGCTTCGGATATTGAAGATCGGCCTTGCACCGTTCGGCCTTACCCTCGCACCGAACATATCGCTTGTTATCATAAACCGTTTTTCGGTGTCCTACGGCGGACAGGAGGCGATCGCGGTCTATGCATGTATATCGTACATCATCTGCATCGTCTATTTGCTGCTGCAGGGCGTCGGCGACGGAAGTCAGCCGCTTATGAGCCGCTTTTACGGCGCAGGCAACAAAAAATCGCTAAGGCACACAAAGACGATGGCTTATGAATTTGCCATGGCTCTGGCGCTTATCGGAGGGCTGCTTATCTATCTGCTCAGGGGGAAGATCGGGCTGCTGTTCGGCTCATCCGCCGCGGTGAACGCAGGGGTCATAGCGGTCATGCCGATCTTTCTTGTGTCGGTTCCGTTTGACGCGATAACGCGCGTTTCAACGGCAGCGTTTTACGCAACCGAGAAAAGCGCGCTGTCCTATATCCTGACCTTTGCAGAGCCGGTAATCATGCTGGCGCTGATGCTCGCTCTGCCGCCTCTGCTCGGCGGCCAGATAATGATCTGGTGGAGCACAGTTTTCGCAAAGATAATCACAGCACTGATAAGCATCGTCCTGACTGCCCGAAACAGATAGAAAATAGGCGTGGCCAAACGGTCACGCCTTTTGCATATTTGATTCTATCTTACTTCAGACTGTCGAAGAACGCCTTGACCGCCTCGATAGCGATAGTTGCAGCCTCATCGGCTCCGGCCTTCTCAGGAATGTGAAGAATCATACTCCACAGCATAGTCGTTTCCTCCTTTATAGTTTTGAGTTCTCCCAACTCCAATAATAACTACAAATTAGAAAACTAAGAAATCATTAAATAATTTGTTTAAGCTTTATTTATGTATTTAAACCACATTTTTTAACTTTAAAATAGTGCGCCGCCATAAGGACGATGAACACGCTGCTGCAATAGCCGAATATGGGGTACACGACGCCGATGAGGTCGCCGAAGCCGAACAGGCTGCCGAGGAACATGCACAGGGCGCACACGGCGGTGAACGGCTTTTTGTGCCCGGCAATGCGCGCCGACTTTGCCGTGAGCATGCCGACAAATGCGACGAGGCTCGAAAGCGCCGTGCCGAACATGGCAAGCAGCAGCAAAACGCCGTAGACATAGCCCCACGCTGCGCCGCGGCTCTGGGCAAGGGCGAGCATGGGAAGCTGCGCATCGGCGGTTTCCGGCGCGGCCGAGACGGAAACGAGCACACTTCCGGCTATCAGCAGCAGAACGCACGCACCTATCGCAATGCCGCCTACCGCGGCTTTTTTGCTTTTGACATACGGGCCGAGCGGCGCGATCATGGCGATGCTGCCGAACACGTTATAGCAGGCAAAGCTCACCGCCGCGACGAGCCACGAGCTCATGAGCGGATTGCTGCCGCCGCCCGACTGCGGCAGGACAAGGCCGTTTGCGCAGATGCTCATGATGCCGAAAACGAGCGTCACGACCGACAGCACCGGCACGGTCGCCGAAAATGCCGAGACCATGCCCGAAAATCCGGCCAGCGATACGACCGCGACGAGCGCCGCGAACACCGCCGAGCCGATAAACGGCGCAAGGCCGAACAGCTGCTCGAGCAGCGCGCCGACGCCGGCCGACATTATCGTGCCCACGCCGAACAGAAACAGCAGCTCCAGCACCGTCACCGCGCCGCGCAGCAGCGGCCAGTCACGGCGCACAACTATCTTGTCGATCTCGCTGAGCTTCGTGAGTCTGCCCAGCAGGATCATTATGATCCCGGTGAAAAACAGCAGTGCCACGGCCACCAGCAGCCCGGCGACGCCCTTCGTGCCAAACGAGCCGAAAAATTGCCACAGCTCCTGCCCGGAGACATACCCTGCCCCCAAAAAGCATCCGGCAAACGCCAAACCCAAATTAAAACTTCCGATCTTCTTCATTTTTTAATAGCGAATTAAGGCTTCTCCTATACGTTTATGTTAGTGCCCGGTATCGAAACAAAGGTAAAAAACCATGATGTTTCGCATCCCGGGGGTTTGTGCTATATTAGTGCAAAATTAGGCTGCACCCAATTGTCTTCCCCTTGCGGAGCTTGAGGGGAAGATGCCGCTTGCGGCAGATGAGGTGTAATTATATCTGCGCCGTAGGCGCTACATTTTTTCCTGAGGCGCATTCACATTGCGCCGATGCTTTTATTGCGGTTGCCCGACCGGTGGGTGCCGACAAAACCGGCATATGCGGAACGGATAAATCCGTTCCCTACGACTGTCGATTTTCGTGCCGACAAAACCGTGGCGATGGGCGAGCAATGCTCGCCCCTACATGGCGCGGTGCAAACTTCAGCGCCGTACTTGCGTTACGCGAAACGTCACGGTTTTGTCAGCAGTTTCGATACCGGGCAACCAGAGATAACCGTATCCGTAGGTGCAGTAAAGCGCCTCTGAAAAAGCGGAACAGGCGAGCCTGTTCCATACATGGCGCGGTGCAAAACTTGACAGCGCACTATCGGGTTGCGTAGCAGTTATGGTTTTCACCATTGTCTCGACACCGGGTTCACGCAATAACCGTATCGGTAGCTACGTCAATTCGCCTCTAAAAAAATCCATGAAGGCCTTGAAGTCCGGGCCGTGGCCGGGGTACTTGATGTGCGCCAGCTCGTGCAGAACGACCTCTGAGATGAACTCGCGCGGTTCGGCGGCGAGGTACACGCTCAGCCAGATCCTGCGCTCGGCAACGTTGCAGCTGCCCCAGCGTGTTTTCATTTTCTTTGTGTGCCATTCGCGGCAGCGCAAGCCGGTCCTGTCCTGCCACAGCGCAGATACTCCTCCGCGATCGGCGTGAGGATCGCACGGTAAAACTCTATGATCGCAGCCTCGCGCTGCTCACGCGTGCTGCCCGGGCGCATGGTGAGCACGACCTCGCCGCCGGATATCGCGACGTCGGGCGTGCCGCCCTCCTCAACGCGAAGCCGAAACGGTTTACCGAGCACGCGCAGAGTCTCACCGCTTTCAAAATTCTGCGGTCTGAGCCGGGCTTTTTCGAGCATCTGGCCGCGGTGCTTTTCGATCCAGCCGCGCTTTCGATCCAGTATCGACTCGATATCTGCGTCCGACATACGCAGCGGCGCCGTTACATGTACCTCGCCATCGCGCGTGATGCGTATATTCAGATTTTTGACCCGTTTTCGGGCAATAAATATCTTCTCCATTTTTTAGAGGCGCAGTAAAGCGCTGCTAAAAAGCATGGAGGGCGGCGGCAGCGGCCAGCGCTGCGGAATAGATACGATGACGCTGCATTTTTGAGGTCTGATCCTTTGCCATGTGGCAGTCGGCGATGAGCACGACGCTGACGGCAAATGCGGCAGCACCGCTTGCGGCCTTGCAGCCGCTCGTCTTCGGTGACGTTGCCATGTGCAGCAGCGCGGCGAGGAAGTACGCACCGCTGGCCGCCTCATGCGCCTGCATCAGCGCGGCATTGGCCTTATGCATGCCCAGCTTCCGCAGTGGGTATTTCACCAAAAGTGCCGACAGCGCGGCCGCCGCGGCATATCCGGATGTCTTATGTACTGCATTTTTAATACTCATTTTTTCAGTAGCGCTTTGGCGCTCCTCCTATACGTTTATTGCGCGTTTATTGCGCGGATTTGTAGCGGCGTCAATGCGCCTCCAAGAAAACATTGGGGTCGCCGCAGAGCTCTTTCAGCTCGGCGATGAGCGAGGGGTGTATCAGGCACTTTGCGCCGATGCGCCGTTTTTCGCGCTCGAGGTAAATGATCATCTGCTGCTGGCCGGGGAACATGGTGAGGATAAGCTCGATACGCGCAAGGCGCGGATCATCCTCGCCTGGCAGCTTGACCCAAAGCTTGGAGTCGGCGTTTGTCCTCGGCGGCTCGGGCTTGAGCTTGCCGAGATCGGCTATCGGGCGGATGCTGTCCGCCATAAGCTGCGGCTCCTTCTCATCGCGCATGGATATGCGGCCGCGCACGATGATGGGCGCGTTATCCTTGATATAGATGCTGCCGGTGTCCAGTGCGCGCTGGAACGCGATCAGCTCCATCGCGCCGGTGTCGTCCTCGAGATTAATGTAGCTCATGAGCGTGTTCGACTTCGTCGTGCGCGTGCGGCTTGACTGAACGACGCCGGCAACGGTGACGACGGAGCCGTCGGGATATGCCTTTTTCTCGCTCTCGGAGGCGGAGTCTGTCAGGATCGCACCGATGGGGACTATCCCGGCTCTGCGCACAGCGGCGCGGTATTCGTCCATCGGGTGGCCGCTCAGGTACAGACCGGCGGTCTCCTTTTCCATTGCAAGCAGCTCGGCTCGGGTGTATTCCTCGACCTCGGGGATCTTGATGCTTATGGCACCGGCCTCCTCGAAGTCCGGCTCGCCGAAGAGATTGAGCTGCCCCTCGACGTTGTTGCGGCTTTCCTGCTGGATGCCGTCGATCATGACGCCGGCCACGCGCAGCAGCGCCTTGCGCTTGAAGCCCATGCTGTCGAACGCTCCGGCGCGGATGAGGTTTTCGACCGCGCGGCGGTTCAGCTCCCTGCCTGCCATGCGGCGGCAGAAATCCTCAAGACTGCGGAACGGCCCGTCCTCCTCGCGGCGCGATATAAGCTCGTTTATGAAGCCGCGGCCGATGCTTTTTATCGCAACAAGGCCGAAGCGGATATCGTTTCCGCTGACCGAGAAATCGGCAAACGATTCGTTGACGTCCGGCGGCAGAAGCCTTATGCCCATCTCGCGGCATTCGGCGATGTATTCGGCGATCTTGGTGCTGTTATCGAGCACCGACGAGAGCAGCGCGGCCATGTACTGGCGCGGATAGTGCTTTTTCATGTACGCCGTGCGGTAGGATACTATCGCGTAGCTCACCGCGTGCGCCTTGTTGAAGGCGTAGGACGCAAAGTCAAGGATCTCGTCATAGATGCTGTTTGCAACGCTTTCGGGGATGCCGCGCTTTATTGCGCCGTCGATGCCGCGGCTCTCGTCGCCGTGAACGAAGGCGACGCGCTCGGCGTCGATGACCTTGTGCTTTTTCTTGCTCATCGCGCGGCGGATCATGTCCGCCTGGCCGAGCGAAAATCCGGCAAGGCGGCGGAAAATTTCAATTACCTGCTCCTGATAGACGATGCAGCCGTAGGTGACCTCGAGTATCGGGCGCAGAAGCTCGTGCTTGTAGCTTATCTTCTCGGGATGTGCCGAGCACTCGATAAATCGCGGAATGCTGTCCATCGGGCCGGGGCGGTACAGGGCTATGACTGCGGTGATATCTTCAATGCTCTTGGGCTTAAGGCCGGTGCAAACGCCGGTCATGCCGGTGCTTTCAAGCTGGAAAACGCCGCTCGTGTGCCCCTCCGAGAGCATTTTGAAAACCTCTGCGTCGCCGTCGGGGATCTTCTCGACCTCGAAATCCGGCTCGGTGCGACGCACCATTTTCGCCGCATCCTCGAGCACTGTGAGGTTTCGCAGACCGAGAAAGTCCATCTTGAGAAGCCCAAGCTCCTCAAGCGTTGTCATCTGATACTGCGTGACGACCGATTCGTCGTTTTTCGATAGAGGAACGTATTCGTAAACGGGCCTGTCGGTTATGACAACGCCGGCTGCGTGCATGCTCGCGTGGCGCGGCATGCCCTCGAGCGCTTCGGCCACGTCGATGAGCCGGTGCAGCATCTCGTCACCCTCGTACATGTCGCGCAGGGGCTTTGATACGCGCAGTGCGTCCTTTATGGTCATGTTCGGCCCCATGGGTATGGCCTTTGCAACGGCATCGGCATCGCCGTAGCTTATGTCGAGCACGCGCGCAACGTCGCGCACGGCAGCGCGCGCTGCCATCGTGCCGAAGGTGACTATCTGTGCAACGTGGTCGTGGCCGTATTTGCGGTTTACGTAGTCGATGACCTCGCCGCGGCGGTTGACGCAGAAGTCGATATCAATATCGGGCATGCTCACACGCTCGGGGTTTAGAAATCGCTCGAAATAAAGGCTGTATTTTATGGGATCGACGTCGGTTATGTTCAGAGTGTAGGAAACGACGCTGCCGGCTGCCGAGCCGCGCCCCGGGCCGACGGGGATCTTCTGGCTTTTCGCGTAGGCGATGAAGTCGGAAACGATGAGAAAGTAATCGACAAAGCCCATCTTTTTTATCATGGCAAGCTCATAGTCGAGCTGCTTTGCAACGGTTCCGTCGTCGTTTGGGTATCTGCGCGCAAGTCCTGCGCGGCAGAGCTTTTGCAGATAATCAAAGCTGTCGCTCTCGCCCTCGGGCAGCTTGAAGCGCGGCAGCTTGTATTTTCCGAACTCGAAGTCGTAGCCGCACATGTCCGCGATCTTTGCGGTGTTGTCGGCAGCCTCGGGGTATTCGGGAAACAGCGCGCGCATCTCGGCCTCGTCCTTGAGGTAAAATTCGTTGGTCTCAAATTTCATGCGCGCAGGGTCGGTTATGGTTTTCTGCATCTGCACGCACATCAGAACGTCCTGATAATATGCGTCGTCTTTTTCAACATAGTGCGCGTCGTTTGTGACGGCAAGTGGAATGTCGGTTTCGCGGTGGATGCGCAAAAGCCCCTCGGCCGCGCGCTTTTCGGCCTCAAGGCCGTGATCCTGGATCTCAAGATAAAAGCCGTCCTTGCCGAAAAGCTCGCTCAGCTCCAGCGCCTTTTTCTTTGCGCCCTCGTAGTTTCCGGCGTTTATCATGCGCGGTATAGCTCCGGCGACGCAGCCGGAAAGGCAGATAAGTCCCTCGGCGTACTCGTGCAGCAGCTCCCAGTCTATGCGCGGCTTGTTGTAAAAGCCCTCGGTGAAGGCCATGGAAACGAGGTAGCACAGATTTTTGTAGCCCGTTTCGTTTTTGCACAGCAGGATAAGGTGCGTGTACTCCGAGTCAACGCCGTGCTCCTTGTCAAAGCGCGAGCGCGGCGCAACATAGACCTCGCAGCCGATGATCGGCTTTATGCCGGCAGCGCAGCAGGCCTTGTAAAACGCGACCGCGCCGTACATGACGCCGTGGTCGGTGATAGCAAGCGCGGTCTGACCGAGCTGCTTTGCGCGGTCAACGAGCGGCTCGATGCGGCAGTCGCCGTCGAGCAGCGAATATTCGGTATGAACATGCAGGTGAACAAAGCTCATATTCAGTCTTCCTCAGGTGTGTATGTCAGCAGCTTCTTGAGTCTGTGGCTCAGGCAGCTTTTGGATACCGGCGGATACGACAGCGTGGCAAGGTCGGCAAGGCTTGCCTCGGGGTTTGCGTAGCGCAGCAGCGCTGCCTCCTGAAGCTTATCCGGCAGCGAATCAAGCCCATAGAGCTTATCTATGCGGCGGATGGCCTCCATCTGCTTTGCCGCGGCCTCAACGACCTTGTCGGCGTTTGCAGAATCGCAGTTTACCTTGCGGTTTATGCTGTTTTTCATATCCTTTTCGACCTTGGCGGACATGATATCCATTGCCGAGACCGGCGCGCCGATCGTCGTCAGCAGGTCTTCGATGTGCTCGCTTTTTTTGAAATACAGCAGATAGTCGCCCTTGCGCTGCGCCTCCTTGGGCGAAAAGCCCATCTCAAGCAGCACCGAGTATGTTTCGCGGCTTACGCTGTAGTGCGTCGTTGCAAGCTCCATGTGATAGCGCTTTGCAGGATCCGTCACCGAGCCGCCGGCGAGAAACGCGCCGCGGATAAACGAGGCCTTGCAGCACGGCTCCTCGATGACGCCGAAGTTTATGTGCAGCGAGGGGCTGTTCATGTCGTTTCCGACAACGTCGAACACCGCGCGCAGCTTATCCGGATCATTTACCCGGAACGAATGCTTCACGCCGCGGCTTTTCTCCGGCTCGTCAAAATCAATGCCGAAGGCGCGGCGCATCAGGTGCGGAAGGCGCGCGGCAAGCTCGTCGCTTGCCGTCGTTATGCGTATTTCCTTTGCCGAAAAGCTGTGCGCATACAGCAAAACGCCATAGGCCTCGGCGACGGCGCAGCATTTGCGCTCGACCCGAGGCTGACACAGCTCTGTTTTAACTTTTTGTGCGAAGGTTTTTTCCATTCTTATTTGTTTATATCGCGGTTTATGCTCACCGTCGGCACGCCGAAGCATTTAAGATGCCCGGCAAGCGCCGAGGCCACGGCAACGCTGCGGTGCCGGCCGCCGGTGCAGCCGATGGCGATCGTGAGGCTGTACTTTCCCTCTTCTATGTACAGCGGCAGAAGATACTCTATCATGTCCGTGAGCTTGTCCATGAAAACATTCGACTGCTCAAAGCTGAAAACATAGTCCCTGACCGGCGCATCAAGGCCGCTTAAAAGCTTAAGCTCCTCAACGTAGAAGGGATTGGGCAGAAATCTCACGTCGAACACGAGGTCGGCGTCCAGCGGCATGCCGTATTTAAAGCCGAAGGACATGACGTTTACCATGATCGCGCGGTCGGTAGCGGAGTCGGAAAAGTAAGTGTACAGCTCGTTGTGCAGCTGCCCGAGGGTCAGGTGCGAGGTGTCGATGATATAATCGGCAATGTCGCGTATCGGGCGCAGCTGCTCGGTCTCCTTGAGTATCGCGTCCTCGATCGAGCCGCCGGACTTTGCCGCCAGCGGATGCGGACGGCGCGACTCCTTATAGCGCTTTACGATGACCGACGGCTTTGCCTCCATGAACAGGATCTTGTAGCCGAAGTCCATCTCCCTGAGCGTTTCAAGGGCGTTGAAGATGTCCTTTATTCCGTTTTTTTCGCGGATATCCGTCACCAGTGCGACCTTCTCGTAGCGTCCCTTTGTTGCGGCGCAAAGCTCGGCAAACTTCGGGATGAGTGCAACGGGCATATTATCCACGCAGTAGTAATCCAGGTCCTCAATTATGTCCGCGGCCTGGCTCTTGCCGCCGCCGGACAGGCCGGTTATGATAAGAAAATCCATATATCCTCTCTCCAAAACGCTCAGCTCGGCCGAACGTCGCTGCTTTCGGCTGCCGAGTCTGCGGCATTCTGCTTTGCCTGCTTGAGCATACCGTCGATGATGGTCTGCTTTCTCTCGCGCCAGTCGTCAACAAGCATCATGCCCTTGGGGTAGATGCGTATCTCCGGCTCGAGGGTGATCTGTGTCTGCGCATAGACCTCGCGGCGGACGTGGTCGAGCAGCTCAACGACATCGTCGTATGTTGCGCTGCCCGTATTGACCGCAAATCCGGCGTGCTTCTGGCTTATCTGCGCGCCGCCGACGGTGTAGCCCTTCAGGCCGCACTGGTCAATGAGCGCCGCGGCATAGCCGCCCACTGGGCGCTTGAACGCGCTGCCTGCCGAGGGCATATCCAGCGGCTGACTTGCCGTGCGCTTTTCGTTCATTTCCTTCATGCGCGCGCCGATGGCCTCGGGATCGTCGGGAGTAAGCTTGAACACCGCGCCCATGATCGCACAGTTTATTTTCTCAAAGCCGCTGCGGCGATACTCAAAGCCGCAGTCGGAGCCTCTGACCTCGGTCAGCGCCTGCGTCGGAACGTAGTACACGACGACGGATTCGACAACATCCTTCATCTCGCCACCGTAAGCTCCGGCATTCATCAGAACGCCGCCGCCCACCGAGCCGGGAATGCCGCTTGCAAACTCAAGCCCGGAAAGGCCGTTGTCGCGCGCAAACTGCGCGAGCTTTGCAAGCGATACGCCGGCTTCGGCGTAGATGGTGTTCTCCGTTTCGCCGAGGCGCAGCTTGCGCAGGTTTTCCGTGCTGATGACCATGATATCAAGCCCCTCCTCGGGGAAGATGACGTTTGTGCACTTGCCGAGCGTCAGCGGCGAAACGCCGTTCATATGCAGATAGAACATGACCTTCGACATCTCGAAAAGATCGCCCGGCACGGCAAACGCGCGCACCGCGCCGCCGACCTTGAACGAGCAGTGATTGCGCATCGGCTCGTTTTCTCTCAGATCGAGCTTGGGTATGTTCTCCTTTATCTGTTCAATTGCTTTTTCAAGACCTTCCATAATATCTCCTATTAAAACGTGCCGTTGTCAACGGCATGATCTACGTTTGACGCGAGAGTTTCCGCAGCGTTGTAGCCCATCTTCTTCTGGCGGTTGTTCATTGCCGCAAGCTCGAGGATAACGGCAAGGTTCCTGCCCGGACGCACCGGAATCGTCACGCTCGGCACCGTCACTCCGAGGATATCCTGCGTCTCGCTTATAAGGCCGAGGCGGTCGTACGCCTTCTGATCGTCCCAGACCTCAAGATTCACAACGAGGTCGATCGCGCCCTCGGGCTTTACGGCGCCAACGCCGTAAAGGTGCCTGACATCGACAACGCCTATGCCGCGCAGCTCCATGTAATACCGGATAAGCTCCGGCGCGGTGCCGACGAGCCTGTCGCGCCCTATGCGGCGAATATCCACCGCATCGTCGGCAATGAGCTTGTGTCCGCGCTTTATAAGCTCAAGCGCCGTTTCGCTTTTGCCTATGCCGGAGTCGCCCGTTAAAAGCACGCCCTCGCCGTGTACCTCAACGAGCACGCCGTGCATAGTCGTGCGCGGCGCAAGGTGCGTGTGCAGCGAGCTTATGACGTCGGCCATGAAGTCGGAGGTATCCTCGGGCGTAACGAACAGATTGCGGTCGTATTTCTCCGCAACCTCCAGGCACTCTGGGAACACCGACGCGCCGTGGCAGATAACAAGCGCCGATATGTCATAGCGCATAAGCTCCTCGAAGCAGCTGCGGCGCTCGGCCTCGGTTTTCAGTTCAAGATATGTGCTCTCGACCCGGCCGATTATCTGGAGTCTGTTGGGGTCAAAGTAATTATAAAATCCGGCAAGCTGAAGCGCGGGGCGGTTCACGTCCGCCACCGTCAGAAGCCGCGTGTCGTAATCGCTGGAGGTGTGCAGCGGCTCAAGGCCGTTTTCCTTCACGATCGTCCGCAGCAGAACAGAATATTTACTCGCCATTGCCGATCTCCTTTAAACTATATTATTTCATTATTAATATTAACCTCAAATGCATTATTTTGCAACGATTTTTACAACGGCGAAAATTTTTCTTGCAATTACAGGCTTATTCTGTTATTATTAATAAGCTGTCTGCAAATTGCACGCAGTTAAACACAAGCAAGGAGGTGCTTCAACTTATGGCAAAATGTCAGTTTTGCGACAAGGGCGTTGCCTTTGGCATTCAGGTGTCTCACTCCCACAGGCGTTCCAACCGTACTTGGAAGCCCAATGTGAAGCGCGTCAAGGCGATCGTGGACGGAAGTCCGAAGCATGTTTACGCATGCACACGCTGCCTGCGCAGCGGTAAGGTCACCCGCGCTGTGTAATAACCTGATATTACCCGAAACAAGCTCGCCATAACGGCGAGCTTTTTTCGTCCTTTTAGTTGCGATTTACCGCACCTACGGATACATATATCTCCGGTGGCCCGGTTCGAGGGTACCGACAAAACCATGGTTGCCTCGCGTAACGCGAGGCAGCTATGGTCTCCTCCACTGTTCCGAACCGGGACAACAAATTCTGCATCGCATTCATGTTACGCGAAACGTGACGGTTTCGTCGGTACTTTCGACACCGGGCTACCAGAGATAAATGTATTGGTAGGTGCGCCAAATCGCCTCTAAAAATCCGCCTCTAAAAATTCGTGGAGGGCGGAGAGGTAGGCAGGACGGTCGAGCATATAGCTCAGGCCGTGGCCGGCGTTGGGGACGATGAGCAGCTTTTTGCGCTCGGCGGCGCTGGCCTCGAAATTTTCGCGGCTCATGCGGCAGGGCACGAAGCGATCGTCATCGCCGTGAATGAACAAAACGGGTATGCGGCTGCGGCTGAGTGCCTCCGGCGCGGAGGCGGAGTCGAGGTCAAAGCCGCAGAAGAGCTTTGCGCCGATGCGCGCGACTGCGTAAACGGGCGCGGCCGGAACGTGATGATCGCGCAGGACGGAAAAAATGATATCCTTCGGCGAGGTGTAGCCGCAGTCGGCGACTATACCGGAAACGGAGTCCGGCAGCGGCAGCGCCGAGGCCATGAGCACGGTCGCCGCGCCCATCGAGATGCCGTAGAGGTATATCTTCACATCTCGCCCAAAGCGCTCGGCGGCGTAGTTTGTCCACGAAAGACAGTCAAAGCGCTCGTTCACGCCGAAGGTGAGGTACTTTCCCTCGCTTTCGCCGTGGGCGCGCTGATCGACCAGCAGTACGTTGAAGCCGCCGTCGATGCCCTCGCGCAGACCGCCGCAGAAATCGCGCTCGGCCGCGCTTTTGTAGCCATGGAACATTATCTGCACCGGCGCCTTCGGATCCGGCGCGGCATAGAACTTCGCGTGCAGGCGCAGCCCGTCAAAGGATGTGATAAACACATCCTCGTATGGCACGCTCAGCGCGTCGCGGATCATTTTTTCCGACTGCGCGCGAAAGACATTATACTGCTCCGTGTCGGGCATTGAGAAAACGTCGGCCTCGCGCCGAGGCGGAACATAGCAGCCGACACGCACGGCAGCATAAGCCGCCGCAAGCGTCAAAGCGCCTGCGGCGGCCGGGATAAGCAGCCATTTCATCATGCGATAAGCCCCAGAACATGCTGCATTGCAAGGGCGACGCAGCTTATGCCGAGCCAGCAGCAGAAGCCGAGAAGCAGCGGTTTGCCGCCGGTTTTTATGAGCTTGACGGGGTTGGTGTTAAGCCCGACCGCGGCCATGGCGAGGATAATCATGAACTTGCTCAGCTCCTTGAGCGGCGCGAACACGCTTGCGTCAACGCCCAGCGACTGAGCAATGGTCGTTATGACCGAGGCGAGGACGAAATAGAGAATGAACATCGGGAAAACGCTCTTGAGGCTGACCTTTTTCCCGGCTTCACCGGCCGATTTTTTCGAGCGGATAAGCGCGAGGACGAGCGTGATGGGGATGATGGCAAGTGTGCGCGTGAGCTTCACGGTGACGGCCTTATCAAGCGTCTGCGAGCCGAGCCCCCACATACTGTCCCAGGTGGAGGCGGCGGCAGTGACGGACGAGGTGTCGTTGACGGCGGTTCCGGCAAAGATGCCGAAAGCCTCGCCGGAGGTCGTGGAAAAGCCGAGGAGCGTGCCCATAAGCGGAAAAACGAGCGCTGCGATGACATTATAGAAGAAAATGACCGATATCGCCTGCGCGACCTCCTCGTCGCTTGCGTCGATGACCGGCGCGGTCGCTGCGATGGCCGAGCCGCCGCAGATCGACGAGCCAACACCGATGAGGGTGGAGATCTTCGAGGGTATCTTCAGCGCCTTGCAGAGGATAAACGCAACAAGCAGCGAGGTCGTTATCGTGCTGAGGATTATCGGCAGCGACTGCACTCCGGTCTGGCCGATAACGGTCAGGTTCATGCCGAAGCCAAGCAGGATAACCGCCCACTGGAGAATCTTTTTCGATGTGAATTTGATGCCGGCGTCAAACGGCGCGCGGTTTTTTATAAACATTCCGACGATCATGCCGAGCAGGATGGAGATAACGGGGCCGCCGACGACGGCAAACTTGCGGCCGAGCAGCCATGCCGGGACCGCTATGACAAAGCACAGCAGCAGTCCCTTGATTTTTCCTTTCATTGCGGGAAACTTCTTTCTAAGCGAATTTAATTACTAAGAATACGACGGCTGCGATCTGAACGATCGCCAGAAGCGGAAAGCCGATGGCAAAGGTCTTGTGCAGCGTTTTGTGGCGGAAGCCGTACATGCCGAGAGTACCGCCGAGCGCTCCGCCGAGAACGGCGAAGGCAAACAGCGTTTTTTCTGGAATGCGGCGCTTTTGCAGCTTTGCAAAGAGCTTATCAAGCCCCATCAGGGCATACAAAACGACGTTTATCGCCGCAAGATAATAGGCAAGATACTGCATCAGAGCTTGAGCAGGTTCAGGCCGACGTCGGGGTCTGCGTATCTGTCGATCTCGCCGTCGATGACGGTGACGATCATTTCGCAGGTGGCCGAGACCATCGCGCGGTTAAGGTGTCCGCCGAAGACCTCGCCCTTGTCGTTGCCGGCGGACATGTGGATGTGCGTGTAAAACTGTCCGTCCATGGTGTTTATGGTGCCGGTGAGGGAGACGATCTCGAACGCGCCCTTGAACTCGTTTGAGTAGTATTTTTTCTCGGCTGTGTTGAAAACGCCGACGGTGAAATCGTTCGTTGCGCCCAGCGCCGAGACTGAGGCGAGCTTAATGTTCTCGCTCAGAGCAAGCTCGCGGATCTTATCGAGTATTTCCTCGCCGCGGTCGATGCGCGCGACTATCGTGTTTCCGAATCTTTTGTACTTCATGCGGTTCACTTTCCTTTCTTCTTGCTGCCGGGCTTTGTGTTTTTCTTGGGCTTGGGCTTTGCCCAGCCCTTGGCGTAGCCGGCTTTTTTCGTTATCTGCTGCTTTTCGGGCGCTTTGGGCTTCTCCTGAGCCTTTTGACGCGGCGGACGGTCGGGACGAACAAGGCACTCCGGCCCGTAGCCGATAAGATCCTCGCGCCCGGCCTCCTTGAGCGCCTCAATGACGAGCTTGCGCTTATCCGGCCGCTTCCACTGCAAAAGCGCGCGCTGCATCGCCTTCTCGTGGAAGGTTTTTGCGACGTAGACCGATTTCATCGTCATCGGGTCAATGCCCGTGTAATACATGCAGGTCGAAACAGTGCCGGGAGTGGGGTAGAAATCCTGCACCTGCTCGGGCTGACGGCCTTTTTTGTTTAGGTATTCGGCAAGCGCAACAGCGTCGGCAAGCGTGCTGCCCGGATGCGAGGACATCAGATACGGCACGACGTACTGCTCCTTGGAAAAGCGGTTGTTCATCTTTTTGTACTTGTCCATGAACTTCTCGTACACGTCGATGTGCGGCTTGCCCATGTAATCAAGAACGCCGTCGATGCAGTGCTCGGGCGCTACCTTGAGCTGGCCGGAGATGTGGTATTTGACAAGCTCGGCGAAGAAATCATCGTTTTTATCCTCGAGCATGTAGTCGTATCTTATGCCGCTGCGCACAAAGACCTTTTTCACGCCCGGTATCTGCCGCAGCTTGCGCAGCAGCGCCAGATAGTCCGAGTGATCCGCGTCGAGGTTAGGGCAGGGCGTGGGCGCAAGGCAGCGCCTGTCGGCGCACATGCCGCACTTTGCCTGCTTTTTGCACGAGTGATGGCGGAAGTTTGCCGAGGGACCGCCGACGTCGTTGATATAGCCCTTGAAATCCGGGAATTTAGTGAGCGCCGTGACCTCGCGGATGATGCTTTCGTGGCTGCGGCTTGTGACCATTCTGCCCTGGTGGAAGGCAAGCGCGCAGAAGTTGCAGCCGCCGAAGCAGCCGCGGTTGTGTATAACCGAGAACTTGACCTCCTCGATGGCCGGAACGCCGCCGAGCGGCTCATACATCGGGTGATACTGCTTGGTGTACGGAAGCTCGGCCACGCGATCAAGCTCCTTTGTCTTCAGCGGCATCGCCGGGGGATTTACGATGAGATATCTGCCGTCGTGCTCCTGTATCAGCGCCCTGCCGCGCACGGGGTCGTGCTCGGCGTATTCTATGCGCGTTGCGTCCGCATAAAAGCGCTTGCTGTCGCAAACATCGGCAAACGAGGGCAGCGTGACCGAGTCAAACGCGCATTCCGACGCATCGTGAGTCAAAAATGCGGTGCCGCGAATATCGCGCATCTCGGAAACGGGGATCTTCTTTTTAAGCCGCCTTGCTATCTCGCGCTCGGCGTACTCTGCCATGCCGTAAACGAGCATGTCCGCGCCCGAATCGACGAGGATCGAGCGGCGCACCTTGTCGTCCCAATAGTCATAGTGCGCAAAGCGCCGTAGCGAGGCCTCAAGGCCGCCGATGATTATCGGCACATCCGCGCCGAAGGCTTCGCGCGCGCGGTTTGAATAGACTATCGTTGCTCTGTCCGGGCGCAGTCCGGCCTTTTTGCCGGGTGAGTAAAAGTCCTCGCTGCGGCGCTTTTTTGCCGCAGTGTAGTGCGCGACCATGGAGTCGAGGTTTCCGGCTCCGATCAAAACGCCAAGCCGCGGTCTGCCGAAGGCCGCAAAGTCTGCCGCCGAGTGCCAGTCCGGCTGCGCGAGCACCGCAACGCGGAAGCCGTCGGCCTCCAAAACGCGGCCGATGACCGCCGGGCCGAAGCTCGGATGATCGACATACGCATCGCCCGTTACGAGCAGAAAATCGTACCACCACCAGCCGCGCTCATGCATTTCCTCCTGCGAAACGGGCAAAAAATCCTGATCTTCAATCATATTAGCTCTCCCCAATACCAGCCCGACGTTCCCTTGTGCTTGACAAGATAGCCGCGCGAGGTTTCTTCGATAACGCTCACCTCGTCGCCGGCTTCAAGCGAAAGCACGAGGTCGGTCGAGTCGTTGCACTTGCAAAACTCCTCGTCGGAGTAAAGATATTTCGTGAGTATCTCCATCTCGTAGCCCGTGCGGACATGGCGCACGAGGGAAAACTCCTCGCCGCGGCGCAGCACCTGCACGTCGTTGTCACCCCAGCGGATGTAATAGCTCTTTCCGCCGCCGCACTGCGCGCTCTTCACCCTGCGCACGGGGAATGGGTCATACGCTTCAAAGGAAAAATTCTCGCTGCCCTCATATGGGATGATAAGTGCGTTCAGCTGCCCGTCGTCCTTTAGCGAGCATCCGCCGTCGATGGAGATGACGTGGTGCTCGCGGTCGATTATCGGGTTTGCGCAGACATGGTCGGCAAGATACAGCATCACCGGCCAGTGTCCGACGATGACCCATTTGTCGAAAGTGTAGCCGTAATTCATAAATGCGTCAAACTTCATGCAGTCGCCGCCGCGCTGCCGCTCGATGGGAATATCGGGCTTTATGCCGCCGTGAGCAAAAATATAGTGCGGCGTTTCGATGACGTGCGGCATGGCATGCAGGAAGTCCCACTCGGGCTTGAATCTTTCGGCAAGCTCCGGGATGAGGCCTTCAAAGTCCATATCCTCGCGTATCTCAACGCCTATTTCCGTGAGCATATCCCACATAAGGCCGCTCTTTTTAAACAGCATGTATTTTACGATGCGCGAGCTCCAGTATTGCCACTCGGCGTCGATCACATCGGCCCATGTGTCGCAGTTGCCGCACACCGCGTGGCAGTTGCCGCGCTCGGCAAGCTTCATTATAAAGCGCAGCGTTTCAAGGCTTTTTTCGCCTTTTTCGAGAAAGTCGCCGTCGATGATGAGCTCGTCTGCGTCCGAAAAGCTTATTTTCTCAAGAAGCCCTCTGAAATAGGGCATGTTTGCGTGTATATCCGAAACGGCGATGATCCGCCGAGCGCGCGTGTCGAGCTTCTGCACACGCGCGTTAATGTTCCACATTGACATTGTTATTCAAATCTCTTTTCCATAAGGTAAAGCGGAGCGCCGGCACCGGGCTCGCTGCCGAGTATCTCAAAGCCGAGATCCTCGTAAAATTTTATCGCCGAGGCGTTTTCAGACGAAACGTGCAGCCGCACCTTCTGCCTGCCGAGCATTTCGTAGTTTGTTATCGCACGGCCGACAAGCTGAGTGCCGAGGCCTCTGCCGCGCAGATGCTCTTTTATGTACACAAGGCTTATCCAGCCCACGCCTGCGCCCTCCGAGCGCTCGGTGTCGGTTTCGACGATGCCAGCAAGCTCGCCGTCGGAGCGGTATGCCTTGAGTATCGCCTTGCCGTTTGCGGCAAAATGCCTGCGCGCCGAAGCAAGGTAGGTTTCGGGATAAAAGCCCTTGAGGTCGCCGTGCGCGGCTTTCCAAGAGGCTGCGTAGAACTCCTTGTACGTTTCTCCCTCGCGGTTCGGGTCGAGCGGCTCGTAATACAGATTGTTCGGATCTGCGCCGCGGGTCTCCTTCTTCCACCAGCTCTGCCGGGCGAAGGTCGAAAGCTCCGGCGGCAGGTGGGAGTTATCGTTGTAATACTCAACGGAAAACGCTCCGTTATCGAATATGAGCTTGCTGACGGCGGTGTTGTCGCCGTGAGGAAGCGAGGGAATATCGCGGCTTGCAACGCCGAGAATGTGCGCAAGCAGCGAGCGGATGGCCATGCCGTGGCTGACGACGGCGACGGTTTTCCCGTCGTTTTTCACCGCTATCTCGGTAACGACCGAAACTATGCGCTCGGTGCACTGGGCAAAGGTCTCCGCCCCCGGGGCGCGCCACTGCGCAGGATCGTTGTTGAAATTGTCCATCTGCACGGGGTCGAATTTATACATATCGCCGAAGCTCATGCCCTCGCACACGCCGAGGTTTATCTCTCTCAGGCGCTCGGTGAGCTGCATTTCCAATGCGTGATACTTCGTTATCGCGCCTGCCGTCGTCACCGTGCGGCGCAGATCGCTTGAATACAGCGCGTCAAGCTGCACGTCCTTGAATCTCTCCGCGAGGCAGGCTATCTGCCTGTGACCGCGCGGCGTTATAAAGCTGTTATGCTGACCCTGCACGATGCGGTAGAGGTTTCCCTCTGCCTCGGCGTGGCGGATCATGTAGATAGTTGTCATTTGCCTTGACCTCAATTAGTTATTAATATATAATAAGTTACCATGATATTATATATTATCTTTCACTGAGAAACAAGTGGGGGTTAACGTGAGAGTTTTGCATCTTATCTCCGGCGGCGATTCGGGCGGCGCAAAAACGCATGTTCTGTCGCTGCTGCGCGACCTTAATGATAACATCGACGCAGACCTCGTCTGCTATATGGAGGCCGATTTTTCAAAAGAAGCGCGCGAAATGGGCATACCGACAAGGGTGTTCCCCGGCAGCTTCGGCGTGGGACTGAAAAAAACGCGCGAGGCCATAGAAAACGGAAATTACGACATCATCCATTGCCACGGCAGCCGCGCAAACCTCACCGGCGCACTGCTGAAAAGGCATTTTGACATTCCGTTTATCAGCACCGTCCACAGCGACTACAAGCTCGATTATCTCGGCCGGCCGCTGGCCGCCATGACCTACGGCAGGCTAAACAAGCTTGCGCTGCACCACATGGACTACCGCGTCTGCGTTTCCGACAGTATGCGTCAGACGCTCATCGACCGCGGCTTTGACCCGAACGATCTGCTGACGATATATAACGGCGTTGACTTTTCGCATCCGTCGCCGAGCATCACGCGGCGAGAGTGGTTTGGCAAGATCGGCTGCGATTTTCCCGACGACAGCATAGTTCTCGGCATCGCGGCGCGCTTTGACGCCGTGAAGGACGTCGCCACCACCGTGCGCGGCTTTGCCGGAGCGGCGGAGAAAAACGAGCGGCTGCGCCTGCTCATTGCCGGCGACGGCATGGAGCGCGAAATGCTCGAGGGTCTGTGCGAGCAGCTCGGCGTGCGCGACAAGGTGTTTTTCGCAGGCTGGATAAGCGACGGCATGGACGGATACTATGCCAGCATCGACATAAATGCGATAAGCTCCCTGTCGGAAACCTTCCCCTACGCCGTGACGGAGGCTGCGCGCGCCGGTAAGCCGACCGTTGCATCCCGTGTCGGAGGTCTGCCGAGGCTCATAACAAACGGCGAGACCGGCATGCTGTTTTCACCGCGCGATCACGAGACCATGGCGCGCTGCGTCCTCGCCCTTGCAAACGACGAGGAGCTTCGCAAAAGGCTCGGGCAGGCGGTGTACGAAAAGGCAAAGCGTGAATTTTCAACGGAAAGCACCTGCCGCAGGCAGTTAAAGATATATAAAACCGTTCTTGAGCGCTACTCTCAGCCGCGCAGCGGCGCGGTTATCTGCGGCGCATACGGCCACGGAAACGCAGGCGACGAAGCCCTGCTCACTGCTATCGCCGCCCAGCTGAGGACGATAGATCCCGACATGCGCATAACGGTCGTTTCCAAAAACCCGAAGCACACGAAGTCGGTGCATGCGCTCAGCGCCATAAGGCGAGGCCAGTTTATCCGACTGCGCCGAGAGCTACGGCGCTCAAAGCTGTTTATAAGCGGCGGCGGCAGCCTTATTCAGGATGTCACGAGCCGGCGCAGCCTGTGGTTTTATCTGCACACGATATCGCTCGCGAAAAAATGCGGCTGCAAGGTGCAGATGTACGGCTGCGGCATGGGACCGCTCAACTATGATTACGACCGCCGTCGCGCGGCAAAAACGATAAACCGCTGCGTTGACGCGATAACCCTGCGCGATCCGCTGAGCCTTGAGCTTACGCGCGAGATCGGCGTTACCGTGCAGGAGGTGCTCGTCACCGGCGACCCGGTGCTGAACATGCATTGCAGAAGCGACGCCGACGCCGCGGCATTCATGCGCAGCCACGATATCGACCCCGACGGGCGCTATATCTGCCTCGGCCTGCGCTCGTGGCCGGGCTTTGACGAAAAGTGCGGCGAGATCCGCAAGGCGCTTCGGGTCTGCTATGATAAGCACGGGCTTACGCCGCTGTTCATGCCCATGAACTACGATCTGGATCTTCCCGTGTCCGAGCAGATAGCAGACGGCCTTGGCGTTCCGTTTAAGATAATGCCAAAAACAGAGGACGCGGAGCTTGAGATTGCGATCATGCGGCAGATGAAAATGTGCGTTGCGATGCGGCTGCACAGTCTGCTGTATGCGGCCTGCGGCGAGGTGCCGTCGGTCGGCCTGAGCTATGATCCGAAGGTATCAGGCTGTGCGCAGTATCTGGGCATTTCCTGCGTGGATTTTGACGAGGTCACGGCGCAGGGGCTTATTGATGAAATTGACGCGGCGCTGTCCGAAACAGGTGCGGACATGATAAGCCGGCGATTTGAATATATCAAAAACGTTGAAAAGATGAACATTGAAACGGCAAAGCGCCTTCTTGGCGAATAAGGGGGAAATTATATGATAAGGGCGGCGGCACTCGTCTCCGGCGACGGAGCACTGCTACAGACGGTTCTTGATTCTATGTACTTCGGTGAGATCCCGAATTTTGAGCTCACCGCGGTAATATGCACGGAGTCGGACGCTTATGCGCTGCGCCGTGCGCGCAACTCCGGCGTTGAGGCCTTCGTGGTCGAGCCATCGCTTTTCCCCACCAAGCTCAGCTACAGCATGGCCGTGTCAAACAAGCTGCGCGATATGGACATTGATCTTGTTATCCTCGCCGGGTATAACATGCCGCTCGGCGTTATATCAACGCAGTTTCGCAAGCGCATCATCGGCGTGTATCCCTCGCTGATCCCGGCGTTCGTCAACTGCGACGATGCCCCCGAGCGCGCTGCGCTCGAACGCGGCTGCCGCGTGACCGGCGCAACAGCGTTTTTCGCGGATATCGACGGCAATATCGGCGCGATAATCGCCCAGCAGGCCGTTGACATTCTTCCGAACGACACGCCCGAGAGCCTGTCGCGCCGCATCCTCGAGGATGCGGAGTGGAAGCTCCTGCCCCAGGCCATAAGCCTGTATTGCCAGGGTCGGCTTGAGATCCACGGCGACAGAGTCATAATAAAATGAATAGTTAATAATGAATGATGAATAATTGCGGTGTGCCTGCGGCACTTTTTCAATAGCGGCTTTACGCTGATACCAATACATTTATTGCGTCAGCCCGACCATTGAGCGCAGACTAACCCATAACATGCGGAACGGGCAAGCCCGTTTCCTACAAGCAGCTGTGGCCGCAGCGGAGAGCTAATAGCTGATAGTTAATAGTTAATAGGTATTGTGTGCGCTATAATTCAACCCCTCGGCAGCAACGCCGCCTGCTCCCCTTAACAGGGAAACCAATGGGGTGCGGAGCAAAATTCAGCAGCGCACTGATGTAATGCGAGAGCCTCCCGGTTTTGTCGGCAGTTCAGAACCGGGCAACCAGAGATAGCTATATCCGTAGCTGCGTCAATTCGCCACTAAAAAAGGAGAATGATGATGAATAACGACAACAGAAGAAATCAGAAGCCCGATGGCAGTCCGGTAAAGCTGGTTATTGCGGCCATTGTTGCACTGTTTATATTTGCCGACGTCATCGGCATCGGCGGCGGCACGGTGCTTTTCATTGTTTTGATGATAGGCGCGGTCGTTTTGGCGGTGATAGCAATGAAAAAAGCTCAGGCAGATGCCGCGGATAAAAACTCCGAGTCCGATGCTGCGCAGCCGGCGCGCACAGAGCCTGCAAAGCGCGAGTTCAAGCCGGAGCACTTTGACGTGTCGAAATTTGTCGGCAAGGGTGAGAGCATCAGCAAGCGTCTGACGGAGAAGATGCGCGATGACCTCACGCGCTGCGACGATGACCACGAGCACGTCGAGCCGGACTATCACGGCACAGATGAGGAAAAACGCGCGACCCAGCTCAAGGAGCTGCTGCGCAACGGCCTCATTGAGAAGGACGAATACAACATACTCATGCGGAAATACGGTCTGAAATGATGAAAAAAACGGTTACGATATACACCGACGGCGCGTGCTCCGGCAACCCGGGTCCGGGTGGCTGGGGCGCGATTTTGTGCTATGGCGGCGCGAAAAAGGAGATGTCCGGCGGCGAAAAGCAGACAACAAACAATCGCATGGAGCTGACCGGCGTGATCTCGGCGCTGCGTGCGCTCAAGGAGCCGTGCATCGTCGAGCTGTACTCGGATTCAAAGTACGTCATTGACGCGCTCAGCAAGGGCTGGGCGGTGTCGTGGCGGCGCAACGGCTGGAAAAAGGCCGATAAAAAGCCGGCGCTGAACCCCGACCTCTGGGCAGAGCTGCTGGAGCTGTGCGATACGCACGAGGTTCGCTGCCACTGGGTCAAGGGTCACGCCGAGAACGCCTATAACAACCGCTGCGACGAGCTCGCCGTCGCCGCCGCCAAAAAAGCCGCGGCGGAAGCGTAGCCGTAAAAGACAGCGATCACGCAAATTTGAAGAGAGGTCACGGACTTTATGGACCAAAACGGATATGTATACGCCGACAACGCCGCGACGACGCGGGTCTGCGAAGAGGCGCTCGAAGCGATGAAACCGTATTTCAGCGAATTCTACGGCAACCCGTCCTCGATCTATTCCTTTGCCAATAAGCCGCGCGAGGCGCTCGCCGCCGCGCGCGCGGCGATTGCCGGGATCATCAACGCCGAGCCGGACGAGATCGTCTTTACCAGCGGCGGCACGGAATCGGA
>ERZ779877.973-NODE-973-length-27793-cov-4.951114_pt1 | contig 27793 bp, 21 predicted proteins | sample MGYA00511556_ERZ779877 | MGnify/ENA primary metagenome ERZ779877 (study PRJEB29588, sample SAMEA2159338) | human gut metagenome | biome: human gut; feature: human-associated habitat; material: faeces | place: Denmark | collected 2008/2010 ...
AGTATATTATTATAGTTATACATTAAAAATTTTTAAAAACATGTTGAATCAGAAAATAGAAGAAGCACTTAATGCTCAGATTAATGCGGAAATGTGGTCGGCATATCTTTATTTGTCTATGGCGGCTTATTGTCATTCGCAGGGTAACCCCGGTATGGGTAAGTGGTTTGAAGTTCAGTTCCAGGAGGAGCAGGACCATGCCAAAATTTTCTTCAATTATGTTATATCCCGTGGCGGAAATGTAGTTCTCAAACCGATCGAGGCTGTTCCGACTACTTGGAATTCTGTTCTTGAGGTGTTTGAAAGCACTCTCGAGCACGAGCAGAAGGTTACTGCGCTCATCAACAACCTTTTTGCTATAACAGCAGCCGAGAACGACTATGCTACACAGAGCATGCTGAAATGGTTCATCGACGAGCAGGTTGAAGAGGAAGAGACCGCACAGAACATCATCGATAATCTGAAGATGATAAAGGACAACGGTTACGGACTCTATATGCTCGACAAAGAGCTCGGCGCACGTGTCTACACACAGGCTGCACCATTGGCAGGCAAATAATTTAGCAGTATGCTTATGACATCGCGTTATGAAATACGCGTCATGTCGTGATATGAAAAAAACTGACCGGCAGGGAAGTCATTCTAAATTGTGACTTTTTCCTGCCGGTCAGTCTTTTTTTTATCGTCTGGATGTCTATTTTCTCTTTTGGAATGTGATGGGGATGCTGTATTTCATGTTTACGGGTTTGCCGTCATTTGTTGCCGGCGTGAATTTCGGAAGAATATCTATCACACGTTCTGCTTCATGGTCGAGGCATTTATCAGCACTTTTGGTCACGCTGCTGTTGCATACGCTCCCGTCCTTTTTTATTACGAAACTCACAAGAACCCGTCCTTCGATGTTGTTTTCCCACGCATATCTGGGATATCTGGTGTTTTGTCTGATGAAATCCATTAACGCATTAATGCCCCCGGGAAACTCCGGCAGTACATCAGCGTTCATGACAACGTCTTTCTCTTTGACGCTGTAGTCATATTCCGGTTTGATGTAGCTGATGTATGTCTTGCCGTCCACGGTTGTGGCTTCAAGCGGGATGGACGTCGTTGTTTCAGATTCCATACCGGGGTTGAATGTGTAAGTCACTATATACCTGTTGTCGCCCATGTGTTTCACCTCAAGACTTTTCAGCGCATCCTCACCGCTGTCCTGCGCCCTGATTATTCCGTCGGCCATGGATTGCCTTGAAACATTGTCAATCTGTTTTATACATTCCGGGGTGAGATATTCCTCTTTTATTTTTTCAGGAGATTCGTCTGAATCCGTGAATGTGGCAATATAACGTCTGTAGAATTCGTATATCCTTTCTTTGGCTTCGGCAACATGCGTGTCGTCCGGACCGGCGACGGCGTTTGTTACGAGAAATGGTTCCTGTTTTATAGTAAAAGTCGTATTTGCTTCTGTACTTAATGAAGATACAAGTGCGAATACAATGATGGTGCTTCTCATATTTCTTTATGTTTAATGTTAATAGATACAATGGTGGTAGCCTGTTGTTTTATGTGGTATTCATGTTGTTTTCGTGCAGGTTTGAGTCTGTATATACAGAACATTATGCGAAAATAAATAATAATCAGATATCTGATAAGATATTTGTCGTGAATGTTTATGCGAATCCCTGTTTTTTAACTATTATTTCTGTTCTGTAGAAATTCATCTGATGTTGACCGGAAAACTGCGTTTTCAATCCTGTATCTGCATTGCTGACTTCCTCTGAAAGAGAAGCAAAAGAGGGCAGTTACAGTTTTTCTGTATTTTGAGATTTTTTGTCTGAGTTTTCTTTTCTACCCCGAAAAATAAGCGCGTATTTGCGGACAGACCCTTCCTCGGACGTAAATTCGCGAAAAATAAGAGATTTTTACAATATATTGAATATCAATAACTTGCATTTTAGACGTATCCTATCGCTTTGCAAAAAGCACCATTTCGTCATGCGAAATGGCCCATTTCAGGGGCTGAAAAGCACCATATTGCACCCTAAAATGGGCTTAATCGGAATGCAAAATGGGCATTATCAGAAAGCAAAACGAATGATTCCGGACTATGACATGGGGTATATAAAAAGGTCATACAGACCGAAATGGACTCTAAAACATTGAATTTAACATCCATTTACACCTCTTTTGCGAAAATATTTTGTCAAAATACAGTCAAGAAAAATTGTAAGTATATCTTCTGCGTTTTCTTCAAATGTACCGGTATCCGGCAGGAGAAAAAGCACGGGGTGCATGCGTTTCGTTTGCGGTAACGGTTTATCGGCCGTGCCAACGTTAATTGATTGTTGTCGCAACGTTAATTGATAGTTGTCGCAGTGTGGATTGATTGCTGTCGCAATGTGTATTCATCATTACGTTTGCCCCGAACGGTCATTGTTCATATCACCCCGTGCTGTCTGTAAGTTTTCTGACACTCTGTGTTGATTTATGAGCAGAGTCCGTTATACACAGAAATTCTACAGAGTAGCATAAAGCCTGTCAAAGACTCCGGCATTGGATGTTCCATGCAAAGACAGGCTTTTCTGTTTTCTCCAACTATTTATCGGTTGAACATTCAGTTTGTTGTTGCTTCCATACATTGGTGTCTGAAAGGTGGTATTATTTTAATGTTCATTTTAGGTATATGGTCCAATTTTGTAGTATTGTCTGTTGTATATGCTTATTATTTACCATAATAATAAGTAAATATATGAAAACGAATTATTTTTGTTTTGTTTTGTGTATGATTTGCTGTAACTTTGTCATCTGAATTATAAACTAAAATATGAGCAGGGGAAAATTAGCAAAGTTTGCCGATATGGAACGCTATGAGAATGTGTTCGAATATCCTTATTCAGTGGCAGAGCAGAAGCCTTTTGACATGAAAGGACATTGGCGTGAGCAGTATTTCAAGAACGACGGACCTATAGTATTGGAGCTCGGATGCGGGCGTGGAGAGTACGCGGTGGAACTGGCAAGACGTTTCCCCGGAATAAACTTCATAGGAGTGGACATAAAGGGTGCGAGAATGTGGAGCGGAGCAACGCAGGCCCTTAAGGACGGTCTGACTAATGTGGCGTTCTTGCGTACCAATATTGAGATAATAGACCGTTTCTTCGATAAGGATGAGGTGCATGAGATATGGCTTACGTTCAGCGATCCGCAAATGAAGAATGTTCGCAAGCGTCTTACAAGCACATTCTTCATGGAACGTTACAGGAAGTTTCTTACTGACAGGGGAATAATACACTTGAAGACAGATTCTAATTTTCTGTTTACTTATACGTCATACATGGTGCAGCGCAACGCGTTGCCGCTGCTGTTCTCAACTGAGGACTTGTATCACACGGAGGGGCTTGATGAGCAGACACAAAGCATTCTCGGTATAAGGACTTACTACGAAAGTCAGTGGATTGAGCGTGGACTGAACATACGTTACATGAAATTCAGACTTCCGCACGACGGGGAACTGCACGAGCCGGATGTCGAGATTCCGCTTGACGAATATCGTAGTTATAAGCGTACGAAGCGCAGTAGTCTTACTGTTGCCAAATAAACGGAGTTGTCGTTTCTGTGATTTTATTGTATTCAGATACATTTACAACATTGAATTTAATTGCAGATTTATGCTTTATAACATTTTCGGTTGTTATATCTATGCGTGACATCGTGTTTTGAAAATATAATTATTATAAGGTAAAAGCTAATAAATCGTACATGGCATGAGTAGAAAAACATTATTTATTGCATCTTTGTTGCTATTGACAGCACAGCCGGCAATCTGGGCTGACAGTAAAAAGGAACCGGTGGCGTATGTCAATCCGATGATCGGAACAAGCGGTATGGGACATACATTCCCCGGAGCGTGCGCACCGTTCGGTATCGTTCAGCTCAGTCCTGAGACTGATACTATTCCGCAGAACATAGACGGCCGCTACGTCGGAAAAGTATATGCTTACTGCGCAGGTTATCAACACGCTGACCCAACCATTGTCGGATTCAGCCATACTCACCTCAGTGGTACCGGCCATTCGGATCTTGGCGATGTCATGATAATGCCTCAGACCGGAGCATTGAAACTTAATCCGGGTACGGCGGACAAGCCGGAGAACGGATATCGCTCGCGTTTCTCACATGAGACTGAGGTCGCTGAGCCGGGATATTATGCAGTGGATCTCACCGATTATGGTATCAAGGCCGAGATGACTGCCACACAAAGAGTGGGCGTGCACCGTTATACATATCCTGAGGGAAACGATTGCTGCATTATTCTCGACATGCTTCACGGCATCTACAACTATGATGGAAAGGTTCTGTGGAGCAGCATAAGAGTGGAGAACGATACGTTGATAACAGGTTATCGTATCACAAACGGATGGGCCCGCTGCAATTATACATACTTCGCGATATCGTTCAGCAAACCTATAAAGGATTATGGTTATAAGGATATGAAAACTCCTAAGTATCAGGGATTCTGGCGTAAGTTTAATCTTAACCGTAATTTCCCGGAGATAGCCGGACGTGACATAGTGGCTTATTTCAACTTTGACAACAGCGATTCGCAGCAACTTACAATCAAGGTGGCACTGTCTGCTGTCGGAACTGACGGCGCGTTGAAGAATTTGCGTGCTGAGGTGGGCGGCAAGTCTTTTGACCAGGTGCGTGCCGAAACAGAAGGTTTGTGGAATAATGAGCTGAGTCTGGTTGAGTGTGAGGGTACAGACGACCAGAAAGCGATGCTGTACACATCACTTTATCACACAATGATAAACCCGTCAATATATATGGATGTGGACAGAAAATATCGCGGACTCGACGGAAACATACACGTAGCGAATGATTTCGACAATTATACCATATTCTCGGTATGGGACACTTACCGTGCTTTGCATCCGTTGCTCGGACTTATAAAGCCGGATCGTAACACCAATATGGTGAAGTCGATGATAGCTCATCAGCAGCAGAGCGTTCATCATCTGTTGCCGGTATGGAGTCTTATGGCAAACGAAGGATGGTGTATGACAGGCTATCATGCTGTCACGGTTCTTGCTGATGCGCTCGTGAAGGGCGCCGACATTGACCGCGACGCAGCGATGAAGGCAATGGTGGCATCGGCTACATGTCCTTATTATGAGAGCTTGGGAGACTACATGAAGCTTGGTTATGCTCCGTTCGACAAGAGTGGTACGGCCGCTTCGAACACTCTTGAATATTCTTTTGACGACTGGACCATATACAATGCGGCAAAGCAACTAGGCATGGACGACGTCGCAAAACAGTTTGAGAAACGCGCGCTCTATTATCGCAATACATTCGATAAGAACGTAGGATTCGCAAGCCCGCGTTATTCTGACGGCTCGTTCAAGAAAGATCTCGACCCATATCAGACTTCGGGTGAGGGATTCATCGAAGGCAACTCATGGAACTTCTCGTTCCAAGCGCCTCAGGATGTGTTCGGACTTATAAGTCTTTTCGGTGGAGACAAGGCTTTCATCGGCAAGCTGGATAAACTGTTCGAGATGGATCTTCCTGCAAAATATTATGAGCATAATGAGGATGTGACCATCGATTGTCTTGTCGGCGGATATGTTCACGGCAATGAACCGAGTCATCATATTCCTTATCTTTATGCCTGGACATCACAGCCCTGGAAGACACAGACTTGGTTGCGCACCATAATGAACAAGATGTACCGCAACCATATCCGTGGCCTCGGTGGCAACGACGACTGTGGCCAGATGTCGGCATGGTATATATTCTCAGCCATGGGATTCTATCCTGTATGTCCGGGAAGCGACCAGTATGTTCTCGGCGCGCCGTATCTTCCTTATATGAATGTAACGCTCTCTAACGGAAAACACATTGTAATAAAGGCACCTAAGGTGAGTGACAAGAACAGATATGTGCAGAGCGTCAAGATAAACGGCAAACCTTACTCAAAGTTGTACGTTACTCACAAGATGCTCACAGACGGATGTGAGATTGAGTTTGTAATGAGTAGCAAGCCGAACAAGAAACGCGGACTTGCCATGTCGGACAAACCGTACTCAATGACAAAGGGAGTGTAAGCCATGTATATTCAAATAATGGTACATTAAATGGACTATAAGAAACATTAATAACAAAAAACTATGAAAGTCAGAACAACAATTACTATGGCCGTCCTTGCCTGTGGATTGATGTCATTCGCTTCATGCGGCACATCAAAGAAGGCAGCTTCAGCCGATCAATGGGAGAGTTTTAAGATAAAGGACATCTATTTTGATGACCAGGCACCGGACAGCAAGGGTTCGAAAATATATCACGCAATCATTCCGGATCCGGAATCTTATATCAACAAAGTGTCACGCGAAGTGCTCAATACGCTTTATTTCTCACCGAAAGACAGCATCCCTGAGTTGAAAAGACTGCACTATAAACTTGAAGATACGAAAGGCATTTCAGCTAAAGGTGGCGGTAACGGATATGTTGATATCTTCTACAGCACACGTCATGTAGAGCGTTCGTTCGCCAACAATGATACTGCACGCGTCGATTTTGAGACAAGAGGCGTATTGCTTCACGAGCTTACACATGCCTTCCAACTCGAGCCGCAGGGTATCGGAAACTATGGAAACAGCAAGACAGTATGGGCGTTTATTGAAGGAATGGCCGATGCAGTGCGTGTTGCCAACGGAGGTTTCCATGGCGAGCAGGACCGTCCTAAAGGCGGAAGCTATATGGACGGATACCGCAATGCCGGCTACTTCTTTGTTTGGATAAGAGATCATAAGGATCCTGACTTCCTGCGCAAGTTCAACCGTTCTACGCTTGAGGTAATTCCATGGTCATGGGATGGAGCCATAAAACATATCCTTGGAGATAAATATACTATTGATGGCCTGTGGCATGAATATCAGGTTTCGGTAGGTGATATAAAGGAATAAAAGATTGATAATAATGAGAAAATACTTTTTATTGGCAGTCATGGCTTTGTCCATGACTGTTTGTGCAAAATCTGACGACGCAAAACGTCTGATTGATTATGTCAATCCGTTTGTCGGAACAGACGGATACGGCAATGTGTATCCCGGCGCACAGATTCCTTTCGGTGGAATACAGATAAGCCCGGATACGGATGAACATTTTTATGATTGTGCTTCAGGATACAAGTGGAACCGCCAGTCCATACAGGGCTTCTCGCTTACTCATCTTAGTGGAACGGGTATTCCTGACCTCGGCGATTTCCTTTTCATGCCGGGTATCGGTGATATAAAGCTCGACCCGGGCACAGACGAGAAACCTGACGAGGGCTATCGCTCACGTTTCTCTCACGATGAGGAGAAAGCCACTCCTGGTTATTATGGTGTCATGCTGAAGGATTACGGCGTTAAGGCAGAGATGACTTCGGCTGTGAGAAGTGGCATCTTCCGTTTCACTTATCCGAAATCTGACAAGTCGTTCATTCTCATCGACCTCAACCACACGTTGTGGCAGAAGTGCGTATGGTCTAACATTCGTGTGGAGAACGATTCTGTCGTTACCGGATATAAGCTCGTGAAAGGTTGGGGACCGGAGCGTCACATCTATTTCAGAGCCGTATTCTCCAAGCCGTTGAAGAACTTCATGATATATCAGGACCAGAAACCTGTGATCTACAACACATCGCGTTTCCGCAGCAACCGCGAGGCTTGGGGACCTAACCTGATGTTCACGGCGACATTCGCAACAAACGATAGTGAGGTGGTTACGGTAAAGACATCCATCTCTGCAATCAGTACCGACGGCGCGGCTCTTAATATGCGTGAGCTCGACGGCATGACTTTCGACAGTGTGAAGGCTCTTGCTGAACAGAAATGGGAAAAAGAACTTTCAACATACGCAATAAAAGGAACACAGGAGCAGAAGGAAACTTTCTATACATCTGCCTATCATGCCGCTCTATGTCCTTTTGTATATGACGATGCAGACGGCTCTTATCTCGGACTAGACAAGAATGTCGAGAAGGAGAACGGCTTCACAAACCGCACAGAATATTCGTTTTGGGACACATACAGAGCTTTCCATCCGCTGCTGAACCTCGTGCATCAGGACATCCAGGCAGACATAGCCAACTCTATTCTTGCCCACTACGACAAGAGTGTTGAGAAGATGTTGCCTTACTGGTCGTTCGCAAGCAACGAGACATGGTGTATGATTGGATATCATGCTGCGGCAGTATTGGCCGATATGATATGCAAGGACGTGAAGGGTTTCGACTATGAGCGTGCTTTCGATGCCATGGTTACAACAGCGATGAACAATAACTACGACTGTCTGCCTGAGTATCGTTCGCTCGGCTATGTGCCGTTCGACAAGGAGGCGGAATCAGTGTCCAAGACTCTGGAATATGCCTACGACGATTACGCCATAGCACAGGCTGCAAAGAAACTCGGCAAGACCAAGGAGTACGAATACTTCATGAACCGTGCGATGAGCTATCAGAATCTCTACGACAGCACGACCGGATACATGCGTGGTAAGGATATGAATGGCAACTGGCGCACGCCGTTTGCTCCCGTGGCTTATCAGGGACCGGGTTCTGTCAACGGCTGGGGCGACATTACCGAAGGCTTCACCGTTCAGTATCACTGGACTGTTCCGCAGGACGTTCAGGGACTTATCAACCTAATGGGACGCGACCTCTTCCGTTCACGCCTTGATTCATTGTTCCTTTACGAGCTGCCGGAGGACATCCCGGGAGCTCACGACATCCACGGACGTATAGGTGCCTACTGGCACGGAAACGAGCCTTGCCACCACGTGGCTTATCTCTACAATTACATCGGAGAGGGCTGGAAGTGTCAGAAATGGGTGCGTGAGGTTGTCGATCGCTTCTATGGCAACAAGCCGGGTTCGCTGTGTGGAAACGACGATTGCGGTCAGATGTCAGCGTGGTATATATTCAACTGTCTCGGCTTCTATCCCGTATGTCCGGGCAGCGGATACTATAACTTAGGATCACCGGCACTGCCTGCCGTTGACGTAAGGATGAGCAACGGACGCCATATCAGAATGACAACCAAGAACTGGAGCAAGGATGCCGTATATATAAATAAGGTTTATGTGAACGGAAAACTCTACACCAAGTCGTATCTGACATGGGACGACGTGAAGAACGGCATCGACATAGAGTTTGTCATGAGCAAGAAGCCTAACAAGAAGTGGGCTGTCGCAAAGGACGACATCGCTCCTTCGGTTTCTACTGAAGGCAAGACCGTAGCATACAAGCACGGCATGCAGCTTTAAGATTGATTGATATAGTATTTTTATATACAAAGGAGGACGGCACATTATTGCCCGTTCTCCTTTTTGTTTACCGGAGTATGATGTATGGTTATAAAATGTCTGTATTACATCATAAACGTTTCCGGCATAGTGTTTTACGAATAAGAAATTATCCTTGTCTGTTGTTTGAAAGACAATGTTCGGTCATACCGTCTCTGAAACGGTGCTTCGGGAGTCATGTAACAGGCCGTTTCAGGCTGCGATATGGATTGATTCGCGTCTCGGAACTGGCTGTCTCAATGCTTGACATGTACTTTATTTCGATGCTGAATGGTCTTTAATCTGACATCGAATTATGAGAATCACGTTTTTGTTATGCAGCATCCGTCTTCCAGCTTTTTGCATCATACGGTTTGTCGCATTATAATATTTGTTGTAACTTTGCCGTTGCAACCGGCTCTATATGTGCCGTGCGGTTTATCACAATGTGCCGTATGGCCTGCGGCAGACCGAATGTGTCAGCAGCGGATTGCCTTGTCATGCAGGCGAATTACCATATTAGGGCACGGTTTTTGCAGTTGATGAGAATATACATACACAATGAATATTAATCAAAAAACAAGATAGTTATGGTTTTATATCCCGAAATGATAAAGAAGGCGCTGGCAACCGTCATCTATCCCGGTACGAAGAAAAACATCGTTGAGAGCGAGATGCTTGCCGACAATATGAGGATAGACGGTATGAAAGTGTCGTTCTCGTTGATCTTTCCGCGCGAGACCGACCCGTTCCTCAAATCGGTTGTCAAGGCTGCCGAGCACGCCATCCATTACTATGTGTCAGGAGATGTGGAGGTGACAATAACCACTGAGTTCACGTCGAAGGCGCGTCCGAAACCCGGCAAGATGCTGCCGCAGGTGAAGAATGTTGTGGCTGTGAGCTCCGGAAAGGGTGGAGTGGGCAAGAGTACCGTCGCCGCCAACCTCGCCATTGCGCTGGCAAAGCTGGGCTATAAGGTGGGAATACTCGACACCGACATATTCGGTCCGTCGCTTCCTAAGATGTTCGATGTGGAGCATGAGCGCATATACAGCGTAGAGAAAGACGGCCGCACACTCATCGAACCGCTGGTCAAGTATGGAGTCAAGCTCCTCAGCATCGGATTTTTTGTCGATCCTGACACCGCAACACTCTGGCGTGGAGGTATGGCCTCGAACGCATTGAAGCAGCTCATAGCCGATGCCGACTGGGGCGAGCTCGACTATTTCATTCTCGACACGCCGCCGGGAACAAGCGACATACACCTCACCTTGCTTCAGACGCTCGCCATCACCGGTGCGGTGATAGTAAGTACACCGCAGGATGTTGCGCTGGCAGACGCCCGCAAAGGCATCGACATGTACACGAACGACAAGGTGAACGTTCCTATTCTCGGTCTTGTTGAGAATATGGCGTGGTTCACTCCTGCCGAGTTGCCCGAGAACAAATATTACATCTTCGGCAAGGAAGGCTGCAAAAAGCTGGCTAAGGAAATGAACCTGCCGCTGCTTGCGCAGATTCCTATAGTGCAGGGATTGTGCGAAAGCGGTGACGACGGCAACCCTGCCGCACTCAACAGCGATTCCATACTCGGACAGGTGTTCCTCAACCTCGCCCAGGCTGTGGTGACGGTTGTCAACCGCAGAAACAAGGAAATGGGACCGACGAAGATTGTAGAGGTGAAAAACTGATGCACACAGACCATATTTGAAATGGAAACTCCGTGGTGACAGAATGCCGAAAGCCACCACGGAGTTTTCTGTTTATGACGTGTCGGCGTGTTTCCCGGGCGGACTTCTGCACGGCATCAAACCTTGCCTGACACCGCATCCGTCAGTCCGTATGTTTTATCTGATGCCCTAAGCAAATGTCTGTCTCTATGTTTCCGACATCAGTGACGTATATCAAGCGGTTGATTTTCATTCCTTTGCCGTTGACAGACTTTTGTATGTGTTTGCTGATCATTTCCCGACAGGTGGAAGATAATTCCGCAGACATCCGTCGATATCATCCGATTTTCCGACTGATTATCCTATCCCGTTTGCTCATTGAGGTTCACTCTTTTAGGCTGATGTCATCGGTTGAGTGAATTATGACAGCCTTACCGCATCCTTCCACGTGGTTGCCGGCAAGTTGCACGTGCCTGGCGTTGCGTATGGCAATGCCGCAGTCGTTCGATCTGTTTCCTATGATGGTGTTGCCGGATATGTGTATGTTCTCATGCAGAAACGTGTTGTCGGTGTCCGGTGCGTCTATCACTACGGCGATGCCTGCCGCTCCGAACTGCGTGCCCGCGCCAAGGCCGCAATTCACTATCACGTTGTCGGCAATTGTTACGTCCTTTGCGTGGCTGCCTTCTTTCCATCCCGATTCGGCACCCACGTGAATGGCTGTGCCTGTGCAGCCGCGGAACGTATTGTTTATTATTTCCACCCCGCGTGTCTTCACGAGCACTCCGCGTGCCAGTTGTCCCCACACCGTGGAGCGGCAGAAACTAAGTCGTGGCAGTTTCGACGCATTCAACAGATAGTACTCGTCAAGATTTTCAGGCAGGTCACCGTCGAGTCTTACCCTCACATCCTTCTCTTTAGGTTTGTGTTCCACATCCGTAACCACCATGGTCTTTTCCGGTACGAGTGTGGCTATGCGCACGAGTTCCATACTGTCGCCTACGCGCGGCACGTCAGCCATCTGCGCATGGGTGAACGTCGGCGCCTGCAATTGTAGCGTTACTGTGCCGTTATCTACGGAGGCTATGTTGTGATAGTAACCGTGCACGTTTGTAGCGTCGTCGCCTTGTCCGCGAAAGAAACAACCGTCAAAGCTTATCTTGCCACGGCACGAAGCAAAGTGTGTGGCGTCAGTATTGGTCGAGAACATGAACCCGTCGGCAGGACTGACCGACAGTCGGCGTATGGTGATGTCTGTGCTGTCGAATCCTACTATGCCCATGCCCGGTTGTGAGTGTATGGTAACTCCGTCTAATATTGTCGAAATGCTGTTGCCGATGAATATGGCAGGCCGGAAATGGAAAGAATGGAGTGCTGCCATATGCGCGCCTCGTAACCGTTGCGGGAGAAGGCCTTCAAACTCTACGCGGTTGCCGCCAAGCAGTCTGCGTTTTGGAAAATATATAGGTTCGGCGTAGAATCCGCTTATGTCGTTGTCCCAGTGTGTGATGCGCGTTATTGGTATCTCGTCGGTTATTGTGCGTCGGTTGTCAAACTGTACTGTGAAAGAGTTCTCGTTCACTTCCTCCACGATGCCCTGTGAGAACGGTTTGCGCTTGTAGTCGATGGTCAGTCCACGTACGGTGACGTTGCGGCAGTTGGTGATGGACAGCGGTTCCATCCATCCCTCACACATAAGTGTTGCCCCTGTGGCTTCTATTGTCACCGAGTCAGAGCCGTCGAAGTCGAGACCGCGCACGTATGGATAGTAAGGCGTGAAGATCACTTTCTCCGGGTCGCCACCCATTTTTCCCTGCAACACTTCCTGTTCCAGTTGTTCGGCCTTGGCGTCGCGCAGGCGATATGTACCAGCAGGAAAGGTCAGTGTAGTGCCGGGATGTGTGCGACAGTATTCAGCAGCACGGCGTAGGGCACGTGTGTCGTCCTTTCCGTCGTCTGGCACGGCACCAAATGTTTTAACCGATATGTTGTTCCCGTATGTGTATTCTGCATGGCAAACCAGTAAGATGAATATACACAGAAGATGGAGTTTATGATTGTAAGGTCTCATATATTGTCAGGTTTGATGTTTCTGCAAAAATATATTTATTTTTTGATTATCGTGATATGTAGTCTCACATTTTTGTGATTTTCAATTACGATTACGTTATATGCGTTGGTGCATGGTTTGGTTTTGATTAAAAGAAGGTTCAGGCCGTTACAGGTGTAATTTATCATGGATCATGAAAGTGGACCTGTATCTTGTCTATTTATGCGTATTTATAGGTCAAGGATTTTTGCAATTAATGATTTTATGATGTGGCATAAACCGCGATATGGCATGTCATTATGAATAATGATTTTATGTTGCAGCAACCGATAAATTCACGTTGGCATAAGCGATGAGTCTTAGCAATAAGTATAATACTTGCTTCCGGTCATTCCAATAAATGTTTTTTGCGCCTTTCATTCCATTTGATATCAGTGTTTTTATGGAAAACCCGGAAGGTCAGCTTACAATTTTTCTTGACATTATTTTGACAAAATAAATTCGGAAAAGAGATGTAAAGGAACGTTAAATTCAATGTTTTAGAGTCCGTTTTGGCCTGTATTACCTTTTCGTATACCCCATCTCATAGTCTGGAATCATTCGTTTTACTTCCTGATAAAGCCCATTTCGCGGTCCGATTAAGCCCATTTTAGGGTGCGATATGGTGCTTTTCAGCCCCTGATATGGGCCATTTCGCATGACGATATGGTGCTTTTCGCAATGTGGAAGAATATCTCTTAAACATAAGTTGTTGATATTCAGTATTTTATATTTTCTTCTCAGAATTCGTGTATTTGCGCCCGATGAAGAGTAAGTCCGCAAATTCGCGCTTATTTTTCGGGGTAGGGTGGAAAACTAAGACCGAAAAATCAAAATCTGCTTACAATCTGTAAGTGTCCCATATTACTTTTTTTGACTATAAGCAACTATGCTGATTCGTGAATAACTTGTGCGTTGTGTGCCGGTGTATGGTGCACAAGTTGCGATGTCTATTTCTGCTTCTCCTTGTTTTTGGAAGCGGCAATCATTCTGCTGTAAACCACGCACGAGGTGAGGAAATAGACGGCAGCCTGTATCCACAGACACTGGTATTCGCTGGTGATGTCTGAGAATGTTGCCCCCATGCTGTTCATCTTTATGAAAGCCTGTATGCCGAATGTGGAAGGGAATATGTATGACAGATATTTCCAGAACTCCGGTATGTTGCTTGCCGGCCAAGAGATGCCGGAAAGGAACAGCAGAGGTACTGATGTGAATACGACAAATAGCATGACGTTCTCGCGTTCTTTTATGAAGCAGGAGACGGTCATGGCGAAGAATATGCACGCCAGGAGATAGGGCAGAATGAACAGCGCGAAGTCGCCGGCGTGTATGGTATGCACGAAGTTGAATATGCGCGGGATGGCAAGAAGTACATAGGTGGCCAGTACGACGAACAGTGCGAGATAACAGAGAGTCTTGCCGGCAACGACAGAAATGAGACCTGCGGTGTTGCCGTCTTTCTCGGTGATTGCCACGGATGAGCGTCTCTCACGTATCGTTCCATTGCGCATGCCTATGCTGAGCAGCATTACCTGTTGCAGGATTAGTATCAGTACACCGGGCAGGATGAAACTGCCGTATCCTCCGGTAGTGTTGAACATCGCCACTTCTTCTATGTTTATGGGGCTTGCCGTTATCTCATCCTCACGGTCGGTGTAATTGCCCGACAGCGCAATCTGTATCTCTGAGTTCATGTCGGCGATGACTGCCGTGGCGGTCTGATATATCGCTTTGTATGTGAGCATTAGCGCCATGTTGCAGTAAATGCTCACGGTGCCCTGTTCCATACGGTTGATGCGCGTGTCGAAGTTCTCTGGTATATACACAATGCCATAGACATCCTGCAATCCGACAAGCCGTTGTGCCTCCTCAAGATTGCCGCAACGGTAGGCTATCTGCACGTCGGGTGAGGCGTCGAGCTTGCTTGCCAGTTCGCGGCTCAGTTTGCTGTTCGAGTTGTCAACAAGTGCCACAGGAACATCGCGCACCACCTCGTTGTTGTATATCCACGAATATAGCAGCGGATACAACAGTGGAAGCAGTATGGTGAATATGAGCAGACCCTCATCTCTGAAGATGCGTCTTGTCTCGTCAATCCATATTCTGCATATGTTGCTGATTATGCCTGTTATCTTGTTCATGTATTCTTTCATAACCGTTAAGGAATATAGACGTATTCCGAAATGGCCTTATTCAGGCGTGGAAGTACGAATATCGGCAGCACCGCGAATATCAGCAGGGCTACTATGTTGGGCCACACGTCGGCCAGAGGCATGCCGTTGAAGATGCTTATCTGGTAAATCATGAAGAAATGACGCAGTGGGAATATGTTGGCAAGTATTTCGAGTTCCGGATCCATGGCGAACACAGGGAATGCCGTGCCGGCAAACGAGAAACCGAGAACGGCAAGCAGTGAGCAGACACTCATGGACATGCGCATGGACGGGAATATGCCGAAGAAGAACAGGCCGAGTCCCTGTGCCGAGAGCACGCAAAGCAGTGAGAGCACCATTATGGGGATTATGCCGCCGGGATGGGGGAAGTCAAGTATGCCGAAAACGTAGATTGAGTAAATCAGGATGACAACCATGTGAATGAGAAACTGTGGCAGCAGCTTGCCGAACAGGGCCGTCATGATGTTGCCTCCAGCCATTGTCAGCCATTTGCGGGCGCTTTTGTGTTTCAGCTCCGAGCCTACCGAATAGGCTGTTATGAGGAAAATGAACAGGAAGAATGTGCCCGGAACGAGTGTCGTGCTGAGATAGATGTTGTAGTTCACCCATGGATTGTTCACTGCATGGAAGTCGAGGGCAATCGGTTGCAGGAACGTGTTTATCTGTTCTTGTGTGTATCCTTTGGCCGACATGGTGGATGAACCTACTGCCGCCGAACCGAGAAGGGATATCGTCTTCAGGTCTTTGAAGACAAGTGAACCGGCTGTCAGAGACGTGTTGCTGTAGTATAATGATATGTCAGGACGGCGTGCCGACAGCAGCTTGTCTGTGGTACCTTCCGGAAAGAGCAGGAAACCGTATATCTCGTTATGCTGCATGGCGCGGCGTGCCTCACTCACGTCGCTGTATCGTTTCACTATCTTTGTGCCCGGAAAGGCATCGAGCGTCCGTTCAAGTTTGCGTGTAGTAGCGGTGTTGTCAAGGTCAACTATGCCGATAGGCAGATTCTGTGGTTGTCCTTCGTTCATAAGTGATGTGAATAAATATGTCACGAACAAAGGAAAAACAACCATGCACAAGAGATAAACCGGATTTGATTTCAGTATCCTACATTCTCTTGCCGCAAGGCCGAAAACGCGGTCTATGAATCTTCCACTCTGCACTTGTTATCTCTTTATTATCAGGGACATGCCGGGACGCAGACCGTCTATCTTGTCCAACGGACGCGCTTTCACCTCAAATGTTTTCAGATCGTATTGTCCGTTCGACTTCGTCGCTTTCCATGTGGCATACGAACCTTGGTCCTTGATGTAGAACACCTTCATGCGGATTTCCTTGTTGAATGCCGGCAGGAATGCCTTGAACACACTGCCCACCTTCATGCCGTTGAGCTGGTCTTCGCGTATGTTGAATGTTCCCCACATGTCGTTCATAAGCGAGATGGACATTATCGGCGAGCCGGCACCAATCAGTTCGCCGGTCTTTGGATATATATCGCTCACTTCGCCTTCCTTCTGTGAGATCTGCATTGTCTCGTTTATGTATGAGTTCACTTCCTCAACTGCACCTTTGGCTCTGTTCACCTGGGCGGCTGCGGCCTTCTTTTCTTCAAGGCGTGCACCGTTTACGGCCATGTCATATTGGCTTTGTGCCGCTTTGGTCTGTGCCTCAAGGGCTTTGTAGTTGGCAAATGCCTCATCGCGTTTCTGCGCGGTCATCACACCTTCGTCGAACAGACGCTGCACGCGTTCGTACGATTTCTTCGCTATGTCAAGACCTGCCTTTGCCTGCTGGAGCAGTGCGTATGCCGCGCGTATCTGTTCCTTGCGTGCACCTTTGTTTGCCATCTCGCTCATTGCCGCCGCGGCGTTCTCTGCCGATTCGGCCTGCATCATCTTGGCTTTCACGTCAGGAGCGTCGATGATAGCCAGTGTGTCGCCCACCTTAACGTAGTCGCCTTCTTCCACACGCAGCTCGAGTACGCGTCCGGGCACCTTGCTTGATACTCTGTATTCGGACACTTCTACTTGTCCCTGTATGATGTCCGGCTCTTTCTTCAGAGCTATGGTGCCTATTGTTACAGCCACTACCACTGCTATAACTGCAATTGCTATTGCTATGATGATGTTTCTTCTTTGTGTTTGTTCTGACATAACGATTCTATTCTAATATACCAAGTGCCTTCTTGAGATTGATTTGGCTTAGTTTGACATCTATTTCTGCATCTATTCTTTGCGATTGTGCCTGGAGCCAGGCTGTCTGTGCTTCCATTACATCGGTGGTCTGCATGACACCTTCCTTGAATCCGAGGTTGGCGCTGCGGAGGTTTTCTTCGGCGCTGCTCACGCTTTTGTTGGCCATTGTGAGGCGTCGGCTGGCTTCATTTATCTTGAATCTGCTCTGGCTCACTTGCAGCTCGACTTTCTCTTTTGCTTCGTCCAGCTCAAGTCTCGCAATGCTTGTCGCGATCTTGCCTGACTTTACTTTGTAACTGCCTTCAAACCAGTTCCATACCGGAATGCGGACCATAACGCCAACATTCCATACACCGGCGAATTTGTTTTCAAAGCCATTGTATATGTTAGGATTGGTGGCGGTGTAGCCTGCTGTCAGCGCAACCTGTGGCAGGTATGCAGCTCTTGTTATCTTGGTGGATTGCTCGCTGATGCCTACTGCATTCTCGAGCATCTTCAGTTCAGGACGATTGCTTATTGCTGTTTGTATGTCGGCGTCGCCTGAGACATCCTCTGTTATTATGTTTTCTTTGTTTTCGTCCTCGAGCGTTATGTCACTGTCGAGTGGCAGACCGCATAGCTGGCACAGGTACATCTTTGCCAGTGACAGTCCGTTGTCAACCTGAGTGACAGTCATTTCCGCCTCGTTCACCTTTACGTTCACCCTGAGACCGTCTGCCCGTGTAGCTACTCCTTCACGTATCATTTTGGCGACATCGTCGTCCAACTTGCGCACAAGGTCGAGATAGCTGTGCGAAAGTTTTTGCTTGTGTTTGAGTGATACGACGGTCCAATAGGCCTGGTCAATATCGTAGAGGGTGCTTTGTCTTGCGGCTTCGGTGCTGTTGCGGGTGAGCTCTTCGTTTATTTTTGCCATCTTGTTGGCTGCTATTATGCCACCGCCCATGAAGATTGGTTGTTTAAGCATTACCGATGCCATGAACACGTTTCGTGTGTCTGTCTCGAAAGCATCCACGATCTTCTGGCCTGCATGATTCAGCACTTCGCCCATTGAAGAACCGAAGTGTGAGATGAAATTGCCTAAGTGTGAAGCCTGTTCGGGCGTGATGATTCCCTGTTGTGTAAGGCTTGTGATGATGGGAGTCAACTCGTTGCCGAGCATTCCGGTAGCCTTATTACCGATATTGCTTATTTCTGTCTTCTGATAGTCGCTCAGCAAAGAAATCTCTCTGCTGGTATATTCGTACCCGCCAAGAACATCTATTTTTGGCAGATACTTTGTTTTGGTCGCTTTGCTGGTATTCCTGGCAACTTCCTGTTTCAGCCTTGAAATGCTGAGCTGCTTGTTGTTGCGTATTGCCAGTGCCCGGCAGCTGTCAAGACTAAGTGTCTGTTGTGCTGACGCTGCCGATGCGATGCATAAGACGAATATGGCGCTTGTTAATCTTATCATTATTTAAATGTAAAACTTCTTGAACCAATCATGTTTCCGTCTGCGAATATGCTGACCTGATATGTGCCGTCAACAAGTGTCTGAGCAACTTCCCAATAAGTAGTAAGGGCGAGTTCCTGGCCCCCGTATTCGACTGTTTTCTTCATCGTACAGCTGAGATTTCTGTTCTCGTATGGGAACGAACCGCCATTGCCTAGCAGTGTGCCTGTCGGAGATGTTATTCTTACATAGAATGTCTTCATGCCGCTTTGAGCGGTGACATTCTTGTTTACGGTGAAGTTCACCTGTACAGTCTTACATTTCTTTATACTCTTAGTGGCTTTACCACGTTTGTTCTTAAGTGTCATGCTTATGCCCGTGGCATCGAGCTGTGCAGCTATGGCCACCTTCTCAGAGAGTGATGCTTTCTCCGAGCTTAAGCCTTCAATCTGTCGTGTAGCTTCCGAATACTGGTTCTTGACTCTTGAATTTTCCTCCATCAGATTCTGGTTCAGACGGTTCAGAGAGTCTATTTCCAATACATAGCTGCGCAAGACGGCTCTTACGGTTGCGAGTTCTTTTTTCAGACGGGCAATTTCTCTCGCGTCGCTGCTTTTCACTTGTCTCAGTTCTTCAAGCAGTCTTTGAGTCTTTTCCTGTTCTGCCGTGAGCTGTGCGACGATGGAGTCATTGCTTATCTGCGTCTTCATCTCGCTGTACTGGTTTGCGAATTGCATATACTCATTTTCCATTTCTTTCTTGTCGAGCTCGGCAAGCTCAAGCATGGCTTTGTTTTCCTGCTTTTGCTTTTGAAGTGTTACGACGAGATATGCTATGCTGCCTATCAGTATGACTCCGGCTATTGTTATTATTATCCAGGTTTTCTTATTCATGCAAGTATGTTTCTTTTGTTTTATAATCGTAAAATAATGCTGCAAATTTATTCCTTTTATCTTAAATAAGCAACAAATTTCATCTTGCATTTCTTAATATATCTAAAAAGATGCAATTTGCAGAAAAAGTGAACACGTAAGACGTGTTTTTTATCATAAATAATGGTGTTAATGGTCTTACTGTCACCCCAATATGGGGCTGTCGGCGTGGTTCCTGTACTTTGTTTCAGGTAAGCAGGCTGCAGTGACACAGTTTATTCATAAATATTTTATGCAAAAATATCACTATTAATAAGATTTAATGACATATATGTCGTATATTTGCAGTTGACAGAAAACATAATTCTGATATTCAAAAAATATCTTTGTTATACAAATGCTTATGAAAAAAATCCTATATAGAGTCTTTGACCTTTATTATGACGGTTTCAGGAACATGAAGCTCGGGCGCACATTGTGGCTTGTCATATTGATAAAGTTGTTCATCATCTTTGTCATACTCAAGTTGTTTTTCTTTCCTGACTTCATCGGACAGAATTCAGCACCTGGCGAGGAGGCCGATTTCGTTTCAGGACAGCTGACCGGAAGATGATGGGAGAGGTGAATGTGAACAATCAGAAAACAAATAAACAATAAAGCTTATGTATAATCAGTTAATGTCTGTTGATCCTTCATTGATAGATTGGTCAAGGGCTCAGTTCGCGCTTACAGCCATATATCACTGGCTGTTTGTGCCGCTTACGCTGGGACTTGCCGTCGTGATGGGAATCATGGAAACGTGCTATTATCGCACGAAGAATGTGTTTTGGAAGGATGTTGCCAAGTTCTGGCAGCGCCTTTTCGGTATTAACTTTGCAATGGGTGTGGCCACCGGAATCATCCTTGAATTCGAGTTCGGCACCAACTGGAGCAACTATTCGTGGTTTGTAGGCGACATATTCGGTGCGCCTCTGGCCATAGAAGGCATCGTGGCTTTCTTCCTTGAGAGCACGTTTGTGGCTGTGATGTTCTTCGGATGGAAGAAAGTGTCACCCGGATTTCATCTTGCCTCCACTTGGCTCACGGGTCTCGGCGCCACAATATCGGCGTGGTGGATACTCGTGGCTAACGCATGGATGCAGTATCCGGTGGGTTGCGAGTTCAACCCCGACACCGTACGCAACGAGATGACAAGCTTTGCCGACGTGGCATTGTCGCCGTTTGCCATTGACAAGTTCTTCCATACGGTCATCTCCTCATGGATAGTGGGAGCCGTGTTTGTGGTTGCCGTAAGTAGTTGGTATCTGATAAAGAAACGCGACCAGGAGCTTGCCCGTGCCAGTATGAAGATAGGTGCGGTGTTCGGACTCGTGGCTTCGGTGCTCGCTGCGTTCACCGGTGACCTCTCTGCAGTGAAAGTTGCCAAGGTGCAGCCGATGAAGCTGGCAGCCATGGAGGCTCTCTACGACGGTGGAACAGGTGTGAGTCTTACAGCCATAGCAGCCGTCAATCCATTTGAGCAACCCGACTATGCCAAGGGTGGCGAACCGCCTTTGCGTATAGGCATACCGAACGGACTGTCAATCCTTGCCACGCACGATCCGCAAGGCTATGTTCCCGGCATAAACGACATACTGAACGGATATGTACGTCCGGACGGGACAAAGGAACTGTCGGTAGAAGAAAAGATGGAGAAGGGAAGGACAGCTATAAATACCCTCGCGCTCTATCGCGAACGTAAGGCGGCATCTGCCGACAGCAACGAGCTGGCAAAGCTTAACACTACGCTCCAGGCCAACATGCCGTATTTCGGCTATGGTTACATAAAAGACCGCGCAGAGCTCGTACCTTACATTCCGTTGTGCTTCTACGCATTCCGTGTAATGGTGGGCTTGGGAGCATATTTCATACTTCTTTTTGCTGTCATACTGTTCTTGCTCTATCGTAAAGACATACAGAAATACGGCTACTTGCTGTGGATAGGAGTGTTCTCGTTGCCGTTGGCCTATATTGCCAGTGAGGCGGGATGGATTGTTGCGGAGATGGGACGCCAGCCGTGGGTCATACAGGATCTTATGCCTACGAGCGCAGCCGTATCAGATATAAGTTCAGGTTCGGTGGCTCTCACGTTCTTCATATTCCTCGCTCTGTTCACCGCGCTGCTTATTGTTGAGATCAACATACTCCTTAAACAGATAAAGAAAGGTCCGGAATACACTTCGCGTTGAACCGTCTGAGGGTATCGGCGCTATTCCGGAATACCGCAGACCGGTCACAGATGTGTCATGGCCGCGGTGATATATCATACTTAACATTAAATAAACGAAAATTATGTCATACGAATTTTTGCAACATTATTGGTGGTTCGTAGTGTCGCTTCTGGGCGCGCTGCTTGTTTTCCTCATGTTTGTGCAGGGAGCCAACTCGATGATATTCAGTCTCGGACGCACAGAGGAAGAACGGCGTATGGTTGTGAACAGTACGGGCCGTAAGTGGGAACTGACGTTCACCACGCTCGTTACGTTCGGTGGAGCATTCTTCGCGTCTTTCCCGTTGTTCTATAGCACCAGCTTCGGTGGTGCCTATTGGTTGTGGATGCTCATTCTTTTCTCATTCGTACTTCAGGCTGTGAGCTACGAATTCCAGAATAAACTTGGAAATCTGCTCGGTGCGCGTACGTTCAGATGGTTCCTTGTGCTGAACGGTATCGTGGGACCGTTGCTTCTCGGTGGAGCAGTCGCCACATTCTTCAACGGTTCTAACTTCATTGTGGATAAGAACAACATAGCCGACGGCATGCAGCCGGTCATCAGCCGATGGGCCAACGGCAGTGCCGGACTCGACGCCTTGCTCGATGTCTGGAATCTCGTTCTGGGCTTTGCAGTGTTCTTCCTTGCCCGTGTGCTCGGCGCTCTGTATGTGATGAATAATGTGAACGACGAGAACGTGCGCAGCCGTTGCCGTGCGAGAGTATTGGGCGCAGCTGTGCCTTTCCTGCTGTTTTTCGTAGCGTTTGTAATACATGTCCTGGTGAAAGACGGCTATGCTTACGACGCCGCTACGGGTGTGATAAGCATTGTGCCGGGTAAGTATCTCGACAACATGATTACAATGTGGTATGTCTTCGCTCTGTTCCTTATAGGTGTGGTACTTGTTGTTTATGCCATAGTCAAGACACTTGTGAGTAAGAATTACATTAAAGGCATCTGGCCGGCAGGCTTCGGCGTCGTGATAACAGTTCTTTCCCTGTTGCTCTGCGCCGGCTGGAACGGCACGGCGTATTATCCGTCGAACGCCGACCTGCAGAGCTCACTGACTATCGTCAACAGTTGCAGCAGCGAGTTCACACTCTATGTCATGGCAATAGTCTCGGTGCTTGTACCGTTTGTTCTGGCATACATCGCCTACGTATGGCATGCAATGGACAGAAAGAAGATAGACAAGGCGGAACTTGGTACCGACGAAATGTATTGACAATATCGGGCACGGCAGACAATATGTATGGCCGTGCCTGATTATATATAGAAGAAAATAAACGATGAGACATATATTATTTTTTATCTTGGCATTGCTTCTTGGCATGCCGGCAGTGGCTCAGGACTCTCTGCGTCATGAAGTCCTGTTTGAGACAAACAAGGGAAACATACGCATAGCTCTTTATAACGAGACACCGCTCCATCGCGACAACTTCCTGAAGAATGTCCGCGAAGGTTTGTACGACGGGCTGCTGTTCCATCGTGTCATAAGCAAATTCATGATTCAGACCGGCGATACTGCGAGCCGTCACGCGCAACCCGGACAACTTCTTGGCGAGACTGCCGAGACTTATACGGTGCCGGCTGAGTTCCGCTGTCCGAAGATATACCACAAGCGTGGAGCTGTGGCTGCTGCACGTGAGGGCGATGCTGACAACCCTGAGCGCAACTCGTCTATGTGCCAGTTCTACATCGTTTATGGCATACGTTACAGCGACGCCATGCTCGACAGGACTCAGCAGAAACTCGACGTAGCCACCGGCGGTAAGGTGAAACTTACGCCTGAGATGCGCGAGACGTACAAGACGCTTGGCGGTACACCGCATCTGGACGGACAATATACGGTGTTCGGTGAGGTGACCGAAGGCATGGATGTGGTGGAAGCCATACAGGGCGTGCAGACAGATGCCAACGCGCGGCCTTTGGAGGACATCAGAATAATAAAGGCTACTGTCGTGAAATGACAGCATCGGCAACTTGTATGATGTGGAAAAGAGCGCTCGTACAAGTCGGTTTCACAATATAAAACCTTCCGACAATATGCTTTATACCATTGTCGGAAGGCTTCTTGTTTATAAGAGTATGCATGTGTAGTGACGTCGTATGTTTTTGTTTTTGCGGATTATGACATCTATATGGCTCATTTATTTGATTTTCATGTCCTGTTGTAAGCGTATTACGGTTTCGGAGTTTTTCTAAAATGATGCAAAAATATTTGTCTCTTTATCCTTTGCCTATTAATTTTGTACTCATGAAACCCTGGTTTTTTATATTTTTTCTTCTGCCCCTGCTCGGCTTTGCCTATGTTGTTTGGCATGTCTGGCAGATATTACCGATGTCGCCGTCATGGAAAGGTGCGGTGGTGGGGCTGATGTCGCTTTCAGTTGTCTGTCTTTTCTCTCACTTCCTCATAGGTCCTGACTCGTTGCCGTTGGCAGCCGGACGGGTGGTTTACGAGGTGGGCACTTCGTCGCTCTTCGTGTTGCTCTACCTAGTCATGATTTTTCTTCTTCTCGACATAGGTCGTCTTGTCAGGCTCGTGCCGCCGTCGTTTCTTCACCATAGTGTGGCAGGGAGTGTGGGCATTCTGCTGTTTGTCTGCGCGCTCTTTGTATATGCCAACGCCAACTATCGCAACAAACAGATGCGCACGATGGAGCTCCACGCAGCGCGGCCGTTGTCGTCGCCGATGAGGATTGTGATGCTGAGCGACATGCACATAGGCTATCACAATCCGGTGAAGGAGCTTGCGCGGTGGGTGGACATGATAAATGCGGCGTCGCCTGACGTGGTGCTCATTGCGGGCGACATAATCGACGGCAGCATGAAACCGTTGCGCGAGGAGAATATGGCGGCGGTGTTCAGACGCATCAAGGCGCCTGTATATGCCTGTCCGGGCAATCATGAATATTATGCCGGCATTGCCGATGCTAAGAAGTTCTTCCGTGAGGCGGGCATCACGTTGCTGTGCGACAGCAGCGTTGTCGTGGGTGGTGAGCTGACGGTCATAGGTCGCGATGACCGCTCGCATGCCGGTCGTAATAGTGTTGCGCGGCTTGTGAGTGAAGCGCCTAAGACCAAATACACCATATTGCTCGATCATCAGCCTTACAATCTCGACCGCAGCGCGAGGGCAGGGGTCGATTTCCAATTCAGTGGACACACTCATTATGGACAGATGTGGCCGGTGAGTTGGATTGAGGATGCGCTTTACGAAGATGCTTATGGACCTTTGCACAAGGGCAACACGGATTTCTATGTCAGTAGCGGAATGGGGATATGGGGTGGAAAGTTCCGTATAGGTACGAGTTCTGAGTATGTGGTTGCGGTGTTGAGATGAGCGTTATGACGGATAATGTGCGCTTCTTTTTTTAACTGTTTTAAGTTAAATCGTTTTGTCATTTTCTCATCATAAATCCGGAAATTAGAGCGACGGACAATGTAAAAGTGCCTTTTATGGTGTCGGATAATCATAATCGTCGTATGGTTTTGTCGGCATCATAACGCGAAAAAGGCTTTATTGCCTTTCAGAATAGCCCATTTCGTGTCTCAATATAGCCTTTATCAGGTGATGATAAAGCCCATTTCGCATGATGAAATGCACTCTTTTGTGTTGTGAGTAATAAGTGGTGTGAATAGAATATTTATATATCTGACTGATAATCAGAACGTTGACGGTGTGCTTTATTTTTGCTAAAAAATCGGACAAAAGTAAAGCTGTTTGCGGGAAACTGGAATTTTGAATGCGAAATTTTAACATTCCACGAATTTTACTTGCTCTATTTTATATAACTCCTACGCCATACAGATATGACAAACGCCAGCCTGTGAGACATAGGCTGGCGTTTGATTCTTCGTATTTCAGAGTTTATATTCTTTGGCAAGTCCGCCTTCACTCGTCTCTTTATAAAGCGAAGGTATGTCGTGTCCGGTCTGTTTCATGACCTCAACCACACGGTCGAACGAAACTCTGTGCTTGCCGTCGGAGTAGGCGGCGTAGAGGTTTGCGTCGAGGGCACGGGTGGCGGCAAAGGCATTGCGCTCGATGCACGGTATCTGTACGAGTCCGCACACAGGGTCGCACGTCATTCCAAGGTGATGTTCCAGACCCATCTCGGCAGCATATTCTATCTGCGACGGACTGCCTCCGAACAACTGGCAGGCTGCGGCGGAGGCCATGGCGCAGGCTACACCCACCTCGCCCTGACAGCCCACGTCGGCACCCGATATCGAGGCGTTGGTCTTTACCACGTTGCCGAATATGCCGGCTGTGGCAAGGGCGTGCAGTATGCGGGTGTCGCTGAAGTTGTGGCCGCGCGACAGGTGGTATAATACGGCCGGCATCACTCCGCACGCTCCGCATGTGGGAGCTGTGACTATGGTTCCTCCGGCGGCGTTCTCCTCGCTCACGGCCAGCGCGTATGCGTAAACGAGTCCGCGGGTCTGGAGCGACTGCTTGTATCCCATTGCCTTCACGTAGTAGGTAGGCGCTTTGCGTGGCATGTTGAGCGGACCGGGCAGTGCGCCTTCATGGTCGAGTCCGCGCCTTACGGCATCCTGCATCATCTTCCATACTTCCATCAGATAATCCCATATGTCGCTGTCCTCACATTCTTTCACATATTCCCAGTAGCTGCGTCCGTGCTCGTTGCACCATTCCATTATCTCGGTCAGCGAGTTTTTTTCATACACGTCTTTGTGCGTACCTTGCAGCCATTTCGGGTGTTCGCCTTCAGATAAGGCACCTCCTCCGATGCTATACACAGTCCACTCGCCGCACGGATTCTGATTGTCATCGTATGCTGTGAATTTCATTCCGTTTGGGTGGAACGGAAGGAATATGCTTGGTTTCCAAACGATGTTAAGTCGGTCGTTATCTCCGAAAACCTCTTTTATGGCTACGTCGGTCATGTGTCCACGGCCGGTTGCTGCAAGGCTGCCGTATAGTATTACTTCTATTTTTTTCGCGTCAGGATAATGTTCTTTGAATATCTTTGCTGCTTTTTGTGGGCCCATGGTGTGACTGCTCGATGGACCTTTTCCTATTCTATACAGCTCTTTTAATGATTCCATGTATATAATATAATAATGTATTAGCTTTGTTTCGTTACGTTATTTTTTATTGTATGGCTTCTTAGTGTAGCCCTGTATGTCGTGATTTGTTTTATCCCGATCTCTAAATTCATTACAAATATACACACTTATGATGATATTTACAAATAATGCCATTCATTTTTATTATCGATGTTGACTCATACTTTTCGTGCTGTTTTCTGTGAATTCCCGTTTTCCTGTGTTTTTACTATGCCAAAAGGTCGTTATGTCTCGGTGTATGTCATTTCTTGTTTGGAGGACATCATTTTTGCATATTTTGCGTATAAGACTTGATTTTAATCAATTATTCAATAAAAATTCACGAATATTGCAAAATTCTTTCAAAAACATTTGGAGTATTAGCCAAAAGTGTATAACTTTGCATCCGCTTTCAGGAACTAAGTACTGAAGCAACAAGAAAGAGTTCTTTGAATAAGATTACATAAAAGACAGAGAAGTAGTACAATGAGCACGGTTCTCTTCCTTTTTTAAGGAATGGGAATCAGAGGTAAACGAACCGTCTAATTTATTAGATGTCAGGTGCTTTTTGAACCGAGAGATACGGCGGTCCTGGACAGAGACAAATTCCTCTGCCGCAGATTCATCAAGAAGAAGCGGCGGTAGATAAAGATATTTTACAATGTAGAGTTTGATCCTGGCTCAGGATGAACGCTAGCTACAGGCTTAACAC
>ERZ779877.977-NODE-977-length-27668-cov-5.034187_pt1 | contig 27668 bp, 27 predicted proteins | sample MGYA00511556_ERZ779877 | MGnify/ENA primary metagenome ERZ779877 (study PRJEB29588, sample SAMEA2159338) | human gut metagenome | biome: human gut; feature: human-associated habitat; material: faeces | place: Denmark | collected 2008/2010 ...
AAGCGCTAAACTTTATCAAAAGTGGTCAAAAACCCCGGAACTACACGGTTTCCGGGGTTTTTCCTTTTCAAATGGTTTGACGCAATTTGACAGAACGAAGCCTCTTTTAACCCGTTTTCTATGGGTTAAATGGTGGACAACCACTCCAAAAAGAGGGCTTATGGGTTAAAAAATAGGACAACCGAGACGCGATTTGGGGCTGCCAAGGGAATGTTTATTTATACATCACCAAGATACCTTTTTCGTGAAAACGGTTTGTCTGAATCTGACCTAATTTGAACAAAAGAGAATAAATCTACTCGCCAAGCGCTCAGTATTTTTTACTGGGCGCTTTTTGCGTTTCCGGGGGATTTCATTCCGGGATCAGAAAAAGCCGTCACTTTCTTTTTTTGAAGTGGCGGCTTTTTTTATTTCCAGAAGCCATAGAACAATGCTAGGACTGCCGAGGAAGCCGCCTATGGGGAGTACAAGGAGAACCTGCGCCGCACCGCCGAGAATTTCCGTATCAGCGACGATCATCTGGGCGAAGGCGGCCCCAAAGCCAAGTTTCAGGCCAATATCGAGGCAATCAAGCTGCTGAAATACCTGGAGGAAACCACCGGGCAGGCAACGCCGGAGCAGCAGGAAGTCCTCTCCCGGTATGTGGGCTGGGGTGGCCTTGCCGATGCTTTTGACCCTGACAAGGAAAGCTGGAGCAAGGAATATGCCCAGCTGAATGAGCTGCTGACCCCGGAGGAATACGCTGCCAGAGGGTCCACCCTTAATGCCCACTACACCAGCCCCACGGTGATTCGCGCCATCTATGAGGCCGTGGGCCGCATGGGTTTTGAGACCGGCAACATTCTGGAGCCGTCCTGCGGTGTGGGTAATTTCTTCGGTATGCTGCCGGAGGAAATGCAAAACAGCCGTCTGTACGGCGTGGAACTGGATTCCATCAGCGGGCGGATTGCCCAGCAGCTCTATCCCAAAGCCGACATCACCGTGGCCGGATTTGAGACCACCGACAGGCGGGATTTTTATGACCTCGCTATCGGCAATGTGCCTTTCGGCCAGTACCAGGTCCGGGACAAAGCCTACGACAAGGCTAAGATGACTGAAAGTATCGAAAGTGACCTCATTTAAGCGACAGAACGGCACGATTTGTAAATTTTCGTGCCGTTCTGTTGTTTTTTTCTGTTTTTTATGATATAATAGTAAAGTAGTTAGCTTACTTATTAACTTTTGGAGGTGATTGAGTGGCAAAAAAAGAATACGCAGAAGGGAGCTTCGGCGCATATTTCGTAAAGCTTATTAAAGACCATGACTATTCACAAGCGAAATTTGCTTCGGACTTGGGCGTATCGAAAACATATCTGTTCGATGTGTTTAATGGACGAGTAAAGCCGCCCACCCCCGATATGCAAGACCGTATTGTTGAGCTTTTACGCCTGACTGATGATGAGAAGAATGATTTTTACAGTAAGGCGGCTGATGGGCGGCATGAGCTACCCAAAGATATTGTCGAGTATCTTACGAATAATCAAGCTGAGATTGATGGTCTCAGAGAAAGAATGAGGGCGTACTGATTATGATACAATCGAACTTCAAAAAGTACACACTTGAAGCTGATGTTGACGATTATGTCAAGGTAGTATTGTCTGCATTAGGACTTAAAAAGGGTGTAGACTATAATGAAAAATCTGCTATGTCGGATTATATGAAGGTATCAGGATATTTACTTACTTTATAGGCTTGGATTTAATGCCGTAAAGAATCCGCAGTTTCATTCTAATCTTTGGGATATTGATAAGGTATACTGTGAGGATACAATTACTGCCGAAGGCAACGACTGGAATTTCGAGAAACATGTTGCTACAAGTAATGTCCCGAAAGATATCAGTTTTATATCAAGTGTTGATGCTCACTTGTCGTGGGAAATTGGCAATTGGATTTCTAATCAACATAACCTTACATCCACAAAGAGTATTGATATGTTGAAGAAGAAAGAGAAACAGCTTTATCCTGTGTCCGAAGTATTTGATATCTACAAAATCCCAAGCTACAACAAAGAACACTTAACCATACCTGATAATTCGGATGAAGTATATGACTATATTACACGAACCACAACAGACAGAGGTATTTGCGAAAAAACTGGTTTTATTGATTCGGAAGGAATGAATGAAGCTGGCACATTTAGTTTGGGCCTGTTGTCAATGGTGTTCTACTACAGAGAAAATGATTGGTACGCAGGACAATTCATGAGAAAAATATCGTGCAAGTACAAAATTGACAGGTGGACGGCAATATATCTTGAAACCGTACTTAATGGTTTGTCGGAAAAATTGTTATCAGGTCTTGTTAGAGATGTTGATTCTACATTCTTGGATTTGAAAATCGAATTGCCTTCTAAAGATGGTGAAATAGATTTTGAATGGATTTCCAACTATGTAAAGAGCAGAGAGAAACAAGTCATAGGCGATATGATACAAGCATTTACACAGGAACAGGAGGATTAGTCATGCACAAAGTTCCATTTGATGCGCCTTTGAATGATAAGGATAGCGAAACACAAACATATGGATGCAGGCAAAATAATCCTGATATCTGCGGTTCCAATGGCCTCGGTGGAACATGTGCATTTGTGTCTGATGATGGTATATGCCGAAAACCCTCTCGGGCGTGGAAAAAGCAGTATGCAAAACTAAAGGGATTATCCGAATCAAAAGAATAGATATTGGAGAAACATTGGTGCTAATTTGGTGCAACATCTTATGAGATAACCTCAAAAATATCAAACGATATGCGATTACACCCTCACAATATCCCACGATATGAGCGTTATTCACGATGTAAAACACCATGAAACACCAATGCAAAAACTCCAAGCGCTGATCCCAATTTGTTTCAGATCCAAAGCACCGAAGCCTTATGGCTCCGGTGCTTTTTGTTTATCAGAGCATCACGGCCTGAGCGGGCTTTCCGTCTATCGTGCGTGAAAAATATTCCGTATTACTTGACGCAGGACGCAGAAAATGTCATGCTAAAATAGTCAAATAATACAAGGGACAAAAACGTCAAGGAGGCAGAAGCATATGAGCGAAAAACAGAGCTGCGCAGCAGACATAGTCTATAAGCAGATAGACGGCGGCTGGCACCAATATACGGTGTCCCTCCGGCCCGGACAGAATTACAGCTGGAAAGATATCCTCGCAGATGCCGATTCCATAGCAGCTGCAGACCTTTAACCGATAGTGAATGTTCAGCTCATGACAGCAGCGGGCAAAGCAAAGGAGCTGACGGCCGCATATAAAAACAGCGGCTCCCGTTTTTCAAAAACGGAGGAGCTGACAGCGGGCTAGGGAAAAATGTTCAGCATTGCGGGAGTGAGCAAATCGCTGGATTGCCCGACCATAATAACGTGGTTCAACCAGCTCTGCGTCCTCGGGATCACCACGAAGGAATTATGCGGCTTCGGTCAGATCCGCAGATATGTCAAAACCGTCACCAGGGAAAGGTTTGACGAGGCAGCAGCGCAGGCACACGGTTCCGACGACTTTGTTATTGAAACCGGCATGCTGAAGAAATATACCGGCAATGGCGGCAGTGTTATAATACCCAATGGTGTGACGAGCATCCACGATTGGGCGTTCTGGAGGTGCACACACCTGACGGACGTCACTTTACCCGACAGCGTGAAGAGCATTGATATATGTGCTTTTGAAGAGTGCAAAAGCCTGAAGAGCGTCACCGTACCAAAGCGGCTGGAGGCGGCGATCAGTCATTATAAATCAATAGAGAAGATCAGCTACACCGACAGCGCGGATAACAGCCTTTGAGCAAAAGCTGTTGAAAAAAGATTCTAAACTGAAAGTTGGGGGCGACCCGGAAAACCGAGTACTCCCAACTTTTAGTTTTAGAACCGAAAATCGCACTCCTATATGCTCTTATCCTGTGCTTGAAAATGTGCTTGAGTTGTGCCGGGGAATTGGATATTTGATGCATCGCCGCAGAAAAAGCAAGTCCCCCCATTATGCCCCCCAAAGGGCTTTTACTGCCCGACCTTTGCCCCTCAAAAAATGCTCCGGTATCTTGAAAAGTATCTTGAGAATTTGGGTATGCTGGGCGTTTTTTTGTGAATTTCTATTGAAACTGCTGTACGGTTCCTTTTAACTCCGTCAACCTTTTGTTGCATTTTGTGTGCCTTTTTCGCCAAAAGCGGGCTGAAATTCCCTATAATTCAAGCCGAAAATATAACGCAAAAAAGCTCCTGCATCTTTCGATGCAGGAGCTTTTTTGGAGCTGCTACCCAGATTCGAACTGGGGACCTCATCCTTACCAAGGATGCGCTCTACCTGCTGAGCTATAGCAGCAAATTATATGCCCCTTTATAAGGGGCATATAGCGTGGCGACCGAGAAGGGACTTGAACCCTCGACCTCCGGCGTGACAGGCCGGCGTTCTAACCGACTGAACCACTCGGCCACGGCTCAGTTAATATAACAGATTTTTTGCCTCTTGTCAACAATTTTTGAAAAAGTTTTTTTGAGAAATTTTAATTTATTTGCGTGACTTAGGTTTTTTCTTCGCAGACTTGGACTTTTTGGCCGCCGCCTTTGCGGCCTTCCTGTCGGCAGATTTCTTTTCTTTCAGCGCTTTTTTTGTTTTTATCTCAACGATAACGTAATACCCGATGACTGCAAGTACCAAAAATGCGACATATGTATACCACGGCATGCTTCATCCCTCCAATTCTCTGATTATAATAATATACATTAAAATGCAGCGGCGGTCAAGAAAACAAAAACATGTGGACAATGACAGACACAGTGAGATATAATATAACATTATATCAATCCCCAAAGGAAGGCCAAAATGAAAAAGAATCTGAGATTTATAATTGCCCTGATATTCGGCAAGCTGGCCATGTGGCTGCAAAAGCTTTTGGGCATGAACGCAAGCTATTTCCCCGGCAAGCTTGCGATAAAGCTCTGCCCCGATTTCCTCGGCAGGATAGACAAGCCCAAAACCATAATAACCGTCACCGGCACAAACGGAAAAACCACCTGCTGCAACATGATCCTTGACGTTTTGTCCGACGCAGGCTTCAAGGTGCTCAATAACCGCGCAGGCTCGAACACCGATGCCGGTATTGCCACCTCACTCATATCCGGCAGCACCCTCGGCGGCAAAGCAAAGTTTGACTATGCCGTGTTCGAGGTCGATGAGCGCAGCTCGCTGAGGATATATAAATATGTTCACCCCGACTACGCCGTGTGCACGAACCTGTTCCGCGACTCTATCCAGCGCAACGCGCATCCGGAGTTTATATTCTCGTTTATCGACTCCGCTCTGCCGGACGATACACACATGATCCTCAATGCCGACGATCCGATAAGCAGCCGCCTTAAAAAGGACAACAAGCGCAGCTACTTCTCCCTGAGCCGCCTGCCGACCGACAGGGACGAGTGCGTCAATATAATAAACGATATGCGCGCATGCCCCTATTGCGGCGGAAAGCTTCAGTATGAATATGTTCGCTATCACCACATCGGCAAGATGAAGTGCCCCGGCTGCGGCTTTGCCTCGCCCAAGGCAGACTATCTTGCCTCACCCGACTACGAAAAGTGCTGCTTCACCGTGCGCTCGGATAAGGGCGAGGAGGAGTATCCGCTTATTAACGACAGCGTGTTCAACACTTATAACCAGGTCACAGTCGTTACGCTTCTTCGCGAGCTTGGACTGTCGGCGGAGAATATTGCAAAAAGCTTTTCGCACATGAGCATCGTCAAGTCGCGCTACACCAATGTCGAGAAAAACGGCGTCGAGGTCGTGACGAACATGACCAAGGGGCAGAACCCCGTCGCGTGCTCGATCGTGTTTGACTATATCCGCTCGGAGCCGGGCGTGAAGGAGGTCATCGTTATGCTCGATGACCTGACGTATAAGAAAACGACCGAGATAGTCACATGGGTCTACGATGCAGACTTCGAGTTCTTAAACGATGAGAGCATAAAGCGCATCGTTGTCGGCGGAGTTAGAATGCACGACTATCACCTGCGCCTGCTGCTTGCCGGCGTTCCGGAGGAAAAGATCCGCTGCGTCGAGCACGAGACCGACGCTCCGGCCGAGCTTGAGCTTGACGGAACGGATAAGGTGTTTATCCTGCACGATCTTACAACGCCGCAGCTTACAAAGCAGGTGCGCGACGGCATACTTGCCCGTCTTGAGGAAAAGGAGGCACAGGCATGAAGATAGAGGTGCTGTTTCCCGAATTTGCAAACCTTTTCGGCGACTGCTGGAACTGGAAGTATCTTTCGCGATGCATGCCGGAGGCGGAGCTGATCGAAACCGGCTATAACGACGAGCCGCGCTTTGCTTCCGAAAAGGTCGATATGATAATCATGGGCGCAATGACCGAGCACGGCCAGGAGCTTGCGATAAAAAAGCTCATGCCTCATCGCGACAGACTGCGCGAGCTTATAGACTGCGGCGTTGTGTTTCTCATGACGGCGAACGCCGGCGAGGTGTTCTGCGAATATATCGAGAACGAGGACGGCAGCCGCATTGCCGGCTTGGGCCTTGTTCCGCTGCACGCAAAGCGCGATATGATGCACAGATTTAACTCAACTCAGCTGTGCGCCTTTGAGGACATGGAGCTTGTCGGCTTCAAGGCGGAATTTTCGCAGCTTTACGGCGATAACTCGGACTTTTACTTTGCCGAGGCCAAGTACGGTATCGGCATTAATAAAAAGTCAAAGCTCGAGGGTGTGCGTATCAAAAACTACTTTGCTACCTCGATGGTCGGGCCGTTTTTGATGATGAATCCGCCGTTTGTCAAATACCTCATGGCGCTTCTCGGCGTAAAGGAGCCGAAGCTTGAGTTTGAGGAGACGAACATGGCAGCTTACGAGCGCCGCCGCGCGGACATAATCCGTATGATGAGCGATAAAAAGTAAAACAAAAACCCGAGGTGTTCAACACCTCGGGTTTTGCTATGTTGTCGTCATATAATGCAGCTTTTGTCCGGCTCAAAGACGACTATCTGCCGCTTTGCGCTCGGCTTGACCTCGTATTCGCAGCCGGGCAGATAAACTACCTCGTCATCATTCCAGAGCGCGAGAAAATCATCGACGTAGGCGACGTTTTCAAGCCCTGTGCCTGCGCCGCGATAATGCATGGGGATGATCGTTTTTGCGTCAAGCGCGATGGCGATCTCCTTTGCCTGCTGCGGACAGATCGTGTAGTAGCCGCCGACGGGGATCATGAGAACGTCAAGCGGCTTGAGCTTTGCCGCGGTTTCGGGATCGAGCGTGTGTCCCAGATCACCCAGATGCGCAATGCGCATGCCCTCGGCCTCAACGACGCTGCACAGGTTATCTCCGCGCAGAGCGCCCTGCCTGCCGTCGTGATATGTCGGTATCTGCGTGAGCGAAAACTTAGGAGAGCTGCCGCTCAGCTCAACGCCGGAGGCGTAGTTGTGGTCGGAATGACCGTGGCTGCAAATTACGCAGTCTGCGTGCAGCGGCTTGAGCTTCAGACCGCGCACACTGCCGGGGGAATAGGGGTCGAACACCACGCTGCCGTCGGTGCTTATAAGCTCAAAGCAGGCGTGGCAATGCCAAATAAGCTTCATTTTATCAGCCCTCAAAGCAGGACTGGAACGCCTGCTTGACCGCTGCGCGGTCACTTTCGCCGAGAATGGCGTACATGACATAGTTGCCCTGCCGCCAGACCTCGGCATTGTCGAGCTTTGGCTTTTCGTCCGGCAGGTACTCGTCCATCCATACGCTCTCGCGGTACTCAAGATATTTGTCGAGCGCGGCCTTTATCGTTGCGGCCTGATCCGCATCCTTGGCGAGGAAAATGCCGTATTCGTTGATGTTTGTGCCGACTGCGGAGATAAGGGTGTTGCGGCTTGCATAGCCGTCAAGCGCGATGCCCATGACGTTTTCAACGTATGCGTCGGGAACCTGCGAAAGCTCGCTTATGTCGATTGCCGCGCCGACCTTGTCGGCAACGGTCTGCATATCGGGATCTTTTGCGGCCTTCGGTGAGCTGCATCCGCCGAGCATGCAGATAAGCAGTAAAAGCGCTATTGCAGAAGAAAGCTTTTTCATGTTTTCACCTCTCAAAGCCATGCGTGAGTTTTGAGATAATCTATCACGCGGTTGAAGCCGACGGCGCTCAGATGAATGCCGTCACCGTTGCCGTAATCGGAAACGAGCTTGCCGTCGGCGCCTTTGAGCACAGAGGCGGAATCGGTGTAGTGCGTGCCGGTCGCCTCGGCTATCTGGAGTATCCAGCCGTTTGCACGGTCGATGACGGTGTTGTTTATGCCGTTATCCTTTGCCTCGTACATTGCCTCGACGGGGTAGATGGAGTTGCAGATGATCTTCGTGTCGGGGCTTACGGACTTGATGCGCTCAATAAGGGCGGTGTATTCGGTCTTGAACGAATCTTCGTCCATCATCGAAACGCCGTTTACGCCGATGGTGAGAACGACATACTCGGGCTTTGCGCGGCCTATCGCGTCGGTGATGGGGATCTCCTCGCCGGTGGGCGGATAGACGACGGTGGCGATGCTCTGGTTAAACAGCGCAAGCGTGCCGCTTGACGGCGTCCACACCTGAGAGCCGTCGAGAACCTCATAGGCCTTCAGACCGTAGGTCGTGCTGTCGCCGATAAAGACCATTTTGGAAATGTACTCGTCGCCGGCGTCGGCAGTCTCGCCGAGCTGGGTAGAGGTCTGCTCGGGAGCCTTCGTCTGCTCCGCGTTGGGACTGTCGGTGCTCACCGCAGGAGGGTTGAGCGTTTCCTCGGGCTTTTTCTCGTCGTCCTTGCCGCAGGCGCACAAAACGCACAGCAGCATGATAAGCGCCGCCGCGAGGGCAATATATTTTTTCTTCAAATTTATCACCTCAACTAATTTATAAACGTGCCGATTATATCATATGAACCTCGTTACTTCAAGGCAAATAGGTAAACAAAAATCGACCGTCTGCAAATATACAGACGGTCGAAAGGCTTTATTGTTCCACAGTTTGTTCGGCGGCGCGCTTTGCGGCCTCCTCCTCTTCGAGGACGCGGTAGGCGACCTTTCCGACGAGGGTCTTGGGCAGCTCGCGGCGGAACTCGATATCGTAAGGCATTGCGTATTTTGCAATGTTCTTGCGGCAGTAGGCGAGGATAGCCTCCTTGGTCTCGGGGCTTTCGGGAACGCCGGGCTTGAGCATGACAAAGGCCTTGACCTTGTGCATTTTATACGGGTCGGGAACGCCGATGATGCAGCTCATGTGGACGAACTCGTTTGCGTCGAGAATGTTTTCAAGCTGGCCGGGATAGACGTTGTAGCCGGAGGTTATTATCATGCGCTTTGCGCGGCCCTTGAAGTAGATAAAGCCCTCGTCGTCCATCATGCCGAGGTCGCCCGTGTACATCCATGTAAGCCCATCGTCGTGCTTGCGCAGGGTCTGCGCGGTCTCCTCGGGGTGGTTAACATACTCCATCATGACGGTGGGGCCGGCGATGAGGATCTCGCCCTCCTCGCCGTAGGGCAGCTCCTTGTCCGTGCCCGGTTCGACTATTTTGTAATATGTATCCGGGAAGGGCAGACCGATGCTGCCTTCCTTGGCCATGTGCGGGGGAGTCAGGCAGCTTGCCGTGACGCATTCGGTAAGGCCGAAGCCCTCGCGGATCTGAATTTTTGCATTGTGATCGTACAGGAACTTGTCGAATTTCTTTTTAAGCTCGATCGACAGACTGTCGCCGCCGGAGAAAACGCCCTTGAGCGAGCTGAGGTCGGCGTTGTCCATGCTCGGCAGGCGCAGCAGCGCTTCGTAAAGCGTGGGAACGCCGGCGATGAAGTTGCAGTGATATTTGGTTATCTGCTTTGCATAGGTCTGCGCGGTGAAGCGCGGAATGAGGATGCAGCGGCCGCCCTGCGAGAGCATCGTGTGGATGCACACGCCAAGGCCGAAGCCGTGGAACAGCGGCATTGCCGCGAGCATCTTATCGCCGACGCGGAACATGGGGTTTGCCGCGATGACCTGCTGGCCGAGGGCGTTGAAGTTGCGGTTTGAAAGCAGGATGCCCTTTGTCGTGCCGGTCGTGCCGCCGGAATAGAGAATGACGGCAGGGTCCTTGCCCGTGCGCTTGACCTTGTAGTTATAAAAGCAGTGCTTGCCCATGTGCAGGAACTCTTTCCAGCGGATAACGGGCGCGTCCTCGGGGATCTTTTTGATCTTTCTGCCCTCGGTGAGCATATAGCCTGCCTTGACGGGCTTTGAAAGCTCGTCCTTTATGCTGGCGATGACGATGTTGACGACCTTGGTGTTCTGGCGGATGTTTTCAAACTTATTGTAGAACTGGTCGAGGGTGATGGCCGTGACCGACTCCGACTCGTTGAGATAAAACTCGATTTCCTTTTCTGCCGAGAGGGGGTGGATCATGTTGCAGATGCCGCCGATGAGGTTGACCGCATAGAACATCTGGATGGCCTGGGGGCAGTTGGGCATTGCTATGGTCACCTTGTCGCCCTCGCGCACGCCGATGGTGCGCAGTGCCTTGGCGCAGTCCTCGACCTCGCGGACAAGGGTCTTGTAGGTGGTCGATCTGCCCATGAAGTCAAAGGCAACGTTGTTGGGGTATTTTTCGGCTATTTTTTCAACGGCTTCAAACATCGAGCCGTCGAAGTAATCGAGAGTGAAGGGCACTTCGCCCAGATGGTTTCTCCACGGCGCTTTGGCGCTGATGTTTTCCATGCGAATCATTCCTTTAAAAAATTAAAAATTTATAAGTTAATATGGCTATAATAGCCTATAACAAATATTTTGTCAAATCATGAACGAAACGTATAGGCCGGAGATACTTCTCCGGCCTCAGCGTGTCAAAAAAGTAAGCATACTTTTTTTCGCGCTTCAGAACGCCACATTTTTCGTGAAAACATGTTTTCACGAAAAATCTCGCTACGCTCGTCAGAAAAAGCCCGATAAATTCGGGCTTTTTTGATGGCTATTAATCTGATTACGAGCGGGGCCTTTGCCCCCTCGTGCTCCCCTGCTGCTTTGTTGCTTTCAAATTGCAGGAAGGTTTTATGACGGTCTTATATTCACAGGCGTGTTTCTTATTTATCTCAGCTTTACGCAGTAGTAGGACAAAAGATAGGTCTTTTCAGACTTGTATGCGTTCCAGACGCGGTCGGCAAGGTCTTCGGACTGACCGGCCTTGCGCTGGAAGGTGCGTATCTCCTCGATGACCTTCTGCATGTCGTTTTCGCAGTCCTCCTCGAGGTCATAGAACCTGTCGCAATTGGTGTAGGCATACACCATAAGGCTGCGGTATTTGCCCTCGGGCTGAGCCTCAAACTCCGTGCGCATCTGCGCAACGAGCGCGTCAAGGCGAGCCATGTGCGAATATTTGATCGCCTCGATCTCGGCGGCTGCGAGAGCTTTTTTATACTGATCGCGGCTGAGGTCGCCGGCCTGAAGCAGCACCTCCTTGGCAACGTCGGTGTAGGTAGCTTCCTCGTTTATTATATCCAGCGCGCCTTCTTTGAATATGTTGGTGTCCCAGCGCGTGGTATCAACCCCGAGCAAACGGTCGATCTGCCGGTGGTAGTTTGCCGCCTCGTTTTCTATCTGCTCGACGGTGAGGCTCTGCGCGAGAACATAGGATTTGAGCAGATCATACTGCGACCACACAAAGCATCCGGCGATGATAACAAGCAGCAGCATGAGATAAACCGCGACCTCGGCAAGACGCTTGCCGGTGTTCTTTTTGAGCCTGTTGCGCGGATTTTCCTGCGTTGCGGCAAGCGACTCGGTCTGCGGCAGCTTGCCGGTGTTCAGATATTCCGCGTATGCGTCGCAAACCGTGTTCGGGTCGCCGAACATGACCATGCGACCTTTGTCCAGCCACAGCACCTTGTTGCACTGCGCGCGCACCGACTGCAGCGAGTGCGAGACCATGAGCGCGGTCGTGTCGCCGTTATCGATGATACTCTGCATCTTCTGCTGGCTTTTTTTGCGGAAGTCGCCGTCGCCGACGGCGAATATCTCGTCAAGAATAATGATGTCCGGCTCTATCATGCTCGCAATAGCGAAAGCAATGCGGCTTTTCATGCCGCTTGAGAGCGTGCGGAACGGGCTGTTCTGAAATTCGCGCATTTCGGCAAAGTCGATTATCTCGTCGTACTTGGAGTCAATAAACTCCTTGGAATAGCCCATGAACGCGCCGCGCAGATACACGTTTTCCTTGACCGTCATCTCGCGGTCAAAGCCCGTGCCAAGCTCCAGCAGAGCGCAGATCTTGCCGGTTTTCTCGATCGTTCCCGAGGCCGGAGTCAGCGTTCCGCTTATGGCCTTCATCATCGTTGATTTGCCGGCGCCGTTTTTGCCGATGACGCCGAGCATATCGCCCCTTTCGAGGCTGAAGGATACGTTTTTAAGTGCCCAGAACTCGTTGTTTCTGGGGCTTTTTCCGAGTATGCGCTTGACTATGTCCGAGGTCGAGCGCGAGTCCTGTTTGCGGTAGCGCACCGAAACATCGTCAAGAACAAGGATCTTGTTTCCGTCCATCAGAGCACCTCCTTACACATACAGCGCGATCTTATCGCGCGTGATATGGTAGGTAAACCAGCCGAGGAAAGCGCAGATCGCGGCCATCACGATCATGATAAGATGCGTCGAGAGGCTCGGCACGGTCGAATGGATTATGAGCTGGCGGAAATAATCCACGCACATATACAGCGGATTGCAGTTTAAAAGCCTGCGCATGATCCCCGGCAGTATCGACGGATCATAGAATATCGCCGAGGCGTACATGATGATGCGCGTCACAACGGGCCAGAGATAGTTTATGTCGCGGAAGAAAATATACAGCGTGCTCAGGAACATGCCTATGCCGAAGTTGATGAAATAAAGGCACACTATCGGGAACAGCAGGTACAGAAAACGCCAGTGGAAGCTTATCCCGTCAACGGCGACGAAAATGAAGAACACAAGCAGCGAAACGGCGAAATCTATCGCCTGTGCAACGCTCTGCGAAATGAGGAAATAGTGCTTGGGTACGGGTACCTTGCTGTATATCTGAGCGTTATCGTAAAGAACGCGCATGGCGCTTCGGGTGGCTGCGGAGAAATAGTTGAACAGCAGCAGTCCGCAGAACAGGTATATCGTGTAGTGCGGCATGTTGCGGCCGAAAAAGGTGCCGAAGACCACGTCCATGGTCAGCAGCAGAAACAGCGGCGAAAGCGCGCTCCAGAGTATGCCGAAGGTCGTGCGCTTGTATTTCTTGATAAAATCTCGCCTTATAAGCTCAGAAAGCAAAAAACGGTGATTAGCTTTGTCCGAAGTCATAAAACGTCCGTTCTCCTTGTAAAAAACAAAAAACTGTGCTGTAAATGATCACACTATCGCGCCATTATAACACAGTTTTTTTTATAATTCTACATTAATTTTCGGACATGAAGTCCAGATAGTCTTCGGGTGAGTTGAAATCGCGCGTGAAGGAATCGAGAAGAACATAATTTTTGCCCACTCGGCGCCCGGTGAGCGGATATCCGGCGTACAGAAGATACACCTGCCAGCCCTTGCACTCATCTATCTCTCCGGCCAGAAATCGGCGGCGCACCTCGAGGTAAAGCGAGCGGAAAAGCTCCCCGTCGCCGACGAGGACGGCGCAGATGCTCTTTTCGCTGCCGAAAAACAGCAGCGGTTTTTCGCCGCGGTGCGATATGACAGTCTTTACGGCGTTTTCGGAATACAAAACGTCGCCGTAGAGAAAGCACATGTCGTCGCCGATAAGCTCGGCGGTGAAGCGGTCGATCTCCAGGACGTTGTTTTTAGGCTCGTAGCGCACTGCGCCGGGGATGCTGACGCTTTTGTCATGCGAGGTGATGATGACCTCGGCAGCATCGTCAAACTTATGCACAAGGCGCACGGTGCGCTCGAGCAGAGTTTCGCCCGAAACGCTTATGTCGTGCTTTTTGTGCCCCATGAAGTTGTTCCAGCGGCTGCCCTTGCCGTCAGCCATGATGACATATCTCATTTGATTATCCCGTGCTCGCGGTAGAAATCGCCCAGCCTGCCGTAGCGCTGCGGTCCCCAGAGCTGAATGATGTTCACGCCCGAGGAGGTGTTGGCCTCGATAACGGTGAAGCCGTCGTCGGTCGGGAGAATGTCCCACGCGATTATATCAAGATAGGGGAAGGCGCGGCTCGCCTCAAGAACTCCGGCCTTTATGCCGTCCCAGTTCGGGATAACTGCGCCCTCGATCTGCGCGTTCGTGTCGGGATGCGTGCGGTAAACGGTGAGATTGTGCAGCGTGCGCGCATAGCTCATCGTGCCGGTTTCAATATCGACGTTTGCAACAAGACCGCCGCGGCTGCCGTTATCGACGGCTCCCGTCCACGCAGCTCCGATGCGCTGCACGGCAAAGCACAGCTCAAATTCCTTCGTTTCGGCATTGCGCAGAACTATCATACGCAGGGTGTTTGCGCTGTTCGCGTAAATCTTGTTGAGGTATTCCGCCTGGTGCGCATAGGCGCAGATGAGCCATTCGGTATCGCGGCGCAGACGGTCGGCAAGCTCTTTTTCCGTGTGCGGCTCATCGTTGCAGATGATGCCGTGGCCGTTATGCTTTACAACGTACACGCCCTTGCCCTTGCCGGCTCGCACCGGCTTTACGACATATGCCCCGACCTCGTGCAGAAGCTTGACGAGATCGTCGTAGTCGTTTATGACCCTGCCGTTTAGGCCGGCAAGGCGGTCATTCTTTTTGACACAGTAGATCTCCGGAGTTTTGCAGTAGCGCTCGATGATCTGCGTGAAAACGACCTTGTTGTTGAGCATCTCACTGTACGGATCGTTTATGCATCTTGAGCGGTACCAGTCAAATTCGGAAAGATACTGCTTTTTGTCGTTGTGCTTAAAGTCGTACAAAGCCGCCTGATCGACCATGTAGCCGCCGAAAATGCAGTAGTACAGCCTTGTGTGCAGCGGAAGCTTAAAGTGATTGGGCGCAAACAGTATCCTCACTATCCACAGCACCATCAATTTGATTTTGGCGAGCAATATGCTCAGAAATCGCATCATGTTTATCTCTCTCCATGCAGTCGATTATAAGATCGGCGATCTTGTCGGTCGCGCGCCCGTTCAGATCGGGCAGATACTTGCGGCAGAAGCGCCTGTAGTTATCCATGTCGTACTCTCCGCTTTCGACGGCGGCGACAAGCTCGGCAGGATCGCGGAATATGCAGTCGGGGAACTCGTCAAAGAGCTTGACGTTCAGCCCGTTGTGGTCGAGATAGTCCTCGTAGTCGAAAAGATAGAAATACACGGGCTTGCCCAGAAGCGCGGCTTCTATCGTTATTGCCGAGTAGTCGGTTATTACGCAGTCGCACACCGACAGCACCGTCGATGTCGGCACCTTGTGGCAGGTTATCGCCGGGGACAGCGAGTCGTAGTTCAAAAGCTGGTTCGGGTGACGCTTTATAACGAGTATCTGGCTGCCGTCGAAATTGAACGCATCGACAAGCGCCTTGGGGTCGAGCGTCTGCCCCTTGCGGAAGGTTGGGGCGTACAGAACGATCTTTTTGCCTCTCAGGCCGGGGTAGGTCTCGTAAAACTGCCGCCGGGCCTCGTCCTGACCCTCGCGCAGCTTATCCATGCGCGGCAGACCGACGTTGTACAGAATATCCGACTCAATGTCAAACGAGGCGCAGTAAAACGGGTTGAACGCCCTGCCGCCGGCGATGACAACGTCATAGTTGCGGTGCATGCGCATCTCCCGTGCGATCATGTCGCTGCGTCCGAATTTCTTGCCGAGCGACTGATAGCCGGACTTTTTGATCTTGCCCATTGCGTGCCACATCTGGATAACGGCAAGGTGCTTTTTGTGATGCAGCACGGATACCGCCGGCCAGTAGGAATCGAGCACGCACACGGAAGCGGTCGCAAGGTGGTACATGCTTTTGAGCGTGACAAAAGCGTATTCGAGCATGCTCACAAAGCCTTTGTCGGCGCGCTTTGTTATGATAACAATGTTTGTTTCCGGTTTCAGTTCAACAAGGCGGCGGCTTAGAAAATCAATATCCTCCGTCACGGTGTTTGACTGACGGCTGAGGAATAAAACCTTGTTTTTGTCGGTCGGGCAGAGCTTCAGGAAAAAGTAAATGAAATTCATCACCCAGCGCAGCAAAATAACAGCTATTCTCATAATACTCCTTTTATGCCCGAACAGAGGGCATAACTAAAATCAGGCTGATTATACGATTATTGCAGAGCTTTGTCACTACAAAATTATTAACAGAGTTTCCTGCCTGCCTTCTTAAGTTCAAGCTTATGCATGAAGTAGGCGTGGACATTCTCGTTATATGTCGGATAGCGGTGCAGATCCTGGTGCGTATTTATCTCGAGGATCTTAAAGCCGGAGTCGGTTATAACAACGTCAAAGCCGAGGTATTCAAGCGGCGATATGTAGCGGCACAGCTCGGGGATGACGCGCAGCACCTCGTCCCAGTGCGGAAGCGTGCCCTCGATCTTCTCCTGCGTGTCCGGATGGATAGGGCAGGGGGTTATGACGTGCTCCTTGATGACCTCGGCATCATGGAAAAAGCCCGTTTTTTCATCGACATAGGCGAAAACGCCGCCGGAGCCGATGTTGTCGGTAAAGCCGGTGCTCTTTGTGCCGATGCGGAAGTAGGCGTTTTCGATAACGGGGTCAAGTCCGCTGCGGTTTATGACCATGATGCGCACGGTGCATGCGACCTCGCTGTATATCCTGCGCAGATCGCTGTGCATGACGATGTATTCGGAGATGTTATAGTAATCGTCGAGCGAGGCGAGAAAGCCGAGCATTTCACTCTCGCTTTTCGCCATTCCGTTTACGAGGTAGCCCTCTCCGTCAAAGCCGAGCTTATAAAATCCGATGCCGTGCGAGCCGACGGTCGGTTTCATGGCAAGCAGCTTCTTTTCGCGCAGCAGATGCAAAATTCCGTCAAAGCTGCGCGGCAGCTCCTCGGGGCAGTCGGGCATTTTCAGCACCTGCATCCTTCCGTCGCGCGGAACGATGTGGTAATAATACTCGGGAAGATATTCGCTGTATTTATCCAAACAGTAGCGCAGCGTGACCTTATCCCACAAAAGCTTGCGGTATTCGTTGTTTATGGGCCGGAGCCACTTGTAGTCCCGGTCGGAGAGAAACGAGCGGTAGTTTTCCTCCGTCAGGCCGTACTGCTTTATGTGATAGGATAAAAATCCGCGCTCATGCGCCCATTTTTTCTCCTGCGCCGTAGTAAATTTATCGCGATTATCATCACGCAGAGCCTTTTTCCAGCCGCGGTACATATAATCCATGAAACCGTGACGCTTCGCCCGGAAACTCCAGAGGTAGCGGTCGATTATCGTCATGGCGCGTTTAAAGCCGACAAAGCGCGGCTTCGCTGCGCGCTTGCGGCGGATAAACTCGGCGGTCTTGTCGTTGAAGTGCTCAAGGTAGGTTAAATCCGCGCCCGTGTCAACTCGCAGTATCTTGAAGCCCTCGCCGGTCAGGCGCACGGCAAAATTCATGTATTCAAGCTCGTTAAACTCCGAGGCAATGGCTCGGAGCGTTTTTGCGATCTCGGGAAAGACCTCGATCCTGCCGCCGTCGTAATTGCCCTGCTCGTCAACGGTGCTTAACTCGCGGTTTCGCGTGTACCAGTTTGGCTTAACGCCCTCCTGCGCCTCGGTCAGGACGGAAAACAAAAGCTCCGGAGCGTCGCCTCCGTTCAAAAACGCCAGATGCAGCGTGGGGGCAAAGGTCGAGGCGATAAGCTCGCTTATCATCGTGCCCGAGGGGAGCGAGCCGAGCTTTTCGCACATCGCGTCCTCGTCAAGGTAAGCCGAGTCAAAATAAAACGCCTCGCCGTCAAAGCCGCAGATGTGCTCCTTCGTTTTCACCGAGTTTGAGGCCTTGCGCACCGAAACGCGCCCCTTTTCGCGGATGAGCGCCAGAACGCCGTCCATGCTCTGATCAAGGCCGTCTTTGAGCGGCAGAATAAACTGCTCGCCGTCGCGCGTGAGCAGGCTGTAATACTGCTCGGTCAGAAGCTCTATATGCTTATTGAGCGCGTAGGACATCGACAGCACGTCGCCGAAGAGCTTATCAAACTTTGCGTCAAACGGCAGAAGAGAAAATATCTCCTTGTCGCTCATACCGATATTGTTTTTGCGCTTGTATTTTTTTATGCCGTCAAGGTAAAACCACTCGTCTGCCGTTGCGAAGGTGAAGCCGCGAAACAGCAGCGCAGCGCTTTTTATCAGCTTTGAAGCTTTCATATCAAAAACTCCGAAAATAATTAAATCGATTTATTATACTATACATCGTAAATATTCGCAAATGATAATTTAACGGCACATGGGATTGAATTCTGTCGGCTTGTGTAATATAATACTATAGTTATACTGGATTACTATGCGGATTTTGCTCCGCAGGAAAGAGAGCAGCAAATGGGAGTAATAAGCAGGGTAAAGCGTGAGGCCTTTATCCGCCCGTGGCTTAAAAAAGGCTATTCAAGGCGCCTGGCCAATTTGTATTATAAAAAGGTGTGCGCTGATCTTGAAGAAGATAACGGCGTGTCGGCGGCGGACAAAAAGTGGGCGCACAGCCTCGGCTATATGTCCGGCAGCATTGAAAAATATGATCTGAAAAATACGCCGGGTAAGTACATAAGCGATGTTGACTACATGTATCTTAAGCCGTTTAACAACAGCTTCACCAAATGGGTCGGTGATCTTGTGACGGAAAACAGGGTGCTTGTCAACCACCGCGAGCACCTGCCGGAGCTGTATTTCAACATAATCGAGCGCGAGGAAAAGAAGGTTTTCCTGCCGATCGACACAGTGGAAAGAAAGTACGGCGAGAACTACGATGATTTTATCCGCCTGCTCAATGAGCGCGGCGAGCTTGTCATCCGCCCGGACCGAGCCTCGGCGAATCGCTGCGCGTATGTCATAAAGCGCACGGGCGAGGATCGCTATGAGCTTAAAGAGAACACGGCATGCAAGGCGCGCATGAGTATTTTCGGCAATCAGTACGATGCGGCGTATCTTTTGAGCGACTATCCCGACGATCTGCCCGAGGATTTTGAGAAAAATCCGTGCAAGCGCGAGTATTACGACAAAAACAGCCTGTATGAGCTTATCTCAACCTTCAAATACGGCTACGTTATAGCCGAGCCTTATAAGATAAGCGGCGAGCCTTGCCTTTTGAGGATATACGCCGCAAACGAAAAGCTCAAAGAGACAAGGCTGCTTGACTATTACTGCACGGACCTCGACGGGGATAATGTCCGCTGCCGCGCAGTTACGCCCACAGGCGAGCTTGACGGCCGGAAGATCGGCTGCTGGGACGAGATAATAAAAACCGTCACCGGCATCGCCGGCTATATAAGCGAGATCGAATATTTCACCGTGAGTATCATGCTCACTGAAGACGGCTTTGTCATCGACTCTATCGACACAAATCCCGACCTGCCGCCGATAGCGCACAGCGATGCGCTCAACAGCTTTCTTGTAGAAAGGCTTGAGAAGAAGCGTGAGACCGTCGTTGTCACGCGCGAAAAATGGTGGACGGCATTTAAGGATAAGCGCTTCAAGCGCTTTGTGCGCACATTCTGCCGCCCGGGCATAAGACCGTATATGCAGAAGCTGTGGATGAGTTCGGTATGGGATGACTTTAAGCATAACAAGGGCACAACGCTTTCGCAGAAGCTCTGGTGCTATAAGCGCGGTTTTTTGTCGTTTAGAATAAAGCAGTACGGGCTTACGAAGGACAACTATAAAAGTTTTCTGTCCGACTATCAGTACCACTGGCTGAACAGGATAAACAACAGCTATCAGATATGGATAAACGACAAAACGACGACGCGATATGTCTTCGAGCCGTACAAGCAGTATCTTGCAAAGTACTACTACGACATAATTAAAATGGAGGGCGAGACCTGCATAAAGGCGCTTCAGGATATACCTGAGGGCTTTGACGCATCGTTTGACGGAATATTCGCTCTGCTGCGCCGGGAAAAGCTGCTTGCGCTCAAGCCCTCGTCCGGAACCCACGGCGACGGATTTTACCGCATGGAGTATGCAGGCGGCAAATATCTCATTAACGGCGACGAGATGACCGAGGATGAGATAAAAAACATGATAGAGGGCTTTAAGTCGATCTATGTCATAACTGAATATCTCTTCATGCACAAGGATCTGAAGAAGATATATCCGCACTCTGTCAACACCATCCGCGTTGCGGTCGTCAACCAGTCGGCGTACGAGCCGAAGATCATGCAGACGTATATGCGCATCGGCTCGTCCTCAACGGGCTTTACCGACAATGTCGGCTACGGCGGCATATGCGCGAAGATCGATATTCCCACCGGCCGCTACTACTGCGCCGAGAAGATCATCGATCATAAGTTCACTCCGTGCCCTGTCCATCCGGATACCGGCGTTGAGATCGAGGGCATAGTTCCCAACTGGGAGCTTATGAAAAAGGGCATAACGGACATTTGCCGCTTCATGCCCGAGCTTGAGTATCTCGGATTTGATATCGCCATCACGGATGACGGCTTTAAAATAATCGAGATAAACATACATCAGGATCTGCACAAGGTCGCCGAGCACTCGGAGGAATTCAAGGCGTTCTTCAGGGATAAGCTCGCGCTCAAGGCAAAGCAGTATGACCTGAAAAAATATTAAGACAGGAGAGTAATAAATGAAAACGATAGGTTTCCTTATAAGCCACAAAAACGGCGAAGGCCGCCGCGCCCTTCTGCCGGAGCACATAGGCAAGATAAAAAATGCCGACAAGCTGTATTTTGAAACGGGCTACGGCGAAGCCGTCGGCGTGAGCGACGAAGAGTATGCCGCCTGCGGCTGCCATATTGTTACGCGCGAGCAGGCTCTTGCGTGCGATATCATCACCGACGTTAAGCTCGGCGACGCAGACTACCTTGACGAGATAAATGAGAGCAAGATCATGTTCGGCTGGGCGCACACGGTGCAGAACATCGACTTCACAAGCGATATGATCCGCAAAAAGCACACAGTTGTTGCGTGGGAGGAGATATTCGAGAACGGCCGCTATATCTTCTACCGCAACCGCGAGGTCGCCGGTGAGGCTGCCGTTATGCAGGCGTTCAGATACTGCGGCAAGATGCCGTATGACACGCGCGTTGCCATCCTCGGCAACGGCCAGACGGCCAAGGGCGCAATGCGCATCCTGCACGGTCTCGGTGCAAGAGTCGATGTTTACAGCCACAGGCTCGAGCAGCTTTTCCGCAAGAACATGTTCGATTACGATGTGCTCATAAACTGCGTCATGTGGGACACCACGCGCACCGACAGAATTATATATAAGGAAGACCTCAAGAAAATGAAGCCCGGCACGCTTATAATAGATGTAAGCTGCGATCCGCATCTTGAGATCGAGACCTCGCACCCGACGACGATAGATGACCCGGTGTACGTTGTTGACGGCGTTATCCACTACGCGGTCGATAACACCCCGGCCATGTACCCGATAACCGTGACCAAGGTGCTCAGCGAGGGAATTGCAAATTATATCGATACGATCATCGAAAAAGACTTCGAGGAATATCCCGAATCGCTCAAAAAGGCAACCGTTATCAAGGACGGACACATCCGCGACGAGAGAATTGCCGAGTTCAGAAAGGCTCGCGGAGTGTTCTGCGAGTAACAGCCGCGACACTCGTCTACGGTTCGATAAAAAGAAAATAGTAAAATAAAATTGATCAGCCCACGGAGCAGGAAAACGCTCCGAGGGCTGATTTTTTAAGGAGTTATTGGGAACTATATCTCGGCCAGACGATGCTGAGCCTGGCGGAATTTGAGCGGCGTGCAGTTATACTCCGAGCGGAAGCACTTGGTGTAATAGCTGCTGCTGCAAAAGCCGACGCTCTGCGCGATCTGCGAAATGCTCTTGTCGGTCTCCGACAGATAGTACACGCTGCGCGTCAGGCGGTAGTGAACGAGGTACTGAAACGGCGTTGTTCCGTATAGGCGCTTGAAAATGCGGCAGCACTCGCCGCGGCTGATATGCGCGGCGGCGGCAATATCCTCAAGGGTTATCTTTTCGGCGTAGTTTTCCTGAATAAATCTGCGCAGAATATCAATACGCGCCTTTTCTGCGTGCGAAACGCTGCGCTTATCGCCGAGATCGGGCACGCAGTTTTCGTACAGCGTGAGCCATATTTCCGACACCATTATTTTCAGCTTCAGCTCGTAGCCCGGCATTTTCGAAGAATACGTTGACTGCATACTGCGCATAATATCGCATATGTCGTTTGCCCAGCCGCTGCCGCGCAGGGGAACATAGTCCAGATTGCGCGCCTTGAGAATTGGATCTACATAACGCGCCTGAAGCCGGGCGTCGTCTGCGCCGGCGATGCAGTCGGTGCTGAAGCTTACGCAGATGAAATTTGCGCCCTCCTTTGAGTTTGCAACGACTCCGTGCGTTGCGCCGCTGTTGATAAACAGACCTTCACCCTCACGCAGGACAAGCTCGCGCCCGTTGAGCAGTGCTCGAAGCTCACCGCTTGTGACAAGCAGCAGCTCCGGCTCACGATGGCGGTGGTGCCCAACGGTTTTCGATGCCGGACTGATGCACTGACTAAGCACTCTAAGCTTTGGTATTTGCTCGCTCATGCAATTCACACCCCAATTTCAAGGAAAAACTGATTTATTTTGTATTGTTTAGTACAGAAATATTACCACATATTCATGTACGCAGTCAATGGGTATTTGTTGTTTTTATAGAAAAAGCAAAAATATTCTCATCTTTTGCGAATATAGTGTGATTTATCGGGCGAAAGCATTGACTATTTTGCATATACATTGTAATTTTGATATATCGCAGGGCAATATATTGCTGTATTGCCAACACAAAAAATTACGGGATAGTCCCGATCAACCGAAAGGAGAACCATCATGGCTCATAAAACAGAGTTCCTTTACATGTCCGAGCCCGACACCATCGCAGCAGGCGTTCTGGATGCAAGAAAGTGCATAGATAATGCAGAAGAGGTGTTCACCCTGCTTGCAAAGGGCGATTATCTCATGGGCGGCAATAACCACAATAACCACGGCATGTACATCGTATTCCCCAAGGAAAGCGAGTTCCCCAATATGCCCGTCGCCGGCCCCGACCGCCGCTTCGTCGCAATGCCGGCTTACCTCGGCGGCAGATTTGATATCTGCGGCCAGAAATGGTACGGCTCGAATGCCGCAAACAAGAAGAAGGGCCTGCCTCGCAGCGTCCTGATGGTCACCCTTAATAATAAGGACACCGGCGAACCCATTGCTTACATGAGCGCAAACCTGCTCAGCGCAGCGCGCACCGGCGCCGTTCCCGGCGTTGCGACCCGTTATCTGGCTCGCAAGGACGCGGAAGTTCTGCTGTGCATCGGCTGCGGTGCAATCGGCACCTCCTGCCTTGACAATGTAATCACCCAGATGCCCAAGGTCAAGAAGGTCATCTGCAATAACCACTCCCTCGCTCCGGCAGAGAAGCTGGCGGCGCATGTCCGCGAGGCATACGGCGTTGAAGCCGTCGTCGAGCAGGATCTCGAAAAGGCAGTGCGCCAGGCAGACGTCATCTCCGTTGCCGCATCGCGCACCGCATTCCTGAACCTCAAGGGCGAGTGGGTAAAGCCCGGCTGCACCATCCTCGCCTCCGGCCCGATCCACTTCGACCAGGAGGAGGGCGGCGAGTACGAGAAGAACGGCGGCCTGTGGACCAAGATGAAGGTCGTATACGACCACATCGGCCTGCACCACGCATATGTTGAGGATGCTATTGCGACCGGCGATAAGGAAGAGTACTACGCAGGCGTCATCGGCGGCCCCGTATACCACCTCATCGACCTCGGCCTGAAGGAGCAGCTCGACGATTCTCTGGCCATCGGCAAGATCATCATGGGTCAGCAGCAGGGACGCACCAGCGATGACGATATCATCTGCTTCATCGCATGCGGCATGAGCGTTTTCGACCTCGGCCTCGGCTACGACCTGTATCAGACCGCACTCGAAAAGGGCATCGGCACCAAACTCCTGCTTTGGGAAAATCCGGCCCAGTGCGAGTAATTTTACGATAACATTATCTCCTTTTAAATTAATTTCAGCTGCGGGAAGCGGAGGCATTTGCCTCCGCTTTCTGTGCGTAAATGGGGAAAAAGCTCCGATGCAGCATGGCTGCGTCGGAGCTTTTGCGCATATTCAATTCAGCTTCATGTCGCCGTCTTTTATCCAGCCGAGCTTGCGGCAGATAAGGCCGAATACCCAGGAGAGGACGGCAGGCAGGACGATGGCTATAAGCGCAAGGCCGATCCAATCGACTGCGGTGGGGATGATTGCCGCCGCGCCGTCGAGCAGTGCCTCGGCCGAGGGATTTGACCAACCCGTCCACACGCCGATCGGGCCGACTAAGCCGCAGGTGCCCATGCCGGAGGAAACGGCTGCGCCGTTCATCTCAAGCTTGAACAGGCAGGTGGCAACAGGGCCGGTCACGGCGCTTGCCGCGATAGCCGGTATCCAGATCTTCGGGTTGCGCACGATGTTGCCCATTTGCAGCATCGAGGTGCCGAGCCCCTGCGAAACTACGCCGCCCCAGCCGTTTTCCCTGAACGAAACGACCGCAAAGCCGACCATGTTCGCGCAGCAGCCGGCAAGCGCAGCGCCGCCGGCAAGACCCGTGAGGCTCAGCGCCGCGCATATCGCCGCCGAGGATATCGGAAGCGTGAGCGCAATGCCGACGATGACGGAAACGAGCACGCCCATGACAAACGGCTGCTGAGTCGTTGCCCATTTTATGAGCGTTCCGACGGCCATTGCGCCCTTGCCGATGGGGGCCGCGATAAAGTAAGCCGCACCGATGCCGATGAGGATTGTGACTATTGGCGTTACAAGAATGTCGATCTTAGTCTCCTTCGAGACCATTTTGCCAAACTCGGCTGCGACTATCGCAACGACATAAACGGCAAGCGGTCCGCCGGCGCCGCCCATGACATTCGTTGCATAGCCGACCGGGATGAGCGAAAACAGCACCATCGCCGGGGCATGCAGCGCATATCCTATGGCTACCGCCATCGCCGGGCCGACCATTGCCGAGGCAAATTTGCCTATAGTGTAGCCCGTTTCGCCGATCTCGATAAGCGGCTGAGCCAGAAACGAAATGCCCAGCTGCGTGCCGAGCGTGTCGAGGATAGTGCCGACGAGCAGCGTGCAGAAAAGCCCCTGCGCCATTGCGCCGAGTGCGTCTATACCGTAGCGCTTGAGGCTGACCTCAATATCCTTGCGCTTGAAAAATGCATTGACCTTGGACATAAGCGATTACCTCGTAACAAAAAAGTAGACTACTAAGTGTCTTGACACTTGCATAGTCTACTTTAACGCTTATTGTCACATTTGTCAATGATCAATTACTGCTTTTGAGTATAAAGAAGTCCGGCCTGCTCAAGCTGAGCTTTTATGCGCTCGAAGCACTCGGCATTGGGGCAGGAGAGCACATGCAGATGTATCCCGCCTGTGAGCGTGCTCAGGGGGCTTGCGTCGTTTTCGCCGCATTTTTTTATAAACTGCTCGACATCGTATCGGTTTGACAGGTGCAGCGGCCCCGTGAGCTGGCCGTACAGCGGATGCTCGACCGTGACGTTCACGACCGTGGCGCCGTTATCGACCATGATGTTCAGCTCTTTTTCCATGTTGTCAAAATCGTGTACGCAGGCGACGGTGTACTGGTCGCTTGCGACCGAGAGGTCAATGACGTATCCGCGCGGCGTGGCGAGCACCTTCTCGCCGGAGGCGCGCAGCAGCGCAACGTCGCCGACGATGATCTGACGGCTGACCGACAGCTCCTTTGCAAGCTTTGACGCGCTTATCGGGCGGTCGGTCTGCTTGAGAGCGTTCATTATATATTCGCGGCGTTTTTCGGAATTCATATGCATTACCTCTTTGCGTCGAGCATCTCGTCCTTGAGCGTCATGAGCCTTTCGGACAGATCAACATAGTACTGATGGGGGAAGTCAAAGCGTTTGACTTCCGGCCAAAGGGTGGAAACCTCGTATGCGCAGCGGCGTCTTATCTCGTCAAGCGTCGGAAGCTCGTAGACGAGCTTGCCCTTTTCGAATATGGGCACGAGCAGTTCCTGCGCCTTGAAATTCTCCATGGTTTTGCGCTTCCAGCGCGCGGCCGGATCGCAGATCTCAAGCGGTTTTGTGTCGTCAACGGTTTCGTCGTGCATGCAGATGTAGTCTGCCTCGGCCATGCCGTTTTCACGCTCGAAGAAGCGATAGACCTTCTTGAAGCCGGGGTTCGTGATCTTGCCGACATTTTCGCTTATTTTTATCTTGGGCAGGATGTTTCCGTCGTCGTCCTCGACGGCGCAGAGCTTGTATACTCCGCCGAACACGGGATCGGATTTTGCGGTTATAAGGCGCTCGCCGACGCCGAAGGAGTCGATCTTCGCGCCCTGAAGCAGAAGCTCGGTTATAAGGCGCTCGTCGAGGGAGTTGGAAACGGTGATCTTGCACTCGGGCCAGCCGGCCTCGTCGAGCATTGCGCGCGCCTTACGAGTGAGATACGCCATATCGCCGGAGTCGAAGCGGATACCGCATTTGGTTATGCCGAGGGGCTTGAGCACCTCGTTGAATGCGCGGATGGCGTTGGGAACGCCGCTTTTGAGCGAGTTATAGGTATCGACGAGCAGCGTCGCGTTGGTCGGGTAGGTTTCGCAGTATGCCTTAAAGGCCTCGTACTCCGAGTCGAACATCTGCACCCAGGAGTGTGCCATCGTGCCGCCTGCCGGAACGCCGTAGCGCGTGTCGGAAAGGGCACAGGCTGTACCCGCCGATGTAGGCGGCTCTTGCGCCGGTCACGGCGCCGTCGATGCCTTGTGCGCGGCGCGAACCGAACTCAAGCACGACTCTGCCCTCGGCAGCGCGGCAAACTCTGTTCGCCTTGGTCGCGATAAGGCTCTGATGGTTTATCTCAAGCAGAACGTAGGTCTCGATAAGCTGAGCCTGAATTGCCGGTGCGCGCACGATCATAAGCGGCTCACGCGGAAACACGGGCGTTCCCTCCGGGATCGCCCAGATATCGCCCTCAAACTTGAAATTGCGCAGATACTCAAGGAACTGCTCGGAGAACATTTTCCTGCCGCGCAGATACTCTATATCCTCGTCGTCAAAGTGCAGGTTCTGGATATATTCGACCACCTGCTCAAGTCCGGCAGCGATGGCAAATCCGCCGTTGTCGGGATTCTGACGATAAAAAACATCGAAATAGGTGATCTTATCGCCCATGCCGTGGTCGAAATATCCGTTGCCCATAGTGAGCTCATAGTAATCGCACAGCATGGTCAGGTTAAGCTTTCTGTCAGTCATATTAGCCTCCGGGATCCATACATTAAGGGTATGTTAATTATACCTATAGTATATAACATATTTATTTTTATGCAACAATTGATAATAATAAAACGAGCGCTCCGAGGCCGTCTGATACAATAAAATATACGGTTTTGAAACGATCTTTTTCGCCCCTGCTGCGTCCAAAGTCTTGAAAATATGATAGTATGCTCTCGGGCTTTGTCCTTGCAGGAACAAAAAATCTCAGCTTCAAAACTGCAAAGCACCAAAAA
>ERZ779877.984-NODE-984-length-27409-cov-53.993127_pt1 | contig 27409 bp, 39 predicted proteins | sample MGYA00511556_ERZ779877 | MGnify/ENA primary metagenome ERZ779877 (study PRJEB29588, sample SAMEA2159338) | human gut metagenome | biome: human gut; feature: human-associated habitat; material: faeces | place: Denmark | collected 2008/2010 ...
TATTATTATAAAGTTATTTAATAACAATAATAATTCAAATTTAAGTTTAAATTAAATGAGTATATTATTTTAAATAAAAGTACATTATGACAAAAGATGATTTAATAAAGAAATTTCCTAAACCACAATTTAGTAAGTTTCCTGATAGTAAAATAACTGAATTAATAGATTTATGTCTTGATACTGCAAAATCATATCATCAGATAAATGAGATGATTTATAATTATATCAAATATAATTTTCCACATTCAACATATTTGATATTTGAAAGTGATACAGTTAATGGAGAACTGTCAAAAGATGAATTTGAAAACAATTTCAATTATGAAAGTTTTAATGCATGGTATTATGGATATTTGTCTAAAGATAATTATAATACATTGTTAAAGTATGGTGAATATTTAAATGGAAGAACAATAGATATTCCTACATATTCAATGCAAGATTGGATTAAAGATGTTGAAATTTATTTTAAGTTAACACATAAATCTCATAGAACATTATTTGATGCATGTAAACTTATTTCTGATATTGTATATAAAGATGTGTTTGATGAAAATTACCAAAGTCTTAGAACAAAGTATCATACTAAACAAACATTAATACTTCAGGGATTGGGAATTCTGTTGAAACAGAATTCAATGTCAAAAGTAACAAATAAAAATAAAGAAAAGTTTTATAAAGAATTAATGAAATATTTCATGTATCCTAAATATTTTGGTTATATGAAAGAAAATTACAGATATTCATTATCAAAGAAAAAACTTCCAAGAAAGACAAAAAAATTTTTACATAATCCTACGGTAAACAATATATCAGGACGAAATAGATTTAATAAGATTAAACAGAATCTTTTTTATAATCGTATATATTCTGATTATGGTCCATATGGAGAATTTCTTAATATATTCAGAAATGCAGGAATATCAGATGAGATTGCAAGAAAAATTTGTCCATGGAAAGAATCTGCAATGATTAATTATGAGGATATGTCAGTTGTTGTAAATGGTATATATTATTAATATGAATGATAATCAATAGATAAATGATGATTATATAGTTTCTTTATTTTTTACAAGTAAAACAAATCCAAATAGAATAAGGCAAACAACATCATACATTATAGATAATAATGACAATATAAAAAATTATCTTATAAATAGGTTTTCTGATTTCAGAAATGATTTTAAAGAAGTTTTACACAGAATAAAATATAACATAGAAGAAATACCAAAATGTCCTATATGTGGTAAACCATTAAAGTATTATGGTCTTTCTTCTATGTTATATGGTAAAACATGTTCTCGAAAATGTCAATATGAATATATGAAAACAGAAGAGTTTCAGAGTAAAATGGATTATACATCATACATGAGTAATCCAGAAAACATTAAACGAATACAAGAAAAAAGGAAACAGAAAATTGATGAAATAAAACAAAAAACAAAAAGAACTCTTCTTGAACGATATGGAGATTCACACTATAATAATAGAAATAAATGCAGGCAAACATGTTTAGAAAAATATGGTGTTGATAATCCAATGTCATTAGATTCAGTAAGAGATAAAATTAAAGAAACTAATATTAAACGATATGGTGTCGAATGGTCTGCACAAAATAAAGAAATAAATCAAAAAACAATCGATACACAAATTAAAAAATATGGTGGTGTTTTTAATCCCGAAAAAGTAAAGAAAACAAATATAGAGAAATATGGTGTAGAAAAACCATTTATGTCATCTGATATACAAAATAAAATTAGAGATAAAAAAGATATTATTTTACAAAAAGTAAATAATACTAAACGTATAAATGGAACATTTAATTCATCAAATACAGAGAAAGCTTCTAAAACATTATTAATTAAAAAATTTGGTATAGATAATGTAATTGAACAATATAAATCTGATTTATATCCATTTTATTGTGATTTCTATATTAAAAATTTAGATTTATATATTGAATGTAACTATCATTGGACACATGGCGGACATATATTTAATAAAGATAATATAAATGATATTGAAAAATTAAATAAATGGAAACAAAAGAATACAAAATTTTATAATAATGCAATAAATACATGGACACATAGAGATATTGAAAAGTTTAATTGTGCAGATAAGAATAATTTAAATTATAAAGCATTTTATTCATTAGATGAATTAAAACAATATTTAGAAATTTAATTATAAATATAAGAAATAAAATTTTAATTATTAAATGAAAGTAACAACAAAGAAAGCTAAAGGTTTAGATGCACATATTATTGATGATAGTAATAAAAAAATAGTAAGAACTATAACAGATTTTTTAAATACAGATTATAAAGATTATACAAAGTATGTAATTGCAACACGAGCATTACCTAGTTTACTGGACGGTTTTAAGGTTGGTGCACGAAAAATTATGCATGCAGCTTTCCATGGAGGAATGAAAAACGGAAAGGAAATTAAGAATTTAAATCTTGTAGGTGATGTTTATAATCTAACTCTGTACATGCATGGTGACGCTAGTTTAACAAACACCATATTCACATTGGCAGCAGAATTTCGTGATAATCTTAATCCTATTACTATAACAGGTCAGCATGGTTCATTACGAGATGAAAAAGCCGTTTCTGCACCTCGTTATCTTTTCTGTAAGTTATCACCATATGCAAATTTATATAAAGCTGATGAGGATCTTTTGGAATATGTGTTTGATGAAGGTACATATCTTGAGCCTGTAAATTATTGGCCAATTATTCCTACTGTAATTACATCACGATCTGAAGGTATGGCACCTGGTTATAAATTCAGTTCATTTTCATATAATCCTGTTGATGTTATTGATGCATGTATTGAAATGTTGAATACTGGTGATATTAAAGAAACTGTGATTAGACCATATGTTAGAGGTATTAGTGAAGATAGGTTTACATTTGATACAGACGTAAATAAATGGTTAAATTCTGGTGTATATAAAGTAGATATTAAGAATGATATATTTCAGGTAACTGATTTGCCATATGATACAGGGTTTGATAAGTTTGAGAAACGTCTTAATGATATGGTTGAGAAAGGATTTCTTAAAGATTGGAAGAATTATTCACAGGATGACAAGTTAAATTATTGGCTAATTTTCCCTAAGAAACAGCTTGAGCGTGAGATGAAACCAGATCGAAAAGATAAACTTTTTAAAAAAATAGGACTATATACATATGTACCAGATGATTTGTTATATGTTCTTGATGAAAATAAGAAGGTAAAACATTTCATTAATAAAGAAGAACTTATAAAGTATTTTGTTAATATTCGTCTCAATAAGTATAATGATCGAAAAGATCGATTAGTTACTGTTATGGAGAAACGATATGAAGATAACAACAATCTTTGTAGATTCATTGAATTAGTTAATAATGGAGATTTGGTTATTTCTAACAGAAAGAGAAAGGATGTTGTAGCAGATTTGAAAAAATATGATTTACCTGATTCTGTTTTACAAATTCAAATTTCTAAGTTAACTGACGAAGAGAAAAAGGAATTAATTAAGAAAAACAAAGAGATAGAAAAAGAACTTAAGTATATTAAGAAAACAACAATAAAGGATATGTATCTTGATGATTTAAGGAATTTAAGAAAGACTCTTGAAACTGAATTTTGTTAATGGAAAATTTATTCGATGACGATATTTTATTAAATGATAATGATGTTACTTCAGTGTTTGGTGATACTGCGGTAACATCATTATCTAATTTAGTTAATGATAATTTAAATTATCTTAAATTCAATAGTTATATAAATAATGATATTTATGACCGACATAATACATATTATGCTTATATGGATTCATTTAAAGGTTATGGACAATATAAAAATTATTTTGACGTTGTGACATTTGATGTTAATAGTCCTTATAGTATTTCATTGAATATAAAGGGATTATTAGGTGAAAAATATCACTGGAGACATTATAAGAATTGCTTATTAGGTGTTATAGATACTAATATAATTAAAGCTATACCACATATTACAAATATTAATATAGAACCATTATATGATTTTTATGAAGTAAACGAAAAATGTACAAAATTTTTAATATTCATGACATTATCAAAATATCATGATAAAAATAAAAGTAATTTAATAGATGATGAATTTGTTGAGAATATAAAAGAATTTATATTAAATTTTAAAGATAATAACATATATTATGAATTAGTATTTGAAAATGTTGTATTTGAATTTAACTCAATTAAAAAACTTAATAAACTATTACCATCTAATATAAAAATTCAAATAACAGGAGATTGTAAAATACATCTACCAGATAATATTATTGCTAAATATAAACAAGTTCAACAAGATATGCAAATTTCATTATTTGCTAATACATATCCGGATTTTGATGATTGTGATAATATTACATTTAGTATATTTTCAATACTTAAAGGTTTGATATATTAAAATAATGAATTTAAATTAACATTATCATCAACAATTTCATATGCATGAGAAATAAATGAATCAATATCAGTATCTTCTTTAAGGATAACTTTTGTTTTTAACATATCTAAATATCCTTTATTAATGTTTTCATAAATAGGAATTTTATTTTTCTCAAAATCTTTATGAATAATAATATATGGGCAAAAACTAAATTCTGATAGGTATGATTCTTGATAACCAATGTTATGGAGTTTAGATAATAGTTTATTTAAGTCAGATACATTATTAATATGAATATAGTATATTTTATAAAACATTTTATTTAAATTATTTTATAATTTAAATAGTTAAATTAATGAAAAGTTTATAAAAAGTAATGAAAAAAGTTAAAAATAGACAATTATTTAATACATATACAGGAAAAGAGAAAATAGAATTATTTAATCGTTATTATGGGAAAATATATTTAGAACCAATTTCAGAAGATTCATATCAATTAATTGGACCAGAAAATATTTATACATTTATGAGAGTTGGATTTAAGGATTTAGGTAAGTGTCGTACTGATTATACTAATATACAATTTATAGATCCAGACGGAGGCCCATATATTTCAGTTGGAAGTATTATAGGAACTCATAATGAAGTTATAACAAATATTATATGTGTTAAAGTGGAAAAGAAAGCAGTTTATATTATAGAAGTAAAAAAGGAAGATCAAAAGGATTGATCTTCCTTTTATTATTTTAATCAAAAATATCATGGAAATATTCTAATGTTTCATCAGTTAATCTTACAATTACACATGAATCAATTTTATTTCCCATACTATATCTTTCAGTATTTTCTGAACTGCATTGTTTAAGAAGTTCTGGACCAATATTTTTATAGAAATAAAAACTTAAACCATTTTTTGTTAATTCATATACTGCATTATCATCTTCTTTTTCTATATCATTTAATGGATATATATTTTTCTATAATAACCATATTAATAATGTCGGTATATTATATTCCTTAGATTTTTGACATAAATTTACTTGACGTTTCCAGTTAAAATAAACAATACCATATGGTTCATTTTTATCATCGAGATAAAAACTATTATCTCTAATAACATTTAAAGTACCTAATTTTTTATAACGTGATTTTAAAAATGATATACGTTTATTTATATCTTTTGTTTTAGTAATAATATCTTTCTGATTATTATCATCTTTTTCGTCATATAAAACTTTACCGGTTAATTTAAGAATTGCAGTAAATGTTGATTCATTATAATTATATGGAATACCACATCCGGATGGTGACTGATAAGATAACATTATACCTTCATCTTCGGATAATAAAATCGTTTTATATGTTGGATCATTTCTAAAACATTCTTGAACAATTTCAGGCATTGATGGAAATATTTTATTAACCCAATTGTCATATTCATGTTCTAATTTTAAATAACCACAACTTGCATATAACTCACTATCTTTAGGTGGTAATCCTCGTGTAAGTCCAAGAGATTCTTTTTCTTTATTTTTACCATCATAAAAAGATAAATTATTAACAAAAGCATAAGGACAGTTTGATACTCTATATACATTAAATTTTTTCTTTTTTAATGCATCCATCATATCTTCTAATGCTTTATCTGGATATAAAGAACCTTTTCTGCCTCTATGTATAAGAACTTCTTTGTTATTAATCTTTTCATATTTCCAACTACGTGGTTTATCGATACCGAGAAGATCTACCACAATTGGCTTTAAATCATTTTCTGCAAATCGAGCAGATAAATCAGTATCGAGTGAACCTGTAGTTTCATCGGATAATATATCATCATCAAATAAATCAGAAAATGATTCAAATATTTTTAATAAATTATATATATTCTTTTTCATATTTTTAATTATTCTATTATGATATATTTATTATGCAAGTATTAATAAGATAGGAGTTAATGTAGCTGATTTCCATGTTGCATAGAATGTAGTATCTGTAGTAATAGCAGCAGAGTTACCAGTTGTAGAACCAGATGTTGCAGTTGATGATGTAGCCCAACCATTAAATGTATAACCTGTTTTAACTGGTGTATATTTTGTAAAGCTAACAGTAGTTCCAGATTCAACACTTTCTGTTTTATTTGTAGTGACACCTCCTATATTACCGCCATTAAGATTCCATGTTACAGTAAATATTTGTTTCCATAATGCATAATATATAATTGAACTATTTATTGTAACAGAACCTGTTGAACCAGTTGTTGCTGAACTATTCGTAGACCAACCTTTAAAATTATAATTAGTATAAGTAGGAACAAAACTTCCTAAATTAAATGAACCTTTTGTATATGTAATATATGGATTTGATGATGTATATGCGTGACCACTAACAGTTAATGTACCATTATTTGGATTAAGTGTAACTTTATAACCAGCTATTGTTAACTATAAATATACATTTGTTGGATTAGATGTTACAGTTGCAGATGAATTTGATAATAAAGTACCGTTAATTGATGCTGTATACCATGCACCTGTATATCTTATCGTATCATTATCATTTTTAATAGGATTTGCTAATGTTGCTGGTGCCGTTAATTCACTATATTTTGTTCCATAATTTGCAGAACTTGTTTTTGTGCCTTTTGTATTATCAGACCAAATTGCAATATTAGAATTTGTATTATTCCAATTAATTGTACATGTATTAGTTGAACTTGTATATATAGCATAAAAATTAAAAGTTGAGCTTGTTGTAGTTAATGTATATGGAAATGTAACTACATTACCATTTGTAGTTAAAGACCAACCTTTAAATTTATAAATCGTTGAGGTAGTTGCTGTTTTTGATGGACTTGATGAATATGTAGAAATAGATGCTCCATAATTTTTCTTTTCTGATTTCTATGTAGAACCATCACTGAAAGTACCACCGTTTGAATTCCAATATACAGTTTTTTCTGTAACTGTATACATTGCATTAAATTGTATAGCAGTTGTACCTAATGTAATACTTACAGGAAATTGTGTATAATATGTACTATTATAATACCAACCAAGAAATGTATGTCCTGTTTTACTAGGAGTATTATTATAACCTATATCTGATGGCTAACATTTAATCGTACCTGGATTATGATAATCATATATTGCATTACTTGTTGATGTTCCACTGGATGCTTGTGAAAGTTGTCCACCATTTGGATCCCAAGAAACTTTTACATAACCAGTAGAAGCTGTACTCCAACGAGCATATAAATTTATATCACTAGTTAATAAAGAACCACTTGTTACTGCAGCACCTGTTGTTGTTGTTGAATAGTTACCAAGGAATACATATTTTAAATTACTACCTTCTACCCATATAGGTGTTTCACTTGGTATTAAACTTGTATATGGTGTATCATGACTAAATTTCTCTGTAATTGATTCATTACCAGTAGTTTTACTCCATTTTGCATATGTATTGTTTTTATGAAATGTTACTGTATGTAATACTGTGTTACCTGCTTGTGATACTGTTGCAGTATCTGAATAACTACCATATGTTCCAGTAAATGTATATGTTCTCATAGATTTACTTGACTAAATATTTGGTATAACTGGTTTATTGCTACTAAAAGAGAATGCATGACTGGAAGATTCTCCTGAAATATAATATACTCCAGTAAATGTTGTTGAACTTGTTACATCAGTATTTGTAGGATTTGTACTTGTTGCACCGGATGTCCATGTTACATTAAATATTTTTATTAATGTTGCAGTTAAAGTAGCAGAACCACCTTTATAGTCAAATGAGGTTGGACTTACTGAAACAGATAAGTTTGTACTTGTTGGTTCTGATGCTTGTGTACCACTATTTCCCTATCTTGTTAATGTAATAGTTTTTGTTGCCGTTAAAAACGTACCATTTGAGTCTTTAACACCATACTATTTTCCATTATATGTATGTTTTAAATTTTTAATATCAACTTTAAAATTTGTATACTAATTATCTGCAGGTTTTGACGTAGTTCCTAATGAACCTGCAGAAAAAGATGTTGGTGTAAATGTATACATGGCTGTAGTTAAATCATTAAATGTCCATGTAACAGTTTCTTTTACTGTTTTATTTTCCATTGACGTATAAGTCCAGTCATAAGTACCTTTCAATGTACAGTCTGTTGCTGTTATAGTTTTACCTGATGCAGGAAAATGATAACCAGATTTATCTTTAGTATAACTATATTCCGTTATTTTCAAGTTAGAATATATAAACGCTTTTGATTCATCTGGACCATCTAATTTCTATGAAACTGATGCTTCATTTGATGTTATACCATCATATGTTGTTTTGAATTTTATAGTTCTTGCAGTATCAGATGAAGGTATTTTATATGAAGTACCAGTAGTTGATGAAACATTTGTTATTCCAGTTATTGTATATGTCTAATTAGCATTAACTGCTTCAGGACCTTGATTCGCATCACTTCCACCACCAGACGTTGAACCAGATGTATACTAATAAACAACTTTATTTAATGTATACTTTCTCTATAATGTAAATGTTACTGTTCCGCCAGAACTATATACTACTGTAGGATTTACAGATAGTATTACACTAGTAGTTGTTTTAGACTCAGGTGTTTTAATTGTCTTAGTGTTTGCTGCTTGCTTAACAGTGAAACTAGGATGTGTTAAAGTAACTCCATCAATTGTTGTTTGCACCTGTGTTGTGCCACCTGCTGGTATTGTTTTAACATCTGTAACAGGAGATTCTGTTGTTCCTTTTGTTGTTGCACTTACAGTAGAAAACGTCACATTTTCAGAAGCATTTTCAGTTTCACCGGTATTATATGTTTTCCTAAAAGTTAATGTACCAGAACTTATATTTCCTCCTCCAGCAGGAATTAAATCTGTAGTAATACTTGCATTATCTAATTTAGTTACATACTTATCACGTTTTGTTTGAGTAATAGTTATATTTGCCTCCTCATATATATCACCGCGGAAACCCATTGCGCAGATTATAATAGTTCTATCAGAAGATGTATTATCTCTTTTACTAAATGTAACACTAAAAGGGTTATTATGTGTATATGGTCCATTCTAATTTGGTGTATTATTTATTGTACATCCAGATCTATCACCACTACCACTTTTAAATGTTGCATTAGGATAATTATATATTCGTTCTTCTGTTCTCGTGGTAAATCCTTCTCTTACTGAATATGTTTCTTTACGATATAAATTAAATTTTTCTGTTGTTCCTCCTTCCCATGATATATTTGGTATAGTACTAGGATCAGAACCATATTCAGTTTTAATTAAAGTTTCTGTTTTTTTTACATAGAAACGCCTGGAAGTTTTCTGTCCTTCCCAACACACATGTTGGTTTTTCTATACGTCAACAGCTTCATTATTATTTTTTATAATCATGTTTACAAATAAATAATTAATTTTTAGAACTAATCTTTATAAGCATTATATGTTGCAATAACATCTTTCAAATGAATAGTTGGAAATTTTTGTAGTTTTCTTAATATATTAATAAAATCTTCTTTACTGCTCATATTAATACGATAACCACCATATCTTCCACGTTGACGTGTATAAGACTTATTATATATTTTATGTCCTAATATAATAGTTAATAATATGTCATCATTAAACTATAATTGTAAATCTTTTATATTTCTGTTCTTTGCACATATAAATAAAGCAGCTAATCGTGCAACCATTTTATCTGCCTTCGTAATCTTATCGAAACCACTAAAATTCCTTGTATCTATACATTTATTCATACGTTCAATATCTTTCTGAACTACTTTATACACTTTTCCTGTACATGTTAATTCATCTGTAATTCTCTATGTATTAAATACTTTTTCTACCTATTTTAGTAATGCGTCATATATTTCAGATTGCTATGATTTAATGTCAAACTATGTACTATTATACTTAGTAATAAATTTATTGACAGCAGTATTCATATTATCCTGTATATTACATACACTTAATATAATTTCATCTGTAGTATAAGGAAATGAAACACACCATGCACTAAATTTTTTTGGTTTATTTCTATATGTTATTTCATATGGAATTTGCTTAATATTGAATATGAAATTATCACCAATAACACATTTGAAATATTTTCTAAATATATCTGAACTATAATTTGTTTCTACTGTTATTTTAATTTGCTCATTATTAAACTAATCACAATCTATAGCATAAGGAAACTGTGTTTTCTTAATAGCAGACATTATATCTGTAATTGTATTTAGTACATTATTAACAAGATCATATTTATTGATAAAATATTCATTTACTTCATCTATATTATCACATTGCGCTAATGATGTAATTTTAGAATTGTCTTGAATCATTTGAGAAACTTCCTATGTATCAGAATCTGTATCATCAACATATATATCATTGAAATCATCATCAAATAAACTTTCGAGTAATTTCTTTATATTCTTATTCATATAATAATTAAAATGTATTTTATTATTTATTTTTAGATAATAATTCATGAAATATTTTTTTAATTAAAATATTATATGTATCTTTGAATCACATAATAATTAATGAATAACAATATGGTATTGAATATAGATGATTTTGAAGTATTGAAATTTTATGGGTATACAAGTCTAATACCTATAAATGCTCGTATTAATGAAGTGTCATCAATAGATGATAATCCAAGAGAACAGATACGTTATGCGAGATTGGAATCTTTTTATAATAAGGTAATTGAAAAAGCAAAGAAAAAATGTACAAATAAAAGTTTTAAGTATTGTCATTTTGAAGATAATAAATGTGTATTCTGTTTATCTCATATTAAAACAGGACATATTATCTATATAGGCAAATATGATTTTGAAATATCGTTAGGTCTTGATTTTAAACAGCGTTTTGGTCCTTCATATAACTTTTTATTTAATAAGGAATCATATAAAAATGAAGAGTAAAAGATTTTTATCAAATTTAAATAATATAGAAACTTGTAAGAATTCTTTGGCATTTCTTGCTATGGTATTTCTTATTATTTTAACATATGCAGGTATTATATGGTTTTCAGATTATTTGAATAATTATTAAAATTAAATACGTATGGTTATACATAAAGCAGAAAAATGTAATATTAATAATGTATCAGAGAATAAAATACATGATGATACATCAGGTTATAACAATATAATTATATTTTTTATAATTATTGTAATTACAGCAGTTGTATATGCAATAACAGTTTATCCTGCCGCATGTTCAAGAGAATCTGTAATTACAAATAAAGATACAGAAACAAAATTTAAAATGATATTGAGAGACAAATATATTGATGATGTATTCCTTGAAAATGTTAGTCAAAATTCATGGAATTCATTAGATGTATATGATTCAAATATGAAATCTCATAAAATTATTTGGAAAGAAGTAAAATAATAAAGTAAAAAGAGAATATATTTAATAATTATTAATTTTAATAAAAATAAAAAATGAAGAATTTTATTTTGTGTTTGCTCATTTCATTTGTGAGCGTTTTTAATTCTTATGCAGGCACTGTAACAGATACATTGACTGCATTGAAATTGAAGGAAGTTACGGTAACTTCCTTGTATCGAAATAACGTACAGACCGGTAGTATGATTAATACATCTACTATTAAGATGATGAATCATGGTCAGGGTGCAGATTATGTACTTTCTACATTGCCTAATATTTATGCATATAATGACAATGGTACGCAAATGGGTTATTGTTATTTCCGTATGCGTGGTATGGGTCAGGAACGTATGAATGTTACATTGGATGGAATGCCATGGAATGAAGCTGAAGATTTCGGATGTTATTTCAGTAATTCTCCAGATCTTATGTCTAGTTTGCATTCTATTAAGGTAGAAAAGGGTGCATCAGTAACTAATAACGGTACAGCTGCATATGCTGGTAATGTTTCTCTGGAATCTGTAGATTTGAGAAAAGATACAGATTCTTGGTTTGACATTGGTTATGGTTCTTTTAATTCATCACGTGTGAGTGGAGTGTATAATATGGGTTTGAAGAACCATTGGGGATTGCATGTTCGTGCAACATCACAGCAAACTGATGGTTATAAGGAAAATACATATAATAATTCAAAATCAATTACACTTAAGACTGTAATGATAAGCATTCACTCGATTTCTTGACAATGACTGGTTATCATCGTAATGGTCAAGGTTTTATGGGTCTTACAGAAGATATGATTCCTAAGCATCCTACACCATTTAAGCAAATGAAGTCTGGTAATCGTCAGCAGGAAACAGATGATTTCTTGACAACTTATAATAGATTTCAATATAAGGGAATTCTATCAGGTAAGGTATTCTTGTCATCATCATTGTATTGGCAACATCAGATCGGTAATTATCGTATTGGATGGGATGATCCTTCTCGACCTACTGGAAGTGTATTGAATAATTATCATCTTAATTATAATCTTACAGGATTTAATACTGTAATTAAGTATTATCCTGCTAATAATCTTTCACTTACAACTGGCGTAAATGCATATGTTTATCATAGACGTCATAAGGGGTATGATATTGCAAACTCTGATAGTATTATTACAGCATGGAAGAATCCAGGACTTACTCCTTATTATGATAATGCAGGAACAAAACCAGATGTAAATGTATTTGCAAATGTAAAGTATCAACCAATTAATAAGTTTACTATTGATGCTGCACTTCAATATCGTTATACATCACTTCATTATCGTGTAAATACACCAGCTATTGGTATTAATGGTGATTCTGATTTCAATCATGACTGGAATTTTATGAATTACAGTTTTGGACTTACATATGATATTGATAAGTATTCAAAGGTATATGCACGTTATGCAGTAACAAACCGTGAGCCTTCCAGAACTGATATGTTCGGCGGTGAATATCGTACAGATGAATCTGAAATGAATACACAGTCAGAGCGTGTACATGATGTTGAACTTGGTTATGAAATTCGTAATAATAAGATTAATTTTAATATTAATGGTTTTTATATGAATTTTAGTAATGAACTTGTTGCAACAGGTGAGCTATCATCAATGAATGGACTTCCTCTTCATAAGCAGCATGATTCATATCGACTTGGTTTGGAACTTGCAATGGATTATAATCCTGTTAATACATTGCATCTTATTGCAAATGCTTCATGGTCAGAGAATAAGTTGAAGAACATTAATGGAAAGGAAATGAATCATACATTCTCACCATCATCTACATTGTTTGCTGAAGCAAATTATTCTGTCAATAAGATTAAGTTTGGTGTAAATACGAATTTCCGTTCATCTATGTATATGGATATTTATAATAACCATCAGCTTAAGGAAAACCTTACACTTAATGCATATGTTAATGTACGTGTATCAAAGATTGTAGAACTTAGTTTGAATCTTAATAATATTACAAACCGTTTGAATTTCTCTAACGGATCAGTTGATATTCCATCTGATACCGCATATTATTTGGTTGATTCTCCATTTAATATGTTTGCGACTGCTAAGTTTCATTTTTAAATAAAGTTAATGGGAGAATGAATATGGAAATTCATTCTCCCATTAATTATATTATTTTATATTTACAAAATCTATAAATAACCATTTATCTTTTTCATCATTATATTTTTGATAATGTTTTTTATTCATTAGTTTTGCATATAACCATGGATATAAGTCATCAATAATTCTAAGAAATTTGTTATCTGATTTAAATAAAGTTGTTGTAGATGAATATAGATCTATTAGTTGTTCATCATCATTCTTAAAATTAAATAATCGTTTCCAATCCAATTTTCTATTTCCACCAAAGAATTTTATCTTAGTATATAGTTGTTCAACATATTGACACCAACAAATAAATAAATGTTCTTTATATTCTATATCTACATGATTTTTATTTAAATTCGTTTCTTCAAATATAATTCTGACATAACAATCTTCTTTTTTATTAAGATATGAAAGAAATTCATATATTTCACTTTCTGTTATATTAAATTTGATAATACCATGACGAACTTCTATATTATAATTATTATTAAACCAAATTCGCAAATCAAATAAGCGTACATTATATTTTTCATATTGTTCTTTATAATTTACTGATTGACATTTACCCGTAAAATGAATTAATTTCTAATACCATACAGGATTTATATATGTTAATGAATTATGTGAACCTAATTTCATATTAATTAACTATTTTTTATATTTATTTTTTAATTAAATACTTTTAATTGTATGATAATAAAATATTCTTATAAATAAGATAATGAAAATATAAAGAATTATTTATTTAGAAAAATGAGTAAATGGAAATTAAATGAAAATAGTATAAACGAATTTTTATGGACATGTGCAGGTGTTAATAAGAATATATTAAGATTATATCCGAGTGAATATGCAAAATATGCAGGTAGTGGTGGAACTATTTTATTTACTGCTATGATGGCATTTATATCAGGTAGTTATGCAATGTTTTTTGTATTTAGTAATGCTATATTATCCCTGATCTTTGGTATATTTTGGGCATTACTTATATTTAATCTTGATAGATTTATTGTTAATTCCATGCATACTGATGGTAAAGACACATTAAGTTGGAAAAAAATTCAAACGGCAATGCCACGTATAATTATGGCTATATTTTTAGGTATTGTTATTTCAACACCACTTGAAATGAAAATATTTAATGATAGAATAGAATCATAGTTATTAAAAGATAATATAGAACGAATAAATTCAGCAAAGAATGAATCATCCGACTATAAGACAATATCATTATTACAAGCAGAATAGAACCAATTAACGAAAGATCGAAAACAACTGGTTGATGATTTACAGAAAGCATAGAAAGAACTGAAAGAAGAAGCAGAAGGAAATGCATTATCTGGTATTGCCGGACATGGAACTATATATAGAGATAAAGAAACATATGTTAATCAATGTAAACAATCATTATAGGAATGGGATCTTCTCCATAAAGAACGGTTAACAACTGTATAGAAACGTATTGATGAAGTTAATAAGCATATTGAAAAATTTGAAGGTAAAATAGATGGTTTAAGAGAGGATGGTTTCAGTGCAAGGTATGAAGCTTTTTCAAATCTTAAAGAAGCAAATAATTCATTAGCAATGGTATCATTCATGATAACAATGTTATTCATTATTATAGAAGTTACACCTACATTTTTTAAACTTATTATGGCATCAGGACCATATGAAGAACATTTATAGATAGAAAATTATAAAATAACGGCATATGTTACTAAAGAGAAAAATGGTATTGATACAGAATTAAAAATAGATGATTATAATAATAAAGAAAAATTAAAAGCAGTTATTAAACATGATGAACCTATTATTAATGTAACAGATGTATCAGTAAAACCAATTGTATATTCAGCTATATAGCCGTTAACATTAGAATCAGAACAAGAACCTGAAGAAGTTCCATATATAAAGTCTAATACATCTATTATAACAACACCGGTTGCAACAAAGAAATTAGAATTTAAGAAAAATGAGAAAGGACAAATTATGTTAGATTTCTCATCAAGACCTAAAAAATTAAATAAATGAAATAAAAATAATATCCATTAAGAAAAAACTTAGTGGATATTTTTTTATATAAAGAATTAAATGTATCTTTGTATTGTAATTAAATAACAATTTAAATAATAAAGAATATGAGTGAATTAATGTTTAAGAGTAAGAAAGTAACACCACAGTTGAATACTTATGTTATTAAGGTAACAGGTAAGTATAATGATCATCTACCATGGGAAACAAATATTATTAATGTAGAGGCAGATCGCATGAATAATTTTGTGTTGTTGTTTCTTGCATATGTTGGTAACAGAAATTGGCAGCATAAATGGAAGAATTCTACATTTGGCGAGAATTTTAAAAAGGGACCACTGCAGACATATCTAGGTGCTTTTACTGAAGATACACATTATCCATGTATGGACCTTATGTGGAATGATGTTGTTTCAGTCAACATTAACTATGTTAATGATAATGGTACATACATTTTGTGTGAACTTCCTGATGTAGAAGAGATGTACGATACTGAGGAGGATTTCCTCAAGGAACTTAAGTCACAGTTTGATGAATTCAATAAGAATGATCCTCGTGATGTTTATGAAGATGAAGGAATTGAGATTGTTGATTCATATGAGCTCGAGCTTGTAAGAAATGTTCTTCGTTCTACTGGTAAGTGGGATAATGATGAAATTGATAATCTGTTTTGGATTGATCGTGAGATTGGTTTTAGTTCATTGGTTGCACGTACTTCTGCAGATGAAAATATTCTTAAAGTATGTAAGCAGGAATATGCTAAGAGTGCAACAGGTGTTGAGTATAATGGATTTAAACCAGAAACTCTTGAAAAGATTAAGACTGCTATTGGTGGAACAAATCTTCCAGAGGAAACTAAGACATTTGTAATTGACATTTGTTCTAAGTATAATTCAAAGAATATGTTGAGTGAATCTGAGAAGGAAGATCTTAAGAATATCATGGAAACATATAATTTGGTAAATTGTTCATATGGATGGATTGGTCCAGATGGTTGGAGCGGTATTTATCTTGAGCATGTGATAGATCCAGAGATGATTGATTTCGATGATTATTCAGAGAATTCAGTTATTAAGTATGAAGGTGAAACATATATTATTCATGAAGGAGATTAATTTATGTTAATTATTCTATCAATAGTATTAATTATTGTAGGATTATTTCTTGGAATTTTAATAGGTACTTTAGGATCAGTTGGTGATTCTGAAATACCTATTAAAGAAGATAAAATAATCAAGAGATGTTTGTTATTTAATATAGCATCTCGGTGTGATAAAATTATACTTGTATGTTGTACGCCATTCGGGTGGTTAGGAATTCTTTTATTATTTGTATGTTGTTTTGTATTTCAACATATTATAGGAATTATGTTTATTAGCCCTTTACCTATGATGGAATTTCTTAATATATTTGAAGACAAAATATATAGTCTTGCACTACTATATTTAGTACCTATGTTTGGTGGTTATTTTATAGGTTATAATTATATGAATAATTTTATTAAACGAATAGAAAAAGAAGAACATGAAGAAAGGAACTAAATTTTATGTTATATTAGGTTATAACACAGAAACAGAAACCTGGTATGGATATGTAGAAAATTCTTTTTCTATGGGTGTAGATAAAAATAGAATTAGAACATTTTCTACATGTAAAGGAGATTATCCTTGGAAAGATAGATCATTTTCAGAGAGAAAAAGAATAGCGAAAGCATATTTGAAAGAACATGGTTATACATGTAATTTTGCTCGAGATTATATTATAGATGCAAAGATGAATCCTAATTCACCAAATCAATGGATTTATTTTTATTTGCGAGATATTGCAGACAATTTTAATAAAAAGCATTATAATAATTGTTATTGGAAAGTATATAGAGTAAATTCTGTTTCTTGCCCTATTGATGTAAATATGAATGAATACTATAAAGCATTAGGAAGTAAGAATTTTAGGAAAACTCTTTCTAAATACCAATTAAGAAATCAAGAATTTTCTGTAAAGGAAGTTTCAAAAGATTAAAAATATATCGGTACGTCTCTAGAGGAGAGAGCATCATTTATAATTAATGATGACGAAGATTTGTTCGTAAGTTAATCTTTACTAAGAGAATATATAATATTTAGTTATATAGAAGTAATTTAATTGTTATAATGCGAAGACAATTGTATATGAAACTATATATGTCATTTATGAGATTATAGTGAAGAATAGCATTTACAGTAACTATAATAAGATGATATAAACAATATAACTTCTGTGGTTCGATTCCACACGTACTGACTAATAAACTATAACATTATGAAAGAAAAAGAAATTAAATTCTTAGGTAAAACGCCGAAAGAAATTGCAGAACGTTACTTCAATAAATCATATGAAGGTAAAGAACGATATAATATTTTAGTTGAAGGTTTTATTGAAGGATTTAATTATCTATTTCCTCATTATGATATAGCTAATACTTTGGTTGAAACATTAGAAAGATTTCGAGAATTAGAAAATAAAGAGAAAAAAGATTCATAATTATTTTTTTAATTGAAATAAAATATGTATCTTTGTATTGTAAATAATGAACACCTATAAGTGTTAAGTAACATAGGTATGGAAACCCTACGGTTCGTAAGTAGTAATATCGAATAGTCCGCATAATAGGAACATGTCATTATTTTAACATTTATATAAGAATATACTACATGTCTTATATGAGCGTCAGGAGTATTGTAACAGAGACGACGTGTTTACATTTTTAGAGGCGCAGTTTTTAAATCTGACTATTCTACTTAAAGAAGTAGTGAAGTGCAAGATACGGCGTCAGTACAAGTCTATATAATAAGTTGCAAATAAAAATAGAAACTGTTAAAATTCGTATCTAATTTGTCTGTATTTCACAATGGTCAATGAGGTACATGAAAAGTGATTTGGAAGAATCATTATAGATATATATGATTAAGATAACGTTCAACTAAGCTATAGAATAATAGTAAGTACAGCGCTGAAAGTATATGTTTATATGTATTGCGGTTGTGGTTCGAATCCACATACAGACACGACTTATTAATGATGAAAAGTCTGCACTTAACAAAATATAAAAAACATTTTAATGTACTGTTGATTATATGTTTTAATTTTGTTAAATAAGAGATTATTGTAAATTATAGAAATTTACAAATCGAGGGGAACGCATAACGGCAATTATGTTAGTACTTGGCGTTTAATGAAATGAATATGTATATTTGCCGATGTGCATATGAGTGACATTAAATGATAAAATTATAATAGTGTAGCGGTTCGCACGCCCGTTGGTAAAACGGGAAGGGTTTATGTTTGAAAGCATATTAGGGGTTCGACTCCCGCTTATAAACAATTAAATTACATAATGTTCTCACGAAGAGCGAGCATCGGAAGGTGAGCAATTTAGAAAGATGTTTAAGAGTGATCATATTAAATTGATTTCTAACAGAAATACGATGACGTAGGAGCTGAAAAAGAACAAACGTATGGTAATGTTAACATTATGTATTTTTAAAAAATTTTATTTTTTTCCATACAGATTTTGATACATTTTTTGTATCATATATTATATTTAATTTTGAAGTTAAATCCGATGCTTGTGATAAGTATCGGATTTTTTTAATTCATAAAAAATATGTATCTTCGTAATATATTGGATAATTAAATAATTAAATAAAAATGATTAAGAATATAGGAATTTGTTTTGGCGGTTATTGTCCTATGCATCAGGGACATCTTGACCTTATAATGAAAGCAAAGAAAGAAAATGATATTTGTTATGTGGTTGTTTGTGGTTATACAGATGAACCGCGAGGTAATGAATTAGGTCTTAATATTAATAATAGAAAAAGACTTATTAAAGAGTTTTTTAAAAATGATGAACTTATTAGAGTTCTTACTGTAAATGATACAGAATTAGGTATTGATGAAAGTATGTCTGAACATAATTGGAAAGTATGGACAGATTATGTAAAATATCAAATTACAGATGATCTTCTAGATGGAGGTCCGACATTTCCATTTAGTCCAGATGAAAGAATTGAAGCACATGAATTGAAACTTACATTCTATGTTGGTGAAAAGTTTTATGTTGAATCATTGAATAAATTAAATATTAATTCTGTGTTAGTTGGTTACGATGAGAATTCACCATCTAATAGAAGTAATGATATATCAGCAACATATATTAGACAAAATCCTCAATATTATTGGGATAAGATTGTATCAACATTTAAACCTGCATTAACAAAGAAAATTCTTGTATTAGGTACAGCATCAGAAGGAAAATCAACACTTGTTAAAGATATTGGTAATTATTTTAATATACCATATACAACAGAATTCGGTAGAGATTATATGGAGAAACATTGTATGTTAGATCCAGATATTACCGTAAATGATTTTGTTAAATTCCTTATTGGACAAAGACAATACTATTTTGATGCTTTGAATGATAAAGGAAATAAAGGTGTTATCATTTCAGATACAGATAATCTCGTTACACTTATGTATGCAAAAGCATATGTATCTGATAATAATATGCAAATTACTGAAGATGAATATAACAATATATTGAAACCACTTGCAAAATCATTACAAACAGGTGTTTCATGGGATGTAATTTATCTTATCAAACCACATAATAAATTTGTTGATGACGGAACACGTTATATGAATCAATCTTCAATAGATGAGAGAATGAAGAATTATAAAATTCTTTTGTCATTACTTGAAGAGTTTGGTTTACTTGATAAGGTAATTGAATTGAATGGCTCTTATATGGATCATTTTAATTATGTTAAGGATTATATCACAAAATTATATGATAAAGAAAATTAATAATATATTATATTCAGAGTTTATAGAAGGGAGAAATATTAATGAACATTTATTTATGTTCATTGGTATTTTCCTTCAATTAATTGCATGGTATATAACTAAAAATTCATTGGTTTCTTTAATATCTGGTGTAACTGGTATTATATCTGTTATATTATGTTCACAAAGAAAGATTTCATTTTATTTCTTTGGTTTTATACAATTAGGAACATATATGTATCTTGCATGGCAACAAAGATTTTATGGTGAATTAATAGAGAATGTATTTTACATTATTACTATGTTGATAGGTATTGTAGTATGGTTAAAAAATTACAATACAGAAGAGCAAATAGTAGAATCTAAAAGACTTTCTGATAGGTTATTCTATATAATATGTAGTATAATGGTGTTTATCTGTATATTATTTGGTTATTATATGAAATATTTTACAGATAATACACAACCATTTATGGATTCATTTTCAACAGTACCCGCATTTATAGCACAGACATTGTTAATGTTACGATATAGAGAACAATGGATATTCTGGATTATAATTGATGTTGTTTCTATATTCATGTGGATGTTTGCTGATAATTGGATAATGGTTATTCAATTTATATTTTGGACAATGAATTGCATATATGGTTATAGAAAATGGAAATAATAAAAATAAAATAATATGACATTTGTTATTATAGTAATAGTTATTTGCTTAACTGTATATGGTATTATGGCATCTAAACATAATGCTGAAGAAAGTAAAGCATTTTGGGGTGATCATTCAGATTCATCTGATGTTAAGAGATTAAAATCAAGAATGAAACTTTTGATTGATAGAGTAGATTTACTTGAGGAACGAATTAATAAGATAGATGATCAGAGTTTAAAATCAAGAATTGATAGAAAAACATTTAATAGTAATTAATATATGAAAACAGAAAGAACAAATTTTGAAGTTTTTGATTGGATGAAAGAACATCAAAAAGAAAAAGATTATAGTGATACTTTTATTGACGCATATAAATATTCATATTTTTTGAGTCATCTAGAAGGAAAAGTATTCAAAGGAGATTTTTGTGGATATAGTGTAACACCTGATAATTCTGACAAATATTATTTTGTAGAAGATGGTATCAGAGGACGTGAAAGAGGATATTTTACAGTAATTGATAATAAACTTATTAAACTTGAACCATTACAAGATGATTTATGTTTAAATAATAGGTATAAGAAAAATGAGAATTCAATTATAGAAAAGTATATCAATCCTAAATTGAAATATCTTACAGAATTCTTGAAACTTGAAACACTTACAGATAATGAAAGAATGATGATTAAAGATCATATTCAATCATTAGAGTTTATTATTAATTCACTTTATAAAATTTAATTTTATTTAATATGAGTTTCCTTACATATTTTTTAATTGCTTATTGTATTATTTCAACTATTTCTATTTGTGTATTTGCATATGAATTAAAGCATGCACGTAATATTGATCCTAATGCATATTTTTTAAGAGGTGATATATCAAAAGATGCGTTTAATAATAAAACAAAGTAATTAATACTAAAAGTTATTAACATGAGTTATATAGACAAAACATATATAGTTGATTATCAGCAGTTTACAGAAGTTCGAGACTGGTGTAAAGGAAAGATTGTTGAAACAGATAATGGTCTTAAATACCATGCTGAAGATTTCTTAATTGATAAAAATATGACCGAAGATTATTTCAATAATTGGAAGAAAGAGGTTATTGAAAATCGTATGAGGAATTATGGTGAGACATATGAAAAAGCATATAAAAATGCAGAAATTCCATTGTGGAATACACCATTTTACTTCGATAGATGGCTCATAAAGAATTGTCCTATACAATTTATACAGGATAGACTTAAATATCAATATGATGATGAATATGAACAGATTAAAAATGGAACATCTGCATATGATACATATAAGAGAACAGGTCTTGGTAAGAATTTTCATTATAAAGTAATTCGCAAACCAAATTGGAAACCACGTTATAATTTTCCTTATATTGATCGCTTTAATAATGATAAGTATTATAAAGAAAATCAAAAACCATGGTGGCTTATCACTATTGAAGATACTAAAACAGAGCACCCAATTTCATGGTGGACAAATACTGATTATAATTATTGGACAAATTCAGAAGAAGGGCTTCCATTTAACAGTAATATGATGGATATAAAGAGAAAGAATCTTAATATTCATGCTATCATCAGAATGATTAAGAAATGGGATTTACCTGCAGGTTCACAAGTTAAGGTATTAAATAGATATTTTAATTACGGTTGGATTATTAATATTAAGAAATAAAATTAGAAGGATGTTATTTATATGATTAAATAACATCCTTCTTTTATTATAAATATAAATATAAAAATAGGATTAATACTTATATATGAATAAACTTATAAAACAATTATTAGAAAATCTATTTGATGATTATGATGATATAATATAGAATGATAATGATGATATTGGAGATGATTTTATAGCTAAAAAGTTAAAAGAGGAAGAGTTGTAGAAAGTAAAAGAATGGCTTTGTAATAATATCTCAACTAACAAATATAAAGTATTTCTTAATAATATAGATAAATACGTTACATTTGAATATATTGACGGTATACTTTATTGCAATTTAGAGTTTATTGATTCTATAACAAAATTTAAAAGTCCAATACCAGATTATGTAAAGATTAATAAAATTAAAGGTAATATTACATTTAAGAGTTCATATAATTTACCAAAAGAAATAGAAGGAACTATGTGTATAAAAAGTAATGAGACAAAAATTACTGGTCCTTTTCCACAAAAAATTAAAGTCTTATGTATAAATTGTCCAAAATTAAAGTCATTAAAAGGCCTTAATGATAGTTGTATTTCTATTGGTAAATTATATATAGATAATAGTTTGAATTTACAAGATTTAACAGGTTTACCAGATTCTGTCCACTATTTATAGTTGACTTATTGCAATTTTCCAAATTTAAAAGGATGTCCAAAACAATTAAATGTTTTAAACATACAAGAATGTAATAAACTTGAAAACCTTATAGGATGTCCAGAAACTATTGAAAAAATAGATTTGTTAAATTTAGAAAATTTTTCAAGTTTAGAAGGATGTCCAAAACAATTAGATGAATTGAGTATATGTGGTTGTGAAAAATTAAAATCATTAAAATATATTTCTACTTTAATAGGGAAAGGTGGATTGGGTGTTTCACAATCAGGCTTAGTTGATTTAAGTAATGGTCCAAAAGAGATAGAAGGTAATTATTATTGCAATAATAATCCAAATTTGAAACGTTTAAATGCACAAGATACAGTTATGATAGGACATGATACTGCATTTCATTGTTATAATAATGATAGCTTAAAAAGATTAAATGGATTACCTAAGATGAAATACAAAGATATAAAAATAAAGACTGATTTATAAAAAGAAATGAGGAATTAAACATTTTTGAAGTGTTTAATTCCTCATTATTATTTTGTTATTATATTAATTACTTTCCATAGTGGATGTAATCAATAAGTGCATTTGTATCAAGATTAGGCTCAATTGCCTCCTGATCGTTAACTTCCTTAAGAGCTGCAATAACGGCCTTAAGCAACTTGCTGCGGCGAGCAAGAAGGTCTGCACGCTGCTTCTGTGACCACTCACCAGTAAAACGCTGATGTGTATAATCACCAATCTCAACTGTCTTCTTACGCTGAACAACTGCTGCACGATAGTTTGCAGGAATATTAGCAGGGTCGATATTAGGATCTCGAAGAATTTCCTCAGTTGTTTCTGTTGTACGAGAAACACCTTTCACAAGTTCATTCTCAAGAATCTCACGATTACCATATTCTGCATTATTTGTAGGTTTCCAAATCTCAGAATCTGAATAAACAGGGATTCTCTCATACATTGTTACGAGTTCTTTTGATGTAAGAATACTCTTAAGACGCATAAGATCAAGAGCAGTCAACTCACCGAATGAATGACCATCTACAACAAGCTCAACCTTACGAGCACCCATAGAGTTTGTAGCCTCAACAGAGAATACCTCATTAAGATAGTTTGTTGCAATATTCTTAAACCAATCAAGCTGTTCTGATACAGTTGTCTGAACTGCTGTTACACCCTTCTTTGTAGGATCATCTGGATAACCCTCGCGTGGGATATATGTCTTCTTCTCTCCGCGGAATGCACCCTGTGCATTCTTAAAATACTGTGCATACTCATTTACCTCTTTTGCATACACTGATGCAGAATGATCGACCTTTGCAAGGACGACATTCATCTTTTCTACTTTTGCCATAATTTACTAAAATTAAACGTTAATGTTAAAACTAAATTTATTATATATACATGTGTTATAGAAAAAAGTCTAATTATAAATAGAATAAAATGATATTTTCATATATAAGAAATATAAATAAACGAAAATTATATGATAACAGTAAATAAGTCTATAGATATAAATAATGAATCATATCCTAAATGTCCATACAGTAAAGAATTATGTGATCCAAATATATTGTTTAATGAATATTCTATTAATAAAAAAGATAAATGTATATCATGTAAATATTGGAAATCTAATTATGATTATATAGTGAATAAGCATATAGAAGAAGTTAAGAAAGATCCTAATTCAAATTATAATATTATTGTTAATGAAGTAAACAGAGATGGCGGAAAGTATATAAAATTTGATAATGATGATATTGGATTTTTGATATGTGCGACTTCTACAATAGAAGATTATTACTATATGTATATGGATAAAGACAGAAATATTAAAATGTCATCATGTGTTGGAGGATATGAAATTATAGAATCTCCAGAAACAATACAGAATCTTTCCGTATTGAGTTATATTCGTAAACATGATAAAATGTATATCAAAGAAAAAATAACGCGATACATAAAGAATTTGAAATATGATAAGGTAATAACTAATATATTTTATTAATAAATATTTAAATGATTAAATATAAGTTTTATATTTAAATAAATATAACAAATAAAAATATATTTTTAATTGTAAAGATGAAAGTTAAAGATAAGAAAGCATTATATGAATCAATCATGATGAATGTATCAAAGATGGTTAAGAAAGCCATCAATGAATATGGTGAAGGTATTGATGCAGAAGATGAAATCATTGATGACGAACCAATGGATGATGATATTACCGTTTATGTTCCATTGGTTGGTTGTGAGTGTAAATGTATTCTTTGTAATGATGAGGATGGAAATTCATATTATGAAGTTCATGATGATAATGATGATTATGTATGTGAAGTTCATGATGATGTTGATCCTGAGGATGAAGATGCATTGGTTTCTGCTATTGAAGATAATTATCAGTGGGAAACACAGTCTGGCGATTATGAGGATGTAGATCCATTAGGACCTTCAACTGATGAAGAAGATACAGATGATATGGATGATGCATTTGATGATTATGAGGATGAAGAAGATTATGATGTTTAAATAAATGAAACGTATTATTAATATAAGACCTTTATCAGAAGAGACTATGCGAAAATCTTTTGGTGCTTCAATGGAAGATAAGTTGAGAGAATTAAAAGATGAGATTAAAGACAGCAGATTATTGGAAGATACATTGTCATTTCCTATTGGACGTGAAGTTTATGTTGATCCGACCGCGGGTATGCGGTATAAGATGTTGGGTGGACATTTGTCATATGCCGGTATGAGTCTCAATCAGTTGGATTAGCAGTTGTATTCTGATTTGGTTTCCGGTAGACAAACTGTTGATGCAGTATTAGATACCTGGAAAAATAAAAGGGTTAAAAAAATGAACTTTTCTTCAGGAAAAATGAAGAAAAAGTAAGATAAAACTATAAAAAATTAAATAAAAATGAGAATTAATAAAATATGTACGAAATTTTATTAATTCTCATTTTTTTAATTATTATTTAGAATAATGCATCACATTTATTCTCTTTTATCGGACACCAATTATCAAAATCCCATTTGAAAAAATCTGTACAAACGAGATTAGTATTTAATATTGATTTTGCTGTATCAACATTATAATCAATATTAAGTTTAGATAACATTTCTAATATTCGTTCATGTGTTTCTATGACATTATCTTGCATTAGTTCTGTTCCGTATGTATGTTCTAATGCTTGCTGCCATGTTGAACCATGTTGTATCTTATTATATATTATATAGATAACGAAATTTCCATTTCCGAATGAAGGCTCTAAGAAATTTGATTCTGTATTATTCCACTGATCTTCTGAAACCTTATCGGACATACGCTTAACTAATTCAAACGGAGTGAAAAACTCATTTGAACCTCCTGAACCCTTTCTTCTGGAAACTCTCTCTTCCGTTGCATAACTATCTAAACTCAAAAACTATTCTATATCAAAACTATTATTCATATTAATTATATAACGACATATAAATTTTGTTTTATTTATTATAAAAAATATAATATTTCTATTAATCATAATAGACGCTATATATTATTTG
>ERZ779877.990-NODE-990-length-27277-cov-5.027955_pt1 | contig 27277 bp, 21 predicted proteins | sample MGYA00511556_ERZ779877 | MGnify/ENA primary metagenome ERZ779877 (study PRJEB29588, sample SAMEA2159338) | human gut metagenome | biome: human gut; feature: human-associated habitat; material: faeces | place: Denmark | collected 2008/2010 ...
CGCCCGCGCCGCCCTCGGCGTTTGCCGCCCAGCCGACCGCCGCGAGCGAGAACAGCACCATCGGGGGCGACTTCAGCGCGTAGCCTATCGCGACCGCCATCGCAGGTCCGGAGACAGCCATTGCGTAGGTGCCGATGTCCGTGATGAACTGCACGCCGAGCTGCGTACCCAGCGTCTTTATTATCGTGCCTATGAGCAGCGAGCAGAAAAGCCCCTGCGCCATCGCGCCGAGCGCCTCAATGCCGTATCTCTGCCACGTCACGGTTATGTCCTTTTTCTTCAGAAAAGCTTTGAAATTGCTCATATCGTCACTCTCCGATGATCCGCGCGCTCGCGTGGTTTTATTTCTACGAGCATGATTATAATTCATCCGCCCGCTTTCTTCAAGGACTTAACAGCCAAATATCTTAACAAAGAATTCACAGGCTTGCCATTGTGCGCAGGGGGTAAAATTTAGTATAATGGTATCATAAAAGAAATCACTGCCGGGTCATGATATGGCCGCGGCGGCAGAAACGGAGGACTAATATTGCATCTGCCTGAACTTATTTCCGACCTTGCTGTCATACTTCTGACCGGCGGCATCGTCACCGTCATTTTCAAAAAACTGAATCAGCCGCTCGTCTTAGGCTACATACTCGCGGGCTTTCTGATCGGCCCGTACATGCCCTTCTTCTTTAACGTCACCGACAGCGCTTCTATAAGCACATGGAGCGAGATCGGCATAATAATCCTCATGTTCGGCCTCGGGCTGGAGTTCAATCTCCATAAGCTCGTGAGCGTCGGCGGCACGGCTATCATAACCGCCCTGACCGAGGTCGGCGGCATGCTGCTCTTCGGCTACCTTGTCGGTCAGGCGCTCGGCTGGGGCACGATGGACAGCGTCTTCCTCGGCGGCATGCTCTCCATGAGCTCCACCACTATCATCATCAAGGCCTTTGATGATCTCGGCGTCCAGAAGGAGCGCTTTGCCCAGCTCGTGTTCGGCACACTGGTCATTGAGGACATCGCGGGAATATTCATGATGATAATCCTCTCGACCATTTCCGTCGGGCAGGGTATCTCCGGTATGGCGCTTGCGCTGAAGCTTGGCATGCTGGTGCTGTATCTCGCGCTCTGGCTTATTCTCGGCATCTACCTGCTGCCGACGCTGCTCAACAAGGCTTCGCCTCTTATGAGCGATGAGACTCTGCTGGTCGTCTCCCTCGGCCTGTGCTTCGGTATGGTGCTCCTGGCCGATGCCCTCGGCTTCTCCTCGGCTCTCGGCGCATTCCTCGCAGGCTCGCTGCTTGCGGGCACGGTACATGCCGAGCGCGTGGAGCATCTGACGCAGGGGGTAAAGGATCTCTTCGGCGCAGTGTTCTTCATCTCGGTCGGCATGATGCTTGACCCCGCTATGGTCGTGAAGTATATCGTCCCAATCCTTGTTCTCACCCTTGTCACCATCGTCGGCAAGCTGTTCTTCTCCTCGATGGGGGTGCTGCTCTCCGGGCAGAGCCTGAAGAATGCTGTTCACTGCGGCTGCTCGCTTGCGCAGATCGGTGAATTCGCCTTTATCATAGCGAGCCTTGGCCTGTCCCTCGGCGTGATTGCGGACTATATCTATCCTATCATCATCGCCGTCTCCGTCATCACGACGCTGACAACGCCGTTCTTCATCAAGCACAGCGATAATATCTATGCTTTCGTTGTAAAGCTCCTGCCCGAGAAGCTTACTCAGAAGCTCGAGCGCTACACCGATGAGGAGCAGAGCGAGAAGGAGCAGGACAGCGACTGGTCCGCTTTCCTCAGCCGTTATATCCGCACTGTCGCGCTCTACGGCGTCATAATGGCGGGCATTGGCATCACCGGCCGGTACTGGCTGCTGCCGCTGCTCGAGACCGCGCTGCCATCTGCGTCTGCCTCGAAGGCCGTCACTCTTGCGGTCATCTATCTCGGCATGGCGCTGTTTATCCGCCCCATGCTCGATACGCGCTCCCCGCAGTATACTGTGCTGTGGATGAAAAAGCGCAGCTTCCGCCTGCCGCTCATGGCGTTGTCCGGGATAAGGATACTGCTCATCGCCCTCATCGCATTCATTCCGCTTCGGAACATCGCCGGTATCGGCAGCGCGTGGCTGCTGCCGGTCATAGTCGCGGCGCTGCTGCTTGCCTCGCGTATGGGCTGGCTTGCCTCGGCCTACCTCAATGTTGAGGCGCGCTTCCTTACAAACCTCAATGAACGCCAGCTCCAGCATTTCTCCGACAGCGGCGAATATGAGCAGTGGCTCGATGAAAAGCTCTGCGTGGATTCCTTCTCTCTGCCTGCCGGCTTTACCGGACAGAGCCTCAAGGATCTCGGCTGGGGTCGTCGCTTCGGCGTCAACGTTATAAAGCTCGTCCACGGTAAGCGCAGAAAGAATATGCCTGCCGGTAACACTTCGATCTCCGCCGGGGACACGATCTATGTCGTCGGCGAGCGGGAGAACCTGCGTACGCTGCGTCTCAGCCTCGGCCTTGAGGAGAGCGCCGACGCGCCGACGCTCAGAGAGTATATCGGCTCCGAGAGCAAGGCGGAGGGCGGCCTGTATTCCTACGCGCTGCACGTTGATAAGGGCGACTCCCTTGACGGGCGCAGCATAAAGGACAGCGGCATCCGTGAGAACTATGACTGCATGATCCTTGGCCTGCAGCGCGGCAACCTGCCCATTGTCCAGCCGGATGTCAACATGACCATTCAGGATAACGATATCGTCTGGCTGCTCGGCACGCGCGTGATGGCCGGCAAGGTCCTGCGCGACGCGGACGTGTAACGTCGAAGTAAAATGCTCATAACGCAATTGAAGCCCGGATCGCTCCGGGCTTCATGGCTGTGGTTGTATTCAGTTTTCAGAGTCACTGTCACTCGGCGGCGGTTCTATTTTTCCGTCGATATAAGCCGGGGACTTCGTCTCGGGCAGCGCGGTCATCCGCGCGCTTTCATTTATCAGCACCAGCATCCATATACCGGTGAGCATCAGTGAAACAGCTTGCTGCATTCATGTACCTCCGCATTCCGTTTTGGATCTGTCGATCGGGTATATAGACGCGCTTTTTGTAAAAAAGTTCCTTGTCAGTAAATGGTACACCCATGACTTGACTATCGGACCAATGAGTGGTAAATTGTTATACGCACCTGCCGGTGTGGTGAAATGGTAGACACAAGGGACTTAAAATCCCTCGCTGGCAACAGTATACCGGTTCGAGTCCGGTCACCGGCACCATCATGGTCAGCCAATTTTGATGACACTGCTCCAAGTGCAGTGTCATCAAGGCTTTCCGGGCTTTTTCAGCTCGGAAAGCTTTTTATTTTTCCATTGATGACAACCTCTGTTTTTGAGCGACTGACCGGACTCGAACCGCCGTTTAACAGGATTTCAGAGTTTATCTGTGAGTTGTTGGATGTTGTGAGCGAGAGATAAGCAGGTGAATTGAATAGACAACAGAATCGGCGACACTGTTTACATAGACAACACCTGGACGCTGATGAAGTACGAGGTAACGGATATACAGGTTATTTCCCCAGACGATGTAGATGCGATAAAGATACAGGATGGGCGTGACCTTGTGACTCTTCTGACCTGCTATCCGCCGAATACCGGCGGGCGGCAAAGACTTCTCGTTTCCTGCGAGAGGTCAGAAGAATAGAGAACCAGAGATTTTCCATTCGTAAACAGCACGCTCAAATAATCTGTGCGGGCGTCCAAGACCCGTATGATCTCGATAGTGTTTTCTATAACCTCATAGAAGACTATCTGTTTGCTTACAATCAAGTATCTATATTGTACCGTTTCATTAAGGTCGAACTTTAAGCTCAGTAATGCTTCCATATACGGGTTTTCCCGCAAAAGAGAAATGCTGTTAAAAATTCTTGAGTTCAGCTCTCTGGTCGCTGACGGATTTTTCAGGCTTATTATCTTGCGTATTTTCTCGATACTTCAGCGATATACTCTCCTATTTCTACTCAAGATTGGCAGGTTCCAGGAGCAGTCGTCCAAAATAGACGGCTGCTCCTGATTTGTTGTTCCACTAATACGCTTCTATTTCCTTCAGCGTCAGGTCGCGCCCGGTGAGCGGTGTGAGCTTCTCTCCACCGCAGTTCTGGCAGCGCAGCTGCTCAAGCTCGGCGGTGAACTCCGCGCCGCAGTCAAGGCAGCGCGCCGTACCCGGCAGCGTCTCGACGACGAAGCGCGTATCCTGATACGCCGTCCCGTCCGTCACGGCTGTCCAGCAGTCGGCCAGATACGCCGGGATGACGCCCGAGAGCGTGCCAACCTCAACGGTGACTTTCTTCACGCACTCGAGCTCCTCGTCCTTCGCGACGCTGTCGACCATTTTGAGCAGCGCGTCGCATATACCCAGCTCGTGCATTACTTCGCGACCGCTTTCTTGACGATGCCGCCGGTGCGCTTGACAAGATTTTCCGCGACCTTGATGGGCATTGCCTCAAAGGGCTTGGCGTGCCAGTCGCGCACTTTCTTGAGATGGATCGCGTCGAACTTGCATTTTGTGGTGCACAGGCCGCAGCCGATGCAGAGATAGCTGTCGACCTTTGTCGCGCCGCAGCCGAGGCAGCGGGCGCACTCCCTGCGTACCTGCTCCTCCGTAAATGTCACGCGCGCATCCGCAAAGGTCTTGGCCTTGGCCGCGTTGTAGCCCGGCTCTTGGCGGCGGTCATTGTCAAACGATGCCACATCGAGCATGACATGCTCCTTATCGAGCGCCCGGTACTCACGTCTGTCGCGCCCTGCGGTCAGCGTCTGGCCGGGGTGGACATAGCGGTGCAGCGATATCGCCGCTTCTTTGCCTGCGGCTATTGCGTTGATGGCAAAGCTCGGACCGGTATAGCAGTCGCCGCCCACAAAGATATCCGGCTGTGCGGTCTGATAGGTCAGGGCGTCAGCCTCGGCGGTACCTTTCTTCGTCGTCACAAGCCTGCCCACATCAAGGCCGCCCCAATCGACGGTCTGACCGATCGCGCCGATCACGCTGTCAAGCTCTATCGTCTCAAACTTACCGGTGCCGATAGGTCTGCGGCGTCCCTTCTCGTCAGGCTCGCCAAGCTCCATTGCTTCGACCTTGAGCGCGCTGACCTTGCCGTCACGGCCGATGATCTCTATCGGAGCACTGAGGAAGCGGAACTTCACGCCCTCCTCCATCGCCTCCTTGACCTCTTCGGGGTCGGCAGGCATTTCGTCCTGAGAGCGGCGGTAGATGATATAGGTCTCCTCCGCGCCGAGACGCACCGCGCTGCGGCACACATCCATCGCGACGTTGCCGCCGCCGATTACCGCACAGCGCTTGCCGATTGCGGGCTTATTGCCGAGGTTCACCTCGCGCAGGAACTCCACGCCGCCGAACACGCCCTCAAGCTCCTCGCCGGGGATATTGAGCTTTGCAGACTTCTGCGCGCCGATGGCGAGATAGAAGCCCTTGTAGCCCTCATCCCGAAGCTGCTGGATCGTGACGTCCTTTCCGACCTCGAAGCCGCAGCGGAACTCAACGCCCATCTCGCGGAGGATATCTATCTCGGCATTGAGCACGTCCTTTTCAAGACGGAAGGCCGGTATGCCGAGCGTGAGCATGCCGCCGGGGACGGGGTTGCGGTCAAATACCGTGACGGGGTAGCCCTTGTTTGCAAGGTAATATGCGCAGCTCATACCGGCAGGGCCCGCGCCGATTATAGCGATCTTCTCGGTATAAGGTCTGCCGATCTGGTTCACCATCTTGGGGATAAAGCGCGTCGCCTCGTTCATGTCATGGTCTGCGATAAATCGCTTGACCTCGTCTATCGCGACGGCTTCATCGACGCTGCCGCGGGTGCATTCGGCCTCGCAGCGCTTGTTGCATATGCGTCCGCAGACTGCCGGGAACGGGTTCTCTTTCTTTATAAGCTCCAGCGCGTCGGTGTATCTTCCCTGCGCGGCAAGCTTCAGATATCCCTGCACGGGGACATGCGCGGGGCAGGCGGCCTTGCAAGGGGCAGTGCCGGTGGGCATAACGTCCTCGCGGTTCTCGCGGTAATTTTCATTGACAGCCTTGGCGAAGTTGAAAGTCTCAGTGACCTTGGTATATTCCGGCTCGGGCAGCGCGCAGTCGGCGCAGAGCTTCTGGCCGAGCTTCAGGGCGTTTCCGGGGCAGACCTCGACGCACTGCGCACAGGCGACGCACTTTGCCTCGTCCACTTCGGCGACGAAGTTTGAGCGGATCGCGTCGCGCGCGCCGAACATCAGCCCCGCGCGCAGGCCGAAGCAGGCGCAGGCGCAGCAGTTGCAGATTGCGGCGCTCTCGCCCGCTCCCTCTATGTTCGGGATATCGTGCATGAGGCCGTTTTCCTCGGCGCGCTTGACTATTTCAAGCGCTTCCTCGCGCGTTATCTGCCTTGCACGGCCGGTGCGTATGTAGTGCTCCGCGCCCTTGCCCATCTGCACGCACATGTCCTCCGCGAGATGGCCGCAGCCGTCGCCGAGGCTCGTGCGCGAGGCGCGGCAGGAGCAGGGCGAGACGGAGAAAATATCGTATTTATCAAGATAGTGGCTCAGGCGCTCGTCATCGGTCACGCCGGGGATGCCCTCTATCGCACTCTCCACCGGGATAACACGCATGAGCCCGTAGCCGTCCGGCAGGATGGGACCCATGCTCTGCATACGCAGGCGGGTATATTCCTCGAACGCGCGGCCGACCTCCGGGTGCTCACGCAGAAGCTCCTGATTGTTGACCATCATTTCGAGTATGCCGGGTGCGAAGATCTGCATGAAATAGCTGTCCTCATCCGTGCCGTCGATCCTGCAGCGGCGGAAGACGCCGTAGTACACAAGTCTGTCAAGCGAGGGCTGTATCTCATCCACCGTCCTGCCGACCTTATCCGCCAGCCACTGCGCCGTGCGTTCCTTGCGAAGCCCGGCGGCAATGGCAATATCGGCCTCTTCGTCGGTCACGATATCGGCCATGCAGTAGTATTCCGGGGCATTCTCATCTATCTTGACGAGCATACCGGAAGCGCCGCCTATGATCTTTGCGAGCTTGACTATTTTGGGTCTGAGCTGTGCCATAATTACCTCTCCTATCCATTTTTTGCTTCTATTCCTGAATATGATTATAACTGAATGTCATCATTTTGACAAGGCTTTTTGATATAAAAGCACCCGCGCGTTAGAATTGCGTAGGTGCAGTGTTTTCAATGCTTTGCGAGCACAGTCAGCAGGCGCTCACGCAGCAGGGCGCAGCGCTCCGCCTTGTCCCCGCCTGAGAGAAGAGACGCCGGGTCGGCAGGCTCGGCAAGGGAGAAGTCAGGCAGGGCGTCCCTGCCGAACTGCTCGCTTGCCAGGTCGACGAACCCGCCATTAATATAATTGAAGCTGTGCCGCCCGCCGCCGTCGAGCGGCAGGGAATATACCTCGCCGCCGAAGAACTCATGCACGAGCGCCGCGGTGATAGTACACTGGCCGACACTGGGGTTGGCCGCCGACCACTCGGGGCGGAAGCGCTCAGAGCAGGTCTCTGTGTTCCACGCCTTGAGGCAGGCGAGATAAAATTCGCCTATCGTCTCAGCGCCGCAGGTCTTAACGGGGCGGATATCCTCCGCATGCTCCCAGCCGCAGAAGCGGTAAACGAGGTCATATTTATATCCGGTGTTCTCAACAAGCTTTATTGACATATCTTCAACTCCTTGATCATACAAGCATTATCGCGGTGAGCATATGATCCGCGCCGGGTCCGCCGTCATGCAGCTGCCGCCGGTGCGAGTAAAACCGGCCGTCATGGTAGGTACACAGGCCGCAGTCATATATCCTGTCCGGGTGCACTCCGCAGCGCTCGAGCGAGAGGCGTATGGCCAGATTCACGTCCAGTGTATACTTCCCGCCGGGCTTCGGCAGGAAGAGCCGGGTGATATCACTTTGACTATAATTGACCATGAACGGCTCCATCAGCTCCCCGCCGACCTCATAGCAGCGGCGGCAGATGCAGGGGCCGAAAGCGGCCATGACATTTTCCGGATCCGTGCCGTACTCCTGGCGCATTTTCTCTACGGCTTTGACGGCGATGAGAGCAGCCGTCCCCTTCCAGCCGCTGTGGACCATGCCGATGGCCTTATTCACCGTGTCGAGCAGATAGACCGGGGTGCAGTCCGACTCCATGGAGGTCAGCAGCAGGCCGCGCTCATTCGTGATAATTCCATCGGCGGGCTCAACGGGGTCGCTGCGCCAGAAAGTGTTCATCCCGGCATCGGCACGAGTGACGGCACGGACGATGTCCGTATGCCGCTGGAAGGTGGAGACGATGTCCTTTTCCGTCAGGCCAAGGTGGCTGAGCACCTCGCGGTAGCCGCGATGTCCCTCCTCGGAGTTGCTGAGCCAGCAGCCGTGCCCCTTAGAGGTGAAGACGGTTTTCACAAGCCCCGTCGTGTCAAACGCTTCTATATTATAATAGTCCATTTTGTTTCTCTCCGTGTTGAGCTTTATGCCCATAATATAACACTAAACGGGCAAAAAATCTACATTCCGGGGCTTGAAATCGGGTTTCGGCAGTGCTATACTCTGCTCCTGCATCAAGGCTGAAACAGCCATAACATGATGTGCGAGGGAAATATGCAGCGTACACACAGGGCTCATTACCATCACAGCCGGACAATAGAGATGACCTCAGGGTCGCTCTGGAAAAATATACTTCTCTTCAGCATACCGCTTGTGCTGACTCAGCTATTGGAGGTTCTGTTCAACCTCAGCGACGTCGCCGTGGCGGGGAAGTTCGCGGACTACCGGGCGCTCGGCGCGGTGGGTTCGACAACGCAGCTCGTCACGCTCTTCACGGGCTTTTTGATAGGACTTGGCAGCGGCGTAAACGTCGAGGTCGCGCGCTCGCTCGGCGCAGAGGACAGGGAAAGAACGGAGAAGAACATCCACACCTCCTTCATCATCTGCGCAGCGGCCGGTGTGCTGCTGTGCCTTATATGCCGTGTCTTCGCAAGGGACATATTAGTGCTGCTGCGCACAAAGGACGAGCTGCTTGAGGGCGCGGTGCTGTATTTCAGCATATACGCGCTGGGTATGCCGGCGATGGCGGTATATAACTTCGGCAACGGTGTGCTGAGCGCAGCCGGGGATACGAAAAGGCCGCTGCTGTACCTGACGATATCAGGCATACTGAACGTGATACTGAACCTGTTCTTCGTCATAAAGTGCCACATGGCAGCCGACGGCGTGGCTATCGCGAGCGTTATAGCACAGGTGCTGTCAGCGGTGATGATAACGGTGCATCTCTGCCGCAGGAACGACGACTGCCGCCTGTCCCTCTCAAAGCTCCGCTTCAACGCCCCGAGCGCAAAGCGTGTGCTGATGCTCGGAATCCCGACGGGGCTTCAGAACGCTATATTCGCGGTGGCAAACATGTTCGTGCAGACGGGCGTGAACACCTTCGACGCGGTCACAGTCTCCGGAAACTCCGCGTCGGTCAATGCCGACGAACTGATATTCAACACGCAGGCTGCGTTCTACACGGCCTGTTCGAGCTTCATAAGCCGCAACTGGGGCGCAGGGCGCAAGGAGCGCATACTCAAGAGCTACATCGCAAGCCTTACATACGCCTTCGCGGCGGGCGCGATATGCGGTGTGCTGCTGCTCTGCTTCGGAAGAGAGTTCCTGTCGATATTCGCAAACGAGCAGGCGGTCATAGACGCGGGGATGCAGCGCATAAAGATCATGGGCTTTTCCTACGGAATATGCGCGTTTATGGACTGCTCGATAGCTGCGGCGCGCGGACTCGGGAAGAGCATAGTGCCGATGATAATAGTCGTTCTCGGCTCCTGCGTCTTCCGCGTGGTGTGGATATACACGGTGTTTGCGTTCTATAAAACGATACCGTCACTCTATCTGCTGTACTTCTTCTCTTGGGCAATAACCGGCGCTGCCGAGACGCTCTACTTCCGCAAAGTATACAAGCAGTGCATGGCGGGGACGCTGGCGTAGGATTTCCTTTTATATTGAGTTTATATGCTTCCGGTTTCTTCCGGAAGCATATTTTTTACAAAAATCTTCTTTTCTCCGTTGACATTTTCCGGGAGCCGGTTTATAATTCTTTATGTCGCTACAGCGCTAATGTGGTAATCAGTTAAACACAGTCAATGAAGAGATAAGGGGAAACAAGATGGCAGTTATTATAGTTATCCTGGTCATATACATGGCCGGTATGCTGGCGATAGGCTTTGCCGGGAAGAAAAAGAGCGCGACCATGACGGAGTTCCTCACAGCGGGCAAGTCCGGCGGTATGTTCGTAATGGTGTGCACATACATCGGCGCACACGTCGGCAACGGTATTGTCGTCGGCGGTGCGCAGTACGGCGCGGAATACGGCATAGGCGGTATGTGGTACGGCCTCGGCGCGTGCCTGTCCTATGTGCTCTTCGCGCTGGTAATGTCAAGGCTGCTGTATACCCGCGGATATATCACCATTCCCGATCTCATCCGCGACCGTTATAAGAGCAAATTTGCTTCCGTGCTGATGGCGGTGCTCAATATCTGCGCAACGCTCGGCATCATGGCAGCCCAGATAATGGCAGGATGCGCACTGTTTGAAGCGCTCGGCCTTAACCCGACCCTCGGCGGGATAGTGATGGCGGTGGTCGTATTTATCTACTGCTCGATCTCCGGTATGTGGGGAGTTATGATAACGGACTCCGTGCAGACTCTCGTGATATTCTTCTCTACGGTTTTCTGCATCGTTATCGTTGCAATGCAAGGCGGGTTTGACGCCATATCGGCTGCACTGCCCGCAAGCGCTTTCGATCCTGTCCCGTTCAGCGGGGAGCGCCTTGTGATGATGCTCGTTCCCAGCGCGCTCAACGGGCTTATCTCCGGCGCGGCCTACCAGCGCACGGCCTCCTGCAAGGATGAAAAGGTCGCGTTTTGGTCGCCGATAATCGCGGCGGCAGCGCTGATCCCGTTTGTTATAATGCCGGTCGTTATAGGTATGTACGGAAAGGCGCTTTTCCCGGATGCGCCGACGGCTTCGATCCTCTTCACGGTCGTCCTGCAGGATATGCCCCCGATCGTCGCCGGGCTGATGATCGCAGCGGTTCTCTCGGCGGTCATGTCCACGATGGACATAGGCCTGCTCAATGTCACTGCGAACGCCGTCAACGACATTTACTTCAAGACGCTCAACCCCAAGGCAGATGAAAAGAAGCTCGGCCGCCTGTCGGCCATAGTCACGCTCGTATCCGGTGTGATAGCGCTTATACTCGCTAGCAGCTCTTCTAGCATACTTTCGCTGCTGTCCTCCACCTACTCGATAATGAACGCCGGTGCGCTCGTCATGGTCCTCGGCGGCATTTTCTGGAAGGAAGGCACCAAGGAGGGCGCAATCGCCAGCGCTCTATGCGGCATGGCCATGATCATTCTCAACAAGTGCGGCGTGCAGATCCCGTACATTGCCTTTACCTCTCTCATCCCGGCGCTGATAGCTTACATCGTCGTAAGCCTTGCGACGCAGCCTAAGAACGCCGAAGCGAAGTAAACGCATGGCAGGAGGAAAAGCACGCATGGAATATAAATACCCGCATCTGTTCAGCCCTATCAAGGTAGGGCGGCTGACGCTCAAGAACCGCATTGAGGCCGCGCCCGTCAACATCTCGAACCTGCCGATAAGCGGGTATCCGACGGCGGAGAACATCGCGATCTTTGAGGGGAAAGCGAAAGGCGGAGCGGCAATAGTTCACATGGGTGAATGCCGCATCGACATGAAGACCGGCATTTCACACAAGCTCTGCATCGCGCTGGACGACCCGGAGGTGCTCCCCTATCTCCACGCGGCGACGGACGCGATAAAAAAGCACAACGCCTTTGCGGCGGTAGAGCTGATACATCCGGGCACGCGCGCAAACCCCGAATACTACGACGGGCCCATCTGGGGACCGAGCGCCGGGCCGGGGCATCTCGGCAAGGATTACAGCGAGCTTGACCAGGAGACCATAGACTATATCGTTGAGCGCTTCGGCGACGCCGCGGAGATGGCAAAGCTCGGAGGGGTGGATATCGTGATGATCCACGCTGGGCACGGATGGCTGCTGCACCAGTTCCTCTCACCGCTCAACAACCGCAGGACGGACAAATACGGCGGCTGCCTCGAAAACCGTGCCCGCATCACGATGGAAGTCATCGCAAACATCCGCAAAAAATGTGGGGACGATTTCCCCATTGAGGTGCGCATGAGCGGCACCGAGATCGTCGAGGGCGGGCTGACGCTTGAAGACCAGATAGAATTCGCAAAGCTTCTGGACGGCAAGGCAGACCTCATCCACGTGACCTCCGGAACATTCCACGTCCCCTCGACCAACCAGCACATGATACCCAATGGGTTTCTCCCGCAGGGCTGCAACGTCTATCTCGCCGAGGCGATCAAGAAAGAAATGAAGCACACCCCGGTGGTCACGGTCGGCGCGCTCGGCGACCCCGAGCTGATGGAGAGCATCATCGCCGAAGGTCGGGCGGATATCGTCGCGCTGGCGCGGCCGCTGCTTGCAGACCCGGAGCTGCCGAACAAGCTCAAGGCCGGGAGGGATGACCTGATATACCCATGCCTGCGCTGCATGGCCTGCATAAGCGAGTCCTTTGTGCCTTATGTGCGCCACTGCTCGCGCATACGCCGCTGCCCGGCAAACCCCACAGCATATAAAGAAATTCCGGCAAGTCAGGTCAAGAAGACTGACGAGCCGAAACGTGTTCTTGTGATAGGCGGCGGCCCCGCCGGTATGGAAGCAGCGGCGGAGCTTGCCGAGCGCGGGCACAGCGTAGTGCTGTGCGAAAGGGAGCAGGAGCTCGGCGGGGCGATGCGCTATGCAAAGTATGTGCCTTTCAAGCAGAAGGTAGACCAGCTGATGCAGGTGATGATCAGGCGGCTGGAGCGCAGCGGAGCGGAGCTTCGGCTCGGCACCGAGGCAACGCAGGAGCTTGCCGAGGAATTGCAGCCCGACGTGATAGTAGCCGCGCTCGGCGCAAAGGCAAAACGCCCCGACGTTCCGGGCGGAGAGAGGGCGATCATGGCGGCCGACGCGCTGCGGGATATTGATTCCATAGGGCAGACTGCCGCGGTCATAGGCGGCGGGCTCGTGGGCTGCGAGATCGCATTGCAGCTCGGGATGACGGGACGAAGCGTGCAGCTCATCAGCCGCAAAAAAGAAGTCTGCCGCGATGCGGCGTATCTCTACCGCGAGGGGCTTCTGATGGAGCTGGAAAAGGTTCCCGTGACGATTCTCAACGAAGCGGACTGCGTAGCCGTTACAGGAAACGGAGCCGTGATACGCACCCCGGACGGCAGCGAGCTGGAGCTGAAAGCAGATTCGGTCATCTGGGCAGGAGGCTATCTGCCGATGGACGACGAGGCGGAGCAGTTCCGCACGCTCGCTTACGACTTCTGGAAGATCGGCGACTGCGCGCAGGTCAGGAAAATATTCAACGCAAGACGCGAGGGCTATAACGCAGGCTCAAATATTTAAACGCATAAAAGGGCTGTGAAGATTTTTCTTCACAGCCCTTTTTCTTATATGAACTTATCTATAGCGTCGTTGAGGTGCTGGAGACTGTCACCGTCGCCATGGTCAGCGTCGCTGATGCAGTGCTCGATATGATCCTTCAGGATTATCTTGGCGGTATTATTGAGCGCCGAGCGCACCGCCGCAAGCTGGATGAGCACATCGGTGCAGTCCCGCCCATCCTCGACCATGCGCTTCACGGACTCAAGGTGCCCGATGGCGCGGGCAAGGCGGTTCACAACGGCCTTTGTCTGCGTGTGCGTATGCCCGTGACTGTGTCCATGTTCATGCTCATGGGTGTGAGCGTGGACGTGACCGTCGCCATGGTCGTGATAATACAGCTCCCCGGTATCATGCTCCTCGGGGAGAGCGTTTATGTTCTCGTCTGTCATAGTTTATCCTCTTTTATAAAGGACACGCCAAAGGCGTGTCCTTGGTTATTTTATGTATTCTACATGAAGCGGCGGCGCAAGTCAAGCCCCGGTGCGCGCACGGTCGGCGCAGTGCTTCACGGCGGTGTATATCTCCTCAAGTACGCCGTCGTAATCCGTCTCCGTTTCGCCGTCCGCCGCATCCGGTGCGGGGTTCTGGGCGGGCGTCTCGATAGTCGCGGTGAAGTCGCTCAGCGCGGCATAGAAGCTCCTGCCGTCGAGAGACTTGTAAACATAGGCAAACCAGCCGTCGGCGTCGGGTCCGAAGAGGATAGTGTCGCCCGGGATGGTCTTGACCCTGCCGATATACGGGGCGCCGAGCGCGGTGCTCATGCCGCGGATGCCGCTGTAAAGCTCCTCAATGGTCATCTCCTTCGGGCAGGTGACCATCTTCATGCCGTCGGTCGTCTCGTTGAAGCTTTTGGGCGAGGCCGCGATCCAGAGCGCGCCGCCGGCGATGAGGACGATGGTGCCGATAACAACGGCGTCCTTGATAATAAGCGCGATGCCGCCGACGACCAGCAGCACACCAAGGATGCGGAGGATAAAATACTTCGTCCTGCCATGGGAGTCAAGCTCGTTGACGACAGCGGCTTCATCGCGCAGCTTTCCGGCAGCCGTGGAAACCACCGAGGGCTTATCCTCGGGCAGCGCGCCGCCTTTACGCACATTGATGATATCACGCACGGCGGCATAGGCCGCCCACACGAAGGTGACAAAGGCCGCGGGCACAAAGATAAAGAACGCTATCGCGCCGAACGCGCCGCCGGATTCCCCGTCGGACGCTGCCGGGAGCGCAAACAGGACGGCAAGGATGAGGCAGTATATGAACCAGCGGAATCTTTTAAGGCAAATTTTCCAGAGCATATTACACGTCTCCTTATATTTTCTTGATATCATTACTTTACATCATTGCGGCAGCGAGGTCAACGGTTTGTGCGCAAAAATTAATAATTCGTGACTTGAAAAGAAGGTGCAGCAAGACCATAATATTATAATTGCTATTAAAATCAAAGAACAGGGTGCGTCTCATGGATCAGGACAAAACATTTCTCGGAACGGAGCCTGTCGGCAAGCTGCTTCTGAAGTTAGCAGTGCCGACGGTCATCGCGCAGTTAGTGAACATGCTCTATAACATCGTCGACCGCATATACATAGGGCATATGCCCGGCGATGGCAGCCTTGCGCTGACGGGCGTCGGCGTGTGTATGCCGATCATCCTTGTAGTATCGGCGTTCTCGTCTTTCTCCGCAACGGGCGGCGCGCCGCGTGCGTCGATATTTATGGGGCGCGGAGCCTGCCTGAGCTCCATAAAATTCCAACTCCCCGGCGGATGACCCGCCGGGGAGTTCTATTATCACGTTACAAGCGCGCCGTAGACGAGGATGCCGAGGCAGCGCTCATAGATATCCGGGAACTGATACGCCGGCAGGGGATTTGTGCCGAGTCCGGCTTCGATCGTGTAGCCGGGGCGGTCAAAGCTCTCGATGAACCAGTCCTTGTACCCGGCAAAGCCTGAGGCAAACGGCGTCTCCTCAAGCGTATAGCCCGAGGCCTCAGAGAATATCTCCCCGATGCGGCGTGACTGCGGCGGCTCATAGTCGAGGTATCGCCAGTAGATAACCTCGCCCTGCGTGTGCAGCGCGAGAGTCAGCGCCGGGGCGAGAGCAAGAGTATAATCATACATTGCGCGGCTCTCGGGCGCTGTGAGCGGGGCGCTGCCGACATAGTCTGCCGGGGCGGGCGAGCGGATGCCGAGGGCGTATTTGTTCTCACGCGCCTGCTCCCAGCCCGCCGGGTACTGGAGGTTTAAGTCGACGCCGCGTATGTTCGCTTTCCAGCCCGAGGGGAACGGAAAGCGCGGATAGTCCGCGGCGATGTTCTGCGCCTGACGGTAAAACTCGCCGTTTTGCAGCTCGCCGGTCACGAGATCCATGCCGTCCGGGTTCACGGCGGGGATGAGGTGGATATCTGCGTATGAGAGGATATCCGCGGCGCGCTGGTCAAACAGCGTACTGCCGGTGACATAGGCCTGGCATAGCTCCTCGGCAAACTTCATGAGTACCGGCGTACATATCCATTCGTTGGCGTGGTGCGAGGCGTTATACAGCACGCGGTTCTCCCCCGTGCCGAGGCTCAGCCGCCAGAGCGGGCGGCCCATCACGCTCTTGCCGATATCCCCGGCGGAGATGAACGGATAGCGCGCGGCGAGCCCGCGAACGCAGTAGCCCACGAGCGCCGACGACCAGCTTATATCTACCGGCACGACCGGAAACGGCAGCGGCACAGTGACATACTCCCCCGCGCTCAGCCGCTCCGGGACTATGCCGGGGTTTGCCGTCTCTATCGCGTCGACGCTGCTGCCGTGCATCTGCGCGATGGTCCAGAGCGTGTCGCCGCTCTTCACGCGGTGCATTATATAGCCGGTGTACCACGGCAGGAGCGCCCTGTGCGTGTCCCGTCCGGCGACGCCGTCGGGCGTCAGTCCGTGCGCAGATTGAAAGCGGCGCAGGGCGTTGTCCGTCGCGCTCGAAAATATTCCGTCCTGACGCAGCTCTCCGAAGCCCGCGCGGTTCAGCGCGAGCTGGAGCAGCTCGACCGCGGGGCCGATGCTGCCCATGCGTAAAATTCTCATCTCTTCACCACCCGTAGAGTTTTCCTCCCATGTATATGTACACGGTGCGGCGGTATTTCCCGGCAAAGTGCACAATTTTCGGGGGCGATTTTTGAGTTGTAATATCAGGGCGTAGCCTGTATAATCATTTACAGTGGACAATAAGTCCTATTTGACTGCGTGGGCGGCACTCCACACAATGCTTCCCACAGCTTTAATGAAGGAGGAATTTATTTTCCCTGAGGCTCAGGGTGCGGCAGCGTGGAGATCTGCCGTAATGCGGGTGGCGATGCCCCTGCGAGTGCGTCTGAGGCGGAGGCCCGGCGCATAGAGTCGGAAAGAATGGCAACTGTATCACTGAGAAACGTCAAAAAAATCTACCCGTTCGTAAGCGGAGAGAACAAGAAGAAAAAGAAGAAGGATGACAAGGAAGAGGAAGGCAAGGCCAAGCTCCAGATAACCGAGCAGGGCGTTGTCGCGGTGCAGGAGTTCAGCCTTGACATCGCCGATAAGGAGTTCATCGTTCTGGTCGGCCCCTCCGGCTGCGGCAAGTCCACGACGCTGAGAATGGTCGCAGGTCTTGAGGAGATCACCGAGGGTGAGCTTTACATCGACGGCAAGCTGATGAACGACGTCGCGCCCAAGGACAGGGATATCGCGATGGTTTTCCAGAACTACGCCCTGTACCCACACATGACCGTCTATGAGAACATGGCCTTCTCGCTGAAGCTGCGCAAGGAGCGCAAGGACGTTATCGACAAGAAGGTCCGCGAGGCCGCGGAGATCCTCGATATCACCCAGTACCTTGACCGCAAGCCCAAGGCTCTGTCCGGCGGCCAGCGCCAGCGCGTCGCCATCGGCCGCGCGATTGTGCGCGATCCGGCAGTCTTCCTGATGGATGAACCGCTCTCCAACCTCGACGCAAAGCTGCGCAACCAGATGCGTGCCGAGATCATCAAGCTTCGCGAACGTATCAATACCACCTTTATATACGTCACCCATGACCAGACCGAGGCCATGACCCTCGGCGACAGAATAGTCATCATGCGCGACGGCTACATCCAGCAGATCGGTACTCCGCAGGAGGTGTTCAACAATCCGCGCAACCTCTTCGTCGCGGGCTTTATCGGTACGCCGCAGATGAACTTCTTCGATGCGCAGCTCGTGCGCGAGGATAAGAAGTTCTTCGTCGAGCTCGGCGGAAAGCGCATAGAGCTGAGCGCGGAGAAAGAAGCGCGCCTGCTTGAAAACGACATAAAGTCCCAGCCCGTGACGCTCGGCGTCCGTCCGGAGCATACGGTCATCGAAGCTCCCGGCGAGGGCATCGCAGCGAAGGTCGACGTGAGCGAAATGATGGGCTCCTCCGTGCATCTGCACGTCACCGCCGAGGGCAAGGATGTTATCATCATCGTCCCGACGCTCGACATGAAGGAGCACTACGCCATGGGCGACGCCGTCAGCTTCAGCTTCGACGGCAACGTCGCACACGTCTTCTCCAAGGAGACGGAAAAGAACCTCGAATGGTGAGGTAAACATTAATTAATAAAGGCTCTGCACCGAATCATGGTGCAGAGCCTTTTTATCGTCCGCCGAAGGCTCAGACAACTTGAAAAATATAGAATTTCAGGTAATCCGTCTCCGGGACGTTCCAGAGCATCGGGTGGTCGGGTGCCTGCTGGCGCGCCTCGATCTGCCGCAGCTCGACATTTGCGTCCTGCGCCGCGGAGCGCAGCATCTTCACAAACAGCTCCGACGGCATGAAGTGGCTGCACGAGGCCGTCGCAAAATATCCACCGCGCGGCAGCGCCTTGAGCGCACGCAGATTTATCTCCTTATAGCCTTTCTCGGCGCGGCCGACAGTCTTGCGCGACTTTGTGAATGCCGGCGGGTCAAGGATGATGAAGTCATACTCGCCCTTCTTCAGCTCCGGCAGGAGGTCGAACACATCAGCCGCGACGAAGTCCATCCTGTCCTCAAGGCCGTTTCTGCGCGCGTTCTCCCGTGCCATCTCAACGGCGCTCTCCGACACGTCCACCGCCGTCACGTGCTCTGCGCCGCCGCGCGCGGCGTTGAGCGCGAAAGAGCCGGTGTGAGTAAAGCAGTCGAGCACGCGCCGCCCCTTTGCAAGGCGCGCCACGGCAAAGCGGTTATACTTCTGGTCGAGGAAGAAGCCCGTTTTCTGCCCGTTCTCAAAATCCACGGCATAGTATATCCCGTTCTCGCATATCTCGGTCACGGTACTCTGCGGGTGCTCTTCGCCCGGCAGCTCATACCAGCCCTTGCCCTGCTCGAGCCCCTCAAGCGCGCGGATGGCGACGTCGTTGCGCTCATATATACCGTCGATCCTCTCCCCACTCTCGCGCAGCACTTCGGCGAGCAGCGGGAAGATCACGTCCTTGAGCCGCTCCATACCGACAGAGAGCGTCTGCGTGACGAGGATGTTCGAGAACCTGTCCACGGTCAGGCCGGGGAAGCCGTCGGCCTCGCCGAAGATGACGCGGCAGCAGGACACGTCCCCGCCCATGACGGTGCGGCGGTAGTCCCACGCGTACCTGATGCGGCGCTTCCAGAACTCCGCGTCAAAACGGTCGTTCGCGTTGCGGGAGATGAGCCGCAGGCCTATCTTGCTCTCGCGGCTGTACAGCCCCGTGCCGAGATAGCGCCCGTTTTCGCTGAGTGCGTCGACAAGCGCGCCGTTTTCCGGCTCGGTGCTTTTGGAGATTATCTCCTGCGCGTATATCCACGGGTGACCCGTGCCGACCCATGCGCTGCCTTTCTTGGTTATTATAAAGGAGGGGTATTCTCTTTCGATCTTCATTTCAATTCCGTCCGAATAAAATAGTGTGTTATATTGTAGCATATCCGGCGGAAAAAGAACAGATACGACGCTCGATAATTTCATAGATTCGCAACATTACGAATATTGACGGAAACAGCGCGCTATGCTATACTACAGATTAATTTATTAAAAGGAGATGTGTATCCTCTTATGGATGATGGCAGTCGATTGCCTTGGATAATTGCCGCGCTGCTGCTTGTATGCGCCGCATTTTTTGCTGTTACGGAGACTTCGATGGCCTCCGCATCGCGCAGCCGCATTAAGGCGTCTGCCGAACGCGGCGACTTCCGGGCAAAAAAGACTCTCTATGTGCTGGATAATTTTGATCTGGCCATCAGCACCCTGCTTATCTGCACCAATATCGTACATATCGCCGCAGCCTCTATCGTCACCCTCGCGGTAACGAAGAAGTGGGGCGTGAGCGCCGTGTCGATCAGTACGATCATTACCACCATCGTTGTGTTCTTTGCCGGCGAGATGCTCCCCAAGAGCGTTGCGAAGAAGTACAGCGATACTCTCGCTCTCTCCTGCGCGCCGGTGCTCTGCTTCTTTATGAAGCTTTTCGCCCCGCTCTCGAAGCTGCTGACATGGATAGGTCAGGCAGCCGCGAAACTTACCCCCGGCGACAGCCAGATCTCCGTCACGGAGGATGAGCTGTACGATATCATCGAGGACATGACCGAGGAGGGCAGCCTTGACGAGGATCAGGGCGACCTGATATCCTCCGCGCTCCAGTTCGGCGACGTCACCGTTGAGAGCGTGCTGACCCCGCGGGTCGATATAGTGGCCATAAACATAAACAGCAGCCACGCGGAGCTGCTGAGCCTTATCAAATCCACGAACCACAGCCGCCTGCCCGTGTACGAGGGCAGCATTGACAACATCATCGGCGTGCTCCAGATACGCAAATATATCAAGGCCTATCTCCGCCTCGGCGAGAATCTTGATATAAAGCCCATGCTGGATGAAGTGCTCTTCGTCCACCAGAGCACGAATATCGATGAGCTGCTCCCCATCCTCTCAAAGCGCAAGCTGAACATCGCCGTCGTCACCGATAACTACGGCGGGACGCTCGGCATCGTGACTGTCGAGGATATCCTTGAGGAGCTCGTCGGCGAGATATGGGACGAGGACGACGTTATTGAAGAGCCGATGGTCGAGATCGGCGACGGCGTATACGAGGTCGGCGCGGATGAGACCGTCAGCGACGTGTTCGATCAGCTCGGCTACGAGGACCCCGAAAACGACGAGGAGCTTGTGAACACGCTCATGGGCGAATGGGCCTATGAAAAGTTTGACACTATCCCCAAGCCCGGCGACAGCTTCCGCTATCATCAGGTGCTTGTCACGGTGAAGAATATGAACCACAACCGTATAATGAAGCTTACAGTCGCCCTGCTTCCGGCAGAAGAGGAAGGCGGTGAGGCGCAGTGAATATAGTCCTTATCTCCATCGGCATTTTCCTGTGCCTGTGCCTTTCAAACTTCTGCTCCGCGTCCGAAATGGCGTATTCCTCCTGCAACGTGCTGCGCCTTGAAAACGCGCGGGATGACGGCTCCAGGAAGGCCGGGCTTGCAGTCAGGATAACCGAGCATTTTGACGATGCTCTCAGCGCCATACTCATCGGCAACAACCTTGCGAACATCGGTGCCTCCTCGCTCGCGTCCGTGCTCGTGATACTTATTACAAGCTCCGAGGACTACGCGTGGGTATCGACCGTCGTGCTGACGTTTCTTGTCATCATCTTCGGCGAGACGATACCGAAGATCACTGCAAAGAAGAACGCCAACCGCATCGCTCTGCGCCACGCCTACCCCGTGCGCTTTATGATGATCGTCCTCAAACCCCTTATCTGGGTAGTCGTGAAGCTCATCGAGCTTATCACAAAGGGTCTGCCCGACCAGAAGGACGAGAGCGGCGACGAAGCCGTTGAGGAGCTCCAGTCCATCATCGAGACCGCCGAGGACGAGGATGTTTTGGACGAGGATCAGTCCGAGCTTGTGCAGGCCGCGATAGACTTCTCCGAGATATCTGCGCTCGACGTTATGACCGCGCGTGTCGACGTCTGCGCGATAGACATTGAGGACGACTGGGACGATATCATGTCCGTCATCGAGGAGGCCACGTATTCGCGCATCCCGGTCTATGAGGGCAGCATCGATAACATCATCGGTGTGCTGTATCTCAACCACTTCCTCAAGGCCATGGCCGATAACGGCCGCGCCGATATCCGCCAGCTTCTGATGAAGCCCTGCTATGTCTACAAGACCATGAAGCTGCCCGCGGTGCTCAATCAGCTGCGCAAGGCAAAGCAGCACCTCGCCATAGTCTCCGATGAATACGGCGGCACCCTCGGCGTCGTGTCGATGGAGGATGTGCTTGAGCAGATCGTCGGCGATATCTGGGATGAGACGGACACCGTCGAGCACGAGCTTGTGCAGCGCAGCGAGGATGAATACGAGCTTGACGGCTCTATGGTCATCTCCGACTTTACCGAGCTCATGGGGCTTGACGAGGAGAGCTTCTCCCCCGAGAGCAACACCGTCGGCGGCTGGACGCTTGAGATGTTCGGCGACTTCCCGCACGCCGGGGACAGCTTCCATTATCGTGACTTCACCGTCACCGTGCTGCGCATGACCGACGGCCGCCGTGTCGAAAAGGTGCTTGTCCAGCGCGATAAGCTCCCGGAGGATGCGGAGGAAAATAAAGAATAACCGCTTATAAAAAGATATCGGAGAAAGCTTCGGCTTTCTCCGATATCTTTTTATTCTGCCGCGAGCAGGCCGGGCAGGCGGCTCAGCTCAGGTGCGTTTGACTCCTCGCTTGCGCAGGTTATCGCACCGGCGAGCTGTGCTGCGCGCGCGGAATCCTCAAGGCTCAGGCCGTGCAGGTCTGCCCAGACTATGGCGGACATCGCAGCGTCACCCGCGCCTGTCGCGTTCACGACGTTTGCTTCCGGGGACGGCATACGCAGTATGCGCGAGCCCTCGGCGGCGATCATGCCGTTCGTGCCGAGGCTGATGAACACGCGCTGTACGCCCTCATCGATGAGCGCGCGGGCGGCAAGCTCGGGGTCAGTCTGCCCGGTGAGCGCTGCGGCTTCGAGCGCGTTCGGCTTGATTGCACGCAGGTGCTTCATCACGCCGTGCAGCTTCATCGCCTTGACCGAGGAAACGGGGTCGGCATAGAGCGGTATGCAGGAGCTGCGGCAGATAAATTCGAGCGACTCGACCGGCAGGTTCGTGTCGAGCACCAGCGCCCCGGCCTGAATGCCGGGCAGGACGCGCTCAAGGTACTCAGGGCTTATCTCATTGCAGACGGCCATGTCGTTTACGGCAAGCTGCATGTCGCCGCGCTCGTCGGTAATATAGAGATAGCTCGAACTGCGCGCGCCGGGTACGACGCGCACACGGCTGACGTCCATACCGAGGCCGCGGCAGCGGTCAAGCAGGAACTCACCGTTGGAGTCGTCGCCGACGGCGGAGACAAGGCTGACGTCCAGCCCGAGCAGGCAGAGGTCGTGCGCGATGTTGCGCCCGACACCGCCGGGAGTGAGCGTCACTGAGCCGGGGTTCGAGTCGCGCAGGATAATGGGGCCGGAGGGGCGGCCCCATATATCCGCGTTGAGTCCGCCGATGACGGCGGCTTTGTTCTGAAGATCCATTTTATTTCTTTACTTTACGTTCCAGATCTCGTGTGCGTACTGGCTGATCGCACGGTCGGCGGCGAAGATGCCGCTCTCGGCGGTGTTCATGATGGCAAGGCGCGCAAGCTCGTCCTTGTCGGAGATGCGGTCATAGAGACGCTTCTGGCAGTCGGCGTAGGCGCGGTAGTCGGCGATGAGCATGTACGGGTCTCCGCCGTAGAGCAGCTGGCTGACAAGGTCGGAGTAGCTCTTGCCGTCGGAGAAGCCTTCGCTGAAGCGTGAGAAGATGCGGCTGATCTCGGGGTCGTTTCTTGCGATTGCGCCCGGGTCATAGCCGTTCGCGCGAAGCTGGGCGATCTCATCGGTGTGCAGGCCGAAGAGGAACATGTTCTCATCGCCAAGGCGCTCGTACATCTCGACGTTCGCGCCGTCGAGCGTGCCGATGGTGACAGCGCCGTTCATCATGAGCTTCATGCAGCCGGTGCCGGAGGCTTCCTTACCGGCGGTGGAGATCTGCTCGGATATCTGTGCGGCGGGCACTATAGCCTCGGCAGCGGAGACACGGTAGTTCTCGACAAAGTAGACCTGAAGCTTATCCTTGCAGACAGGGTCGTTGTTGATGTCGTTTGCCATGCTCAGCAGCAGCTCGATTATGCGCTTTGCGGTCTTGTAGCCCGCGGCGGCCTTCGCGCCGAACACGAAGGTGCGCGGCAGGAACTCGCGGTTCGGGTCATCGTGGAGCTGGAGCTGAAGGCTCGCGATGCTCATCGCGCACAGCAGCTGGCGCTTGTACTCGTGCAGACGCTTGACCTGAACATCCATAATGGCTTCGGTGTTGAGGGCAAAGCTGTCGTTGCGGCGGGCAAACTCGGCGAAGCTATCCTTGTTCGCGCGCTTTATCGCCAGCACGCGCTCACGCACAGCGGCGTCGTTCGCGTAGTCGGCAAGCTTGATGAGCACCTCGGGGTTCGTGAGATACTCATCCCCGCCGGTGAGCTCCTTGACGAGAGCGTCAAGGCCGGGGTTTATCTGAGACAGCCAGCGGCGGTGATCGATGCCGTTGGTGACATAGGTGAAGCGCTCGGGTGTGATGGTGTAAAGATCGTGGAAGAGGTCGTTCTTGAGAATGTCGCCGTGCAGGCGGGACACGCCGTTGACCTTCTGGCAGGTCGCAAGGCAGAGGTTTGCCATGTGAACCTGACCGTCGCGGATGATGAGGTTGCGGCCAAGAGCCTCGCCGCTGCCGAAGTGCGCGCCGAGATACTCGCACCAGCGGCGGTTGATCTCGCACATGATCTCCCATATACGGGGCAGCAGCTGCTGGATAAGGTCCTGCGGCCACTTTTCAAGAGCCTCGCTCATGACGGTGTGGTTGGTGTAGGCGACGCTGTTCTTGACAAGCTCCCATGCCTCATCCCAGCCAAGCTCGTACTCGTCCATGAAGATTCGCATGAGCTCGGGGATTATCATCGTCGGGTGCGTGTCGTTTATCTGGATGATATGGTGCTTGGAGAAGCTGCGGATATCGCCCCAGGTGCGGATGTGCTTGCGCACGATATCCTGCGCGGTGGCGGAAATGAAGAAGTACTGCTGCTTGAGACGCAGGAGCTTGCCCTCGACATGGTCGTCCGCGGGGTAGAGCACCTTCGTGATGACCTCGGCCATGGTGCGCTGCTCAAGGCTCTTGACGTACGCACCCTCGGAGAAGAGGTACATGTCCAGAGAGTTCGGGCTCATAGCGTCCCAGAGACGCAGGGTGTTGATCTCCTTCGCGCCGTAGCCGGCGATGAGCATATCGCGCGGCAGAGCGATGACGGCGGTGTAGCCGGTGTGCTCGGCGTGGTAGTGGCCGAGGCTGTCCCAGCTCGGGGATATCTGACCGCCGAAGCGGACCTCGACCTCGTCCTCATGGCGGGGGATCAGCCAGCTCTCGGCGGCGGTGCGCCAATTGTCGGCGACCTCGGTCTGGCGCCCGTTCTCAAACTTCTGCTTGAACATGCCCAGCTCGTAGCAGATGGAGTAGCCCGTAGCCTGAAGTCCCTCGGTGGCCATGGAGTCCATGAAGCAGGCGGCGAGACGGCCAAGGCCGCCGTTGCCGAGACCCGCGTCCGGCTCCTCCTCGAAGATATCGGACGCATTGCGCCCCATGTCCTCAAGCGCGCCGGTGACGGCGTCGGAAATGCCGAGGTTGTAGGCGTTCTTCATAAGGCTGCGCCCCATGAGGAACTCCATCGACATATAGTGTATCTCTTTTTCCGCGTGGCGCGGGTCCTCGATGGTGAGCAGGCGGCTCATAAGCTCGCGGATGACTATAGCTGTGGCCTGGAATATCTGCTCGTTGGTGGCGGCCTCGCCGCTTACGCTGAACTGCGCGCTGAGCTTATCCTCTATCGCGCTTCGGACTTCGTCTCTGGATATCTGATTGTTCATTTATTACCTCCGTGGAGTAGAGTATACCCGATCATATAAGTTTCGGTACCATCAATTGACAAGGACATACACGGTTTTGCCGGGCAGAAAAACGCCCATGCTGCCTCAAAGCCCTTGCCAATACACAAAGTATTGCCTGCGGGCTTTTCATTGCCTGACCGCTTTTCTGCTCCGGCAAAACTGCTTGCACCTGACAGCTTTGGATTTTTCGAGTGATTTTTGTTTTTTGAGACGCAGGCGGGCTGACGCCCGTCAAGGCGAAAAAGGCAAAAAGCGCCGAAAAGACATGCTGTCAGGCGTGTGTGCTCTTGTCAATTGATGGTAACGTTACCGAAGATCGGGGAAAAACAATGCGGCCGGAGGTCGCATTGTTTTGTCTGCCAGTCAAGAAAACTATGCTGCAAAGTAGCGGGGGAGCTTGAGGGGGCAAGGCCCGCCTCAAATCGGATAAACCGCCGTAGAAAGCCTTGATGTTTCAAGGCTTCCGGTAACAGCATTTTGAATGCTTTCAAAATGCTCGGCGGAAAGCGCGGTCAAAAGAGTCCTTACAGGACTGTTTTGACAAGCGGGGAAAACAATGCGGCCGGAGGTTGCATTGTTTTATAGCAAGTTAGGTAGTTGCTGCGCTTAAATTTCTATGCCTTTCGGCACCACGATGGGCAGCTTATCGCTTCCGGTCAGCACCGTACCGGCGGAGAACACGACGGCCTTGTCGGCGATGACGTGGCTCAGCTCGGAATTTTCGCCGACTATGCAGCGGCGCATGATGATGCAGTCCTTGAGCTTTGCGCCCGCGCTGATGCGCGCACCGGAGAAGACGATGCAGTTTTCGATATCGCCCTCAATGATGCAGTTATCGGCGACAAGGCAGTTGAGAGAGGAGGCGTTTTCGCCGTAATAGGTGCTGACTTCCTCGCGTATCTTTGTGCGCACGGGACGGTCGGCGGGGAAAATGTCGCCGCGGTTTGCCGCGTCGAGCATATCCATGTTGGCGTGATAGTAGCTGTCAACGCTGTGGATAATGGCGGAGTAGCCATGGTGGATGTATATCCCCATTTTACCCCCGTTTGCGAGATAGTAGTCTATCGCGTCCTTGTGGAAGCGGTAGAGGTTATGCTCGTGTGAATAGTCCATCAGGCGCAGCAGCACATCGCGGTTAATGATGTACGCTTCGAGCGAGGCGACGCCTTTGCTTTCGTCGCGCGGCTTTATGAGCATGTGCTTCACAAAACCGTCATCACCGGTGACGTAGCGCAGGCGGCTGCCGTCAACGCAGCGGTCGGCGCAGATCGCGGTGATCTCCGCACCGGAGCGCTTATGCTGCTTCATGGGAACGGTGAGGTCGATGTTCGCATAGAGGTTGCCGAGCATGAGCACAACGTACTTGCTCTTGATGTCCTTTATATAAGTAGAGACGGCGTTGAGCGCCTCCATCGTGCCGGTGTAGTTGCCCTTGTGGTACTCGGGCAGACCGAACGGCGGGAGCATGCGCAGGCCGTTGTCGCGTCGGCTCATGTCCCAGGGATTGCCGCTGCCGATATGGTCGAGCAGGGACTGATAATCGCGCTGGACGATGACGCCGACATCGAGGATGCCCGCGTTGCGCATGGAAGAGAGCGGGAAGTCTATAAGGCGGTAGCGGCCGCAGAACGGGAGCGATGCCGCCGTGCGGGATTTGACAAGCTCGCGCAGCTCAGGGAAAGTGTTGTACGCAAAGATTATTCCGTGAAAATCCTTCATTGCTCAAACCTCCTCACCGGTGTAGATCATCGCGC
>ERZ779877.1005-NODE-1005-length-26903-cov-8.122281_pt1 | contig 26903 bp, 25 predicted proteins | sample MGYA00511556_ERZ779877 | MGnify/ENA primary metagenome ERZ779877 (study PRJEB29588, sample SAMEA2159338) | human gut metagenome | biome: human gut; feature: human-associated habitat; material: faeces | place: Denmark | collected 2008/2010 ...
CTGCCGTTATGACGACGATGCCCATACGCGCTGCCCTCCCTTTCAGGCGGAAATTCCCGCCTGTACATAGTATTCGAGGCTAAGGGGGCAAAATCCTTTTATCGGTCAGGCCTTTTCTTGTTTATTGAAAATGCAGTCCACGTCTTCGGCGCCGAAGCAGCGGGAGCAGGAAATGCACGTCGAAGGCTCCGTGCTGCCTTCCCGCCACAGCTTGGGCAGGTCGGGCTGGCGCAGGAGGGGCCGGGACAGGGAGACGAAGGCGATGTCCGTATTTGCCAGGCAGCTTTCGATTTCGCCGACCTGGCGGAAGCCGCCGATGACGCCGACATCGGTCCGGCCCTTTAATTTCGCCGCAGCCTTTTCAGCGTAAGGGACGAAATACATGGGCTCCTTCGTGCGGCGGATAGCCCGGATGGGGCCCTTGCGCGGCAGGGACGACATGTTGCCGCCGCTCACTTCGATGGCGCTGACCTTGGCGTCGGCCAGCCATTCCATGACCTGCAGGCTTTCGTCGAAGGTCATGCCCCCCTCTTTCATGAAGTCTTCGCTGTTGATCTTTACCCATACGGGGTATTCCGGGCCGACGTGTTTGCGGATCGAGGCGACGCATTCCAGGAGGAAGCGGGCCCGGTTTTCCAGGCTGCCGCCGTACTCGTCTTCGCGGCGGTTGAAATAGGGCGATAAGAACTTGCTGGCCAAATAGCCGTGGGCGCTGTGGAACTGCACGCCGTCGAAGCCGGCTTCCTTGGCCCGCAGGGCGGCGCGGCCGGCGTCTTCTGTGAGGCGGGCGATTTCGTCCGTCGTCAGGGCGTGGGATTCCTGTTCGATTTTGCCTAATTTTTCCGTGACGCCGCTGGGGCTGACGATGATGCGCCCTTCCCCTTCGGGCATCATGATGGACGAGCCCATGACGACGATCTGGGCGACGATCTTGCCGCCGCGGCCGTGGACGCGCCGCACCATGTCCGCCAGCGGGGCGACGCAGCTGTCGTCGTCGATGCGGATTTGGCGGTGCTGCCGCGGTTCCAGCGTGCTGACGGCCATCATTCCCGTAATCATGACGCCGACGCCGCCGTCGGCGAGGCGTTCGTACATCTGAGCTAATTTATCCGTAGGGTATCCCTGGGCGTCGGCCATCCCTTCAAAGGTAGCCGAGCGGACGATGGGACACGCCGCGTCAATACCGCCGATACGGCATCTATCAAATAACATGGGCAATCTCTCCTTGGTAATCAAAAAAGGTTTTAAGTTTTATTCATCATTATAAACTAAATCTCCGCAAAAATCTAATCTTTTCCTATTCAAGAATAATATGTATTGCGAATTGTCTTGATGAATCCAGGCAATATGCCTGCCGGAGAGTGCTTGTACCAGCCTGCTCATGAAAATGCCCCCGGCGCCGGAGCGGCCGGGGGCGGCGTATCCTTGGTATGGCCAGGTCAGCAGATTTTGTTGCCGTTGGCCGTCATCTTAAAGCGCAGGCCCAGCCGTTCGGCGGCGCGCTTGCACATGAGCATGCGCTGGAGGAAGATTTCGAAGTAATCCATCATGGAGCAGATCGTCTCGTCCAGCTCGATTTCCAGGGTAATGACTTTCTTGGACGGGTCTATTTTCAGCTTGGACGAAATGGCGGCGTAGTTGACCTGGTCGTGCTTGTCGAAGGTTTCCCGGACCTGATTGCGGACGCGGTTGCGGCGCACGTCGGTCTTGTCGGCCAGGATCAGGGCCGCCGATACGGGGTCTACAGCCGTGCCGCTGCCCTCGTCGTGCTGGCCGATGGCCGTGATGATGACGGCGATGTCCTCAGGCGGCGCGCCCCAGTGGCGGAGGAACTGGAAGGCCATGAGGGCTCCCGTGTGGGCGTGGTCGACGCGGTTGATGCAGTTGCCCAGGTCGTGCATGTAGCCGGCGATGCGGGCCAGCTCGACGGTGTGCTCGTCGTAGCCGAGCTTTTTCAGGATTTTGCCGGCCGTGACGGCGACCTTGGCGGCGTGGCGGCGCGAATGCTCCGTGTAGCCCAGGACGCCGAGCACTTCGTTGCCCTGTTCGAGGTAGATGTTCAGTTCTTTGGCGTTCATTACGTTTTCATAGGTGAATTTTTTCATAGTCGTGCTGTGCAGGGAAGGCCTTGGCTCCGCCTGTGCGGCGCGCCTTCCCTTATCCTTTCCTTATATTTACAGGCGCTGAACGGCGTCTAAGGCCAGTTCGGAGCGCTCGCATTCGTCGGCCGTCATGGTGATCTGAAAGCACAGGGGGCTGCCCTTCATCTTTTCCGAGGCGTAGCTCAGGCCGTTGGTCCGCTCGTCCAAAAAGGGCTTGTCGATCTGGTTCGGGTCGCCCAGCAGGATGATCTTCGTCCCCTTGCCGGCCCGGGTGATGATGCTCTTGGCCTGGTTGGGCGTCATGTTCTGGGCCTCGTCGATGATGAGGTAGGTCTTGACGAAGGAGCGGCCGCGGATGAAATTGAGGGCCTCCGTCTGGATGACGTGGCGGTCGAAGAGCTCGTCGATTTTGTCCTTCAGCTCCAGCTCGTTTTCATAGCGCTCTTCCTCGCTGGCGTCGATGAGCTGCTCCAGGTTGTCGATGATGGGCCGCATGAGGGGCGAAATCTTTTCCTGCTCGTCGCCGGGGAGAAAGCCGATGTCCGAGTCGAACTGGGCGTTGGGACGGCAGACGAGGATGCGCCGGTATTCGCCTGTCGGGCGGTTGACGATTTTCTCCAAGCCTACGGCCAGGGCGTAGAAGGTCTTGGCCGTGCCGGCCTGGCCCTTGACGATGACCAGGGGCGCTTCGTCGGCCGGCTTCATGAGGGCTTCCTGGAGGAAATACTGGCCCGAGTTGCGGGGCTTGACGCCGTAGGGCTGGCTCTTTTTATATTCCAGGGGGACGATTTTTTTGCCCTTGACCCGGCCCAGGTGGGTTTTGCGCAGGGACTGGTCGGCCTTTAAGATGACGAACTGGTTTTCCGTCAGGTTCGGGCGGCTCGTGTTCCCCTCGGCGTCGGACAGGTATACGTCCTTTGCCGGGACGCCCTTCTTTTTGAAGTCCTTGAACTTGTCCTCCGGTACGTAGCACTGGAGGCGGCCCGTGTACTGGTCCTCCTCGGGGATGACCTGCTCGGTGCTGAAATCTTCGGCTTCGATGCCGAGGATTTGGGCCTTCAGGCGCAGGACGAGATCCTTGGTGACGAGGATAGGCCCTTCTTCCTTCAGGCCTTGGCAGACCTTGAGGATGCGGTTGTCCGCCTTGTCGTCGGGCAAGGCCGCCGGCAGCTCGACATCGGAGCAGTTGGCCTCGACGCGCAGCGTCCCTCCTGTGGGCAAGGCCACGCCGCCCAGCAGGTCGCCCTGGAGGCGTAGCTTTTCCAAAAAGCGGATGGCCCGCCGGGCGTTGGCTCCCCGCTCGCCGTCGGCCTTTTTCAGGCCGTCCAGCTCTTCCAGGACGACCAGCGGAAGGACGAGGCGGTTCTCTTCAAAGCATTGAAGGGCGTACGGCGCCTGGATGAGTACGTTCGTGTCGATTACGTATGTTTTTGCCATGAAAATCCCTGCCTTTATTCTGTTTTACTGCAATTTTTTCCATGTATACCCTATCATAGCAAGGTAATTTCGGGGTTTTCTACCGCAATACTGTAAAAACTATGCAAAAAATGGAAGCCATGCCAAATTCTCCCGGCCTTTTGTATATATTTTTCGCAAGAGAATAGGAATTCAGCCCGTTTTCGTGTATAATATAAGTGTTTGTTAATTTGAAAGTTAGTGAAGGGATGTTGAATATATGGCTACAGCAATGGTAATAGGCACCCAGTGGGGTGATGAAGGTAAAGGTAAAATCGTAGATTATTTGGCGCAGAAAGCGGACGTTGTCATCCGTTCCCAAGGCGGCAACAACGCAGGCCATACGGTCGTCGTCGACGATAAATCCTTTGCGCTCCGTCTTTTGCCGTCGGGCATCTTGTTTGCCGATAAGACCTGCATCATCGGCAGCGGCGTCGTCGTCAATCCGGCCGTCCTCCTGGAAGAAATCGAAGGCATGACGTCCAAGGGCGTGCAGATCAGCAAGCTGGAAATCTCCACGCGGGCCCACGTCATCATGCCTTACCATATCCGCATCGATGAAGAAGACGAAAAGCTCAAGGGCGACGCCAAGATCGGCACGACGAAAAACGGCATCGGTCCCTGCTATGCAGATAAAGTAAACCGCGTCGGCATCCGCATCGGCGACTTGATGGACGAAAAGGTCTTCGCCGAAAAGCTGCGCGTCAACTTGGAATTGAAGAACCGCTTATTTGAGAAATACTACGGCTGCGAAGGCTTCGATTACGATACGATGCTCAAGGAATATTTGGGCTACGCCGACCAGATCCGCCAGTACGTCAAGGATACGAACTACTCGGCCAACCTGTACGTCAAGGAAGGCAAGAAGGTCCTCTTTGAAGGCGCCCAGGCGGCCATGCTCGACCTCGACCACGGCACGTATCCCTTCGTCACCAGCTCCAACCCGACGGCCGGCGGCGCCTGCACCGGCTCCGGCGTCGGCCCCCGCCGCATGGAAAACATCGTCGGCGTCGTCAAAGCCTACACGACCCGCGTCGGCGCAGGCCCCTTCCCGGCGGAACAGAACAACGAAATCGGCGAATACCTCCGCAACACGGGCCATGAATTCGGCACCGTTACGGGCCGTCCCCGCCGCTGCGGCTGGCTCGATACGGCTGTCGTCAAATACGCGGCTATGCTGAACAGCCTCGACTACCTGGCTATCACCCGTCTGGATATCCTCGACGACCTCGACACGATCAAGATCTGCACGGGCTACAAATACCAGGGCGAGCTGCTCAAAGAATACCCGGCCAGCCTTGACGTATTGGAACAGGTCGAACCGGTATACGAAGAAATGCCCGGCTGGAAATGCCACATTTCGGACTGCAAGACCTATGAAGAACTGCCTGAAGCGGCCCGCAAGTACGTGGAACGCATCAGCGAACTGACGGAAGTGCCCCTGGGCATCGTCTCCGTCGGTCCGAACCGCAGCCAGACCATCATCTTGCACGACATCTTCTAAGAGATTTTTGGATTTTCACCATAACAATACAACATGAGGAAAAGAGCCGGCCTATCTGGGGCCGGCTTTTTCCTTTGTCTGGCGCGGCATAGAAAATTTTTTTGTCCCATGATACAATAATTTTACTTAACTTCTTGCCAGTTTTACACTGGTTGAACAGATATTTATATTGCCCGTATAAATACCGGGCATATCTGCTGCACCGTATATATAATGCTGATGCTCTATCAAACCCAAAGGGGCTGTTTGCCAGGCCGGGAGAAATGGAGGTGAGTAGTTTGAATATTGGCACTATCCGGAATGAGACGAATTTAGAAGCCGTATTTTATCATGACAAGTGTGATGCCTATGATTATTTGATTTCCATTGCCTGCGGTGCTGCCGCAGGGCTGGTAGATATTTTTTTAGTGGGATCACCGGCTGATAGTAAACTTCTGCATTGGACAGATGCACAGGTCGATAAGACGGTAATGCTGTTTGCGAAAACCTGCGGCTGGTCGCCGAGGGAGGGAAAAGAAAATAGCGCTGCCAGCGCGATTGGGTTTTTAGAAAAGAAGTTTCCCGTAAACTATGATCAGCGTCATTCTGGAGATGTAGGCGGACTATTTCCGATGTCTGCAAAGAATCATCACATGAAGTCGTTAGCCCACTCTCCAGATATTATTGGATTGTTTTTCTCTGTTTTAAATCAGTTTACCTCCACGTCCTCTTTTCTGCATAATGGACAGCTAATTACCATTCAGACTGAGACGTATGAGCTGCAGGGGCATGATTTTATATCAAAGCTCTTTTGCGGTACAGCAAATTGGTTTGGTCACATTATGTCTGATGTGGCTGGCAGTTCTGGTGCCGTTGGCCGAGGAAGCGGCGTGGTTATTCCCTTTTATGAATTGTTCCAATTATGTGATTTCGGCAGCTTTCCAGTCGGTCAACACCGCAATACATTGGCGACAGTGGCTACTAAGGTATTTCAAGAAGGCTATGATGCAAGATTTGGTCTTACCATGGCTATTCCTGTGGTTCTCTGTGATTTGTCCATAAAGCTGATTTGGGCAATCAAACGGTATTTCTATTATAAGCGGCCGCTGCGTGAGTGCATCCCCTCTAAGAGACATGACGATCTCAGAATCATGCTTATTATTGGAAACGGCATGTTGTGCCTAATGGACGGAGCAGATGCGGCCATTCGGTCTGGAGGTAATTGTGTCAATTTCTTTCTGCGATTAAATATCGTGGCATGGTATCGCCTGCTTTTTCTAGTATTTAGAGAGGTTTGCATCCGCTTGGGAATTAGTTTCCCGCTGCAGAAACAGCTGGACGCCTATATCAGAATCAACGAGGCGTTGGCTTTGTATTTGGAGCAGCTTGAGGAACTGGATGCTGAGCTGTTCAGGAAGGAAACGGAGCAATATAACCAGCTGCTTGTTATGATGGAAGCGGCTGATACTGAAGACGATCTGAACATCTTGCTGAGAAACGAATACAAGTCGCTTGGTTTAGCGTTGCCGTACAGCGGAGATTTTGATGACTTTATGAATGATGCTTCTTCTGCATTGGAGTTTACGTGATGTTTGTATGCGATGCATGTGGTCAGTGCTGCAGAAACCTGCACCGATCCCCGATTTACAGGGCGCTGCATAATGGCGATGGTGTTTGCAGATTTCTGAGGGGAAATATGTGCTCCATATACGAAACAAGACCTCTTATATGCCGGGTAGATGAGAGTTACGAGGCTTTTTTCAAGGAGCAAATGAGCTATGAAGCATATATACAGCTCAATTATGCATGTTGTAAATTATTAAAATCAGAAGCGGAGGGATAAGGTATGCCATTACCACTTTGGTTAATTCCATTAGCCGTAAAAGGTGCGGCAGTGGTTGCTGGTGCTGCCGGAGCAGCTGCAGCTGCGCATGGTGTCAAGAAAATGAAGGACGCAAATGACACTATGGAGTCTGCTAAAAATCAGCACGAAAAAAACATGAAAAAATTCGAGAAAGAGAACGAGATTACTGCTGAGGCTATGGATGCGCTTGGGAAGTTGGAACTGGAAATTCTCCATAGCTTCAGCGAGTTTTCCGATGTATTTGAGCAGATTAAGAATCGGCCGGTTTTCGGCGCTTATTCGAAGAATGGCGTCAAGCTTCCGAAGTACGATGGAGAGAAAATCAAGGAAGTTTCTGTGGGCGCAGGTGTTTTGCTTGGAGGCCTTGGCGGCGCTGGATTAGGCGCCGCAGGCGGCTTTGCTGCTGCCGGGGCGACTACGGCGGCTGTGATGGCTTTAGGGACGGCCTCTACGGGGACGGCCATTGCATCGCTGAGCGGGGCTGCTGCAACCAATGCTACGCTGGCCTTGCTGGGCGGGGGGACTCTCGCCGCTGGCGGCGGCGGAATGGCCGCTGGTGCCGCAGCCTTAAGCGCGGCTACGCTGGGCGTTGGCTTGCTGGTTGGAGGGATTATTTTCAGCTTTACAGGCAGCCAATTATCAGATAAAGCCGATAAAGCCTGGGAACAGATGAAAAAAGCTGAGGAGAAAATCAACGCCATTTGCATGTATTTGGCGGACCTACGTACGACTTCGAATGCATATTACGACACGCTGGCAAGGGTAAACGATATTTATCAGGGACACCTTGACGACCTGAAGAGAATAGTTGTGGTTCTTGGCCATAGGGATTGGAAGACGTTTACTCCAGAAGAAAAGATAATTACCGAGAATACCGTTCTTCTTGTAGGCTTACTTTATAGTATGTGTAAAGTTGAACTGGTTATTAAAAGTGATGATGAAAACGATATTAATACAATCAATAAGACAGCCGTAGAACAGTCTATCCAAAAGGCAAATCGTGTGCTGGAAGATACGTTTTGAAGGTAGTCCCGGAAGAATGGAACCCGAAGGGGTTCATCATAGAGGCTGCTCTATTTTCTCCGTATCCTCAGCCTAAGGGAACGTGATGCAGGAACCAGCATGGTATCGTGCGACCTGTGAGGCGAAGCGGCCCGGACAGTGAAATGTCCGGGCCGTTTTGTACGTCTGGCGGCGCACGTTTTTCAGGGGCCAGCGCGCTTATCATCTGCCATTTTAAGCGTCTTGGCTTTAACTGGGGAGAGAACGGATGCTTTCAATGGGTGGTTCTATTACGGAATGCGTATGCACATAGGGACCCCATGCAACCAATCTGGAGCTAAGGGGCCGCGCGTACAGCTGTCAGAAGTGCTGGCAGACCGGTGCTGCAGGCTGGAAGGTGCCGTCAAGGGACTGGCTTCCGATACCTGCAGCGGCCATACATACGGCCATGACAAAAAGACTGATAAACTGCAGCTGTGAGCCGCTGTTTATCAGTCTGAGCATGTCGAACTATTAAAAGCTTCGTATACGGGCGCCGTGCCGTGAGAGAGGTTGACTGCTCTCTGCCCTTCCTCTGACGATATGCTGCCGCAGATACGTCAGCAGCTGCCGCAGCATCCCGACATGGAGCAGCTCGAGCAGGAGCCGCCGCAGCCTTCTTCCGTCGGGACGAGGCCGAACAGGGCCGTCAGGGTTTTGCGGGGGCTGAGCATGCCGCCGGCCGTGACGGCCAGGCCGATTTGCCCGCCTCCGGCGGCGTTGGCTAGGTCCATCTGCTGGCCGATGGGCCAGTCGGCTGTGCCGGGGCTGACGCGCCAGAGGATTTTATATCCCTTGGGTTCGCAGATTTCGTTGATGTGATGGGTCAGCTGGTCCAGGAGCTGTCCCGTGGCGACGGCTGCCGCTGAGTCGAGGACGATGCCGCCGGCGACGTCCTGGTTGAGGAAGCGCTTGTCGATTTCTTCTTCTACAGCCGGGCCGATGGTGACGGCGGCCATGAGAAGGATGCGCGCCTGTTCCAAATACGGGACGATTTGCTCGCTTTTCAGCTTAAAGGGGGCGCTGCAGAGGATATGATGGGACGCGGCGTCGTAGTATCCCTGCTGGAAGACGCCCTTCGGCGCGGCCAGGCGCAGGACTGTGGTGCAGGCTTCGCTGACGACGGCGTCGTCTGCGTCCCCTTGTCCCCGCTGGGCGGCGTATTCTCTCACTTGCTCCATATTGATGGAGGGTATGGTACCTTCGTATACTGGCATGATGGGTTCCCTTTCTTTCGTGTAGTGTAGTCGTCTTCTGAACGATGCGTGACGATGGTCTTATTATACCATAAAAATTTGAGGCTGCTGATAATTTTGTGATGGGCCTTGTCATTTTCATGGCCAGTAATATACAATAAAAATGTGATATAACAACACTAAATACCGTATAAAAGTGTGATGAGGTGGGCCTATGGAACGATTGATATTGAATACACTGCTGAAATGGAAGAATTCCCCCTATCGCAAGCCGTTGATTTTGAAAGGCGTGCGCCAGGTCGGCAAGACCTGGATTCTGAAGGAATTCGGAAAACGCTGTTATGAAAACACGGCGTATTTCAACTTTGATGAACATGAAGAATATAAGCAGTTTTTTGAAACGACAAAGGATATAGACCGGATTTTGCAGAATCTGATGCTGGCAAGCGGCCAAAAGATCGTGCCGGAACAAACCCTGATCATTTTTGACGAGGTGCAGGACTGCCCCAAGGTCATGAACTCCATGAAGTATTTCTGTGAAAATGCGCCGCAGTATCACGTGGCCTGCGCCGGCTCCCTCTTGGGCATCGCTTTGGCAAAGCCCTCTTCGTTCCCCGTAGGCAAGGTCAACTTCATGCAGATTGACCCCATGACCTTTACGGAGTTCCTGCTGGCCAATGGGGATGAAAACCTGGCAGCATATCTGGAAACAGTGAATACCCTAGAGCCCATTCCCGACGCCTTTTTTAATCCTTTATACGAAAAGCTGAAAATGTATTATGTGACCGGCGGCATGCCCGAACCTGTCAAGATGTGGACTGAGGCGCGGGATGTGGAGGCCATGCAGGAGGCGTTGTCCGATATTTTGGGGGCCTATGAGCGAGACTTTGCCAAGCACCCCAACGTCAGCGAGTTTCCCAAGATTTCGATGATCTGGAAATCGATCCCGTCCCAGCTGGCGAGGGAAAATAAAAAGTTTCTCTATAAAGTAGTCAAAGAAGGGGCAAGAGCCCGCGAATATGAGGACGCCCTGCAGTGGTTGGTCGATGCCCGCCTGGTGCATAAGATTTACCGCAGCACCGCGCCGGGCCTGCCCGTGTCTGCCTATGATGATATTTCTGCCTTTAAGATTTATTTGGCAGACGTGGGGCTGCTCCGCCGGCTGGCTCAGCTGGCGCCGACGGCCTTTGGCGAGGGAAATCGCTTGTTTACCGAGTTCAAGGGAGCGCTGACGGAGAACTTCGTGCTCCAGACCTTGCTTACGCAATTTGAAGTCGTTCCGCGGTACTGGAGCCAGAACAATCCGCCTTACGAAGTAGATTTCTTAGTTCAGCGGGAGAACGACATATTTCCAATCGAAGTCGAATCCGAGGCCAACACAGCCAGCAAGAGCTTAAAGAAATTCAAGGAATTGTTCCCAAAGCAGGTGAAGCTCCGCGTCCGGTTTTCGCTGGATAATTTGAAGCTGGACGACGATATGCTGAACATTCCCCTGTTTATGGCTGACCAAACGGACCGGCTGATTGGGTTGGCGCTGGAACAACGGAACCATACGTAAATCATTCTGCAACTTTACGTTATCATACCTCGCTGACCACTGGCTACGAGACATTGACTATGCTATACTATAATATAGACTTTAAAATGAAGTTGACTTTATATACAGGGAATGAGGTGGGTGTGTTGGCGCATATCATCGCCATAACGAACCAGAAAGGCGGTGTCGGCAAGACGACGACGGCCGTCAATGTAAGCGCTTGTCTGGCCGAAAGCGGCAAGCGGACGCTCCTCGTCGATTTGGACCCGCAGGGCAACGCGACAAGCGGCTTGGGCGTCGACAAGGCGAGCTTGGAAACGAATCTGTACGACTGCCTGATCGAAGGAAGGCCGATGGAAGACGTCGTGCAGCCGACAATGATAAAGAAATTATCCCTCGTACCGGCCACGATGGACGTCGCCGGCGCGGCGGTGGAGCTGGTCACGATGGAAGACCGCGAGTATATTTTGAAGAAGGCCCTGCAGGCCTACCTGGGGCAGGTGAAGAAGTCCTACGACTACGTCGTCATCGACTGCCCTCCTTCGCTGGGGCTGCTGACGCTCAACGCCCTGGCGGCGGCTGATTTCGTCCTCATTCCCGTGCAGTGCGAGTTTTACGCGCTGGAAGGGCTGGCCCAGCTCATGCAGACCGTGGACATGGTGCGGGACAATCTGAATTCCCGCCTGCAGCTCCTGGGACTGCTCATGACGATGTACGACGGCCGGACGAATTTGTCCATCCAGGTGACGGAGGAAGTGAAGAAATACTTCAGCGGCAAGGTGTTCCACACGATTATTCCGCGCAACGTCCGCCTAGGCGAAGCGCCGAGCCACGGCGAGCCCATTACGATATACGATCCCCATTCGCGGGGCGCCGAGGTGTATACGAAATTAGCGAAAGAGGTGATACGCCGTGTCGGCTAAGAAGATGGGACTGGGCAAGAACCAGCCCTTAGGCCGGGGCCTGCAGGCCCTGGGGCTGAAGGAGCATCCGGAGCCTCACGACGGCGCAGCCCTGGAAATCGACATCGACTTGATTTCCCCCAACCCGAAGCAGCCCCGCCGGGCCTTTTCCGATGAGGCGCTCCAGTCGCTGGCCGAGTCCATCCGGCAGTACGGCCTGATTCAGCCCGTCGTCGTCCAGAAAAAGGGCGGCGCCTACGAGCTGATCGCCGGCGAGCGGCGGCTGCGGGCGGCGAAGCTCTGCGGCCTGACGAAGATTCCCGCCGTCGTGCGGGACTGCGCGCCTCAGGCGTCGGCAGAGCTGGCCCTTATTGAAAATTTGCAGCGGGAAGATTTGGACCCTGTAGAAGAAGCGTCGGCGTACCGCGCCCTGATTCAGGAATTCGGCCTGACCCAGGAGCAGGCGGCGGAAAAGGTCGGCCGGAGCCGGGTCCACGTGTCCAATATGATGCGCCTTCTCCAGCTGCCGGAGGAAATCCAGCAGTATTTAATCGACGGCGTCCTGTCTATCGGACAGGCCCGCCCCCTGCTGCAGCTGAAGGCACGGCAGGCCCAGCTGGAAGCGGCGGCCCGCATCATCGACCAGGAGCTGTCGGCCCGTCAGGTCGAAGCCATGGTCCGGGCCATGCTCCGGGAAGAGCCGCCGAAGGACGCGCCGGAGCCCGACGCCTATCTGGAATCCATGCAGGACCGGATGAAGATGCATTTGGGCACCAACGTCGCCATCCGCCTGGGCCGGAACAAGAAGAAGGGGAAAATCGAGATTTCCTTTGCCTCAGAAGAAGAATTTGAACGATTGCTGGCTATGTTGACTGATGAGCCGGAAGACGGGGATTCCTTCTCCCCTTCCTCTTTCCGCGTGTGATCGGCAAAAACAGGCCTGTTTACGAAAGTTATTGACCTGTCAGGAGGAAAGACATGCTTTACGGATTGGACGCGCAGCTCGCGTACATGATAGGAGCCGGCATCGCCGGGCTCGTGCTGGTGCTGCTGCTGGCGTATATTGTCATATTGAACCGGCGCATCAAGGCGCTGGAAGAAAAATACACCTTTTTTATGAAGGATGAAACGGGGAAAAGCGTCGAAGCCAAGCTGCGCGAGGACGTGGCGGAGCTCCACGGCCTGCAGGACACGCTGGACCGGATTCACGAGACCCAGAAGGATATCCTGGCCGTACAGAACCACTGCTTCCGTAAAATCGGCTTCGTGCGGTACAACGCCTTCGACAACATCGGCAACAACCTGAGCTTCGCCTGCACCGTCCTGGACGGCAAGGACGACGGCTTCTGCCTGTCGAGCGTATACGGCCGCAGCGAGTCGCGCATCTTTGCCAAGCCCATCGTCGAGGGAAAATGCCTGTACGGCATGAGCGAAGAGGAAAAGGAAAGCCTGGACCAGGCCCTGCACTATCACGGCGACGTGCAGCCGGTCCGGAAGGATTAGGATAACAGGCGCGGCAGCGCCGTATTGTAGGATTGAAGAAGGGATAGACCTTGAAATTACAGGAAATCATGACGGGGCTTAGGGCCCGTTGGCGTAATATGACGCAGTCCGCCGCCGACCTGGCCGGCGCCCTGCGCCGTTCCGGGACGGAGCCGGTCACCCTGTCGCCGCAGCAGTATCGGACGGCGCTGCGGGCGGCCATCGCCGGGGCCGTCGTCTTAGTCGCGGCTATCGGGTTCGGCCTGTACCAGTTCATTTCCCTGCAGCAGGCCCGGGCCCAGGAGGCGCTCCACGAGCAGCAGCTGCAGCTCATGCGGGAAAAGACGGCGTCGCTCCAGGAAAAAATGGATAAGATGGACGCCCTGGACCAGGAACTCCGCCAGATGGTCAAGGGCGCAGGGACGGGCAGCAGCCCAAAAGGTGACGGTGGCACAGCGGGGGCGCAGAAGAAAGGGCCGGATCTTTCCTCTGCCGATTACAACGACCTGCTGCTGGCCACCGCCCGTCTGGAAACGAAAACGAACGCCCGCATTATCAGCTTCATTACGCTGAAAACCGTACTGAGCGATACGGCGGGGCTGCAGGTCCGGCAGATGCAGCAGGTATCAGAGCAATACGCATCGTCGACGACGCCGTCTATCTGGCCGGCGTACGGCACGATTACGTCTAACTTCGGCTACCGCGGCAATCCCATCGGCGGCGGCACGGGCTTCCACGAAGGCCTGGATATTGCCGTCGATTACGGCACGCCCGTCCAGGCGACGGCGGCCGGCGAGGTCACGGCGGCCGGCTGGGTAGACGGCTACGGAAACCTTGTCGAAGTCGATCACGGCAACGGCTTTGTCACGCGATATGGTCACAACTCCATGGTTCTCGTCGTAGTGGGACAAACGGTGCATACCGGCGACATCCTCGCCCTGGCCGGCAGCACGGGCCGCAGCACGGGGCCCCATGTCCATTATGAAGTCCGCGTACAAGGGACTCCGACCGACCCCTTGTTGTTCTTGCCGTAAAGATGAGGGGACGCTGCCCGATATGGGGCGGCGCCGCCTCTTTTTTGAAAGGCAGGTTGTTATGCAGAAACTCAAATATTATGGCAGCGTTATCTTGTTTTTTATCGTCGTCGGCGCCCTGGGCTTCGGCACGTCCTACGTCCAGCGGCCCCATAACGTCGTCATCGGCGTCAACCTGGCCCTCAGCGGCGAGGAAAAGGCTTACGGCGAGGCGACGGCCCGGGGCATCGGCATGGCCCGCGATAAGATCAACGCCGAAGGCGGCCTGCTGGACGAGGCCGTGACGGTCGTCGCCGTCGATAATCACGGCAGCGCCGGCGACGCCGAGGCGGCGGTGAAGCAGCTGACGAGCCGTCATGCCGTGGCGATGATCGGCCCGAACTTATCCCACTGCGCCCTGGCCGTCGTCCGCGACGCGACGGCGGCGAAGATGCCCGTCATCAGCCCGGCCGGCACGAATCCCGACATCACCGTCGACCATCGGACGGGCGAAGCCCACGAGTACATGTTCCGGGCGACCTTTATCGACTCCTATCAGGGGCGGGCTATGGCCGATTACGCCTTCGGTCAGCTGAAGGCCCGCACGGCCGCCGTCGTGTACGACGAACGGCAGGCCTACTCCAAAGGGCTGGCGGCCTTTTTCAAGCAGTCCTTCTTAGCCGACGGCGGCCAGGTACCGGTCTACGTCGACGTCTCGTCAGATGACAGCTTTGCGGCGGCCGTAGCGGCCTTGAAGGCTTCGCCGTGCCAGGTCGTATACGCGCCTTTTTACGATGAAAAGGCCATGGAATTTATCGTAAAGGCCCGCGACGCCGGCATTGCGGCCCTGATTTTAGGCCCTGACGGCTGGAACGGCCGGCGCATGGCCCAGTCCCTGTCGCCGGCGTATCTGCAGAACCTGTTCTATACGGACCACTATGCCAACGACGCCAGCGAGCCCGTGGCGGAGGAATTTGCCGAGGCCTATTATGAAAAATACGGCGAGCTTCCCGACAGCTACGCCGCCCTGGGCTACGACTCCTTCATGATGGTGGCCGAAGCGGTGCGGCGCAGCGGCTCGGCAGACCCGGAAAAAATCGCCGAAGAGCTGGCCAAGACCATCGATTACCACGGCGTGACGGGCATGATCGCCCTGGACGCCAACCACGACGCCATCAAGCCGGTCTTTATCATGACCTTCTGGCAGGGACAGCCAGCGCTGCTGGAAAAGCGGCCGACGGTCCAATTATGATAGGCTGTACGCGGCGGCAGACATAAAAAATGCGGAATTGTCGAGATGACAGTTCCGCAATTTTTTTGTAATACGACGAGATGTAGTTGGTGAGGATTTCTATAATAATCGCTGAATTGATGGATAGAGTAACGTTGCGGCAGGTATTTTGGGACGGGAAATTTTTGATAGTTTCCGCAACCGGCGGTGATTGCCGCTATGGTTCGCATCATACGACGCCATGCCGACGCGCCGTATCGTTATCGTTATATTTTATTTTGTATACGAACGTTTTCCCTCAATTTTTTTACGCTGTCCCGTTGAGCTTTTACATCGTCGTACCATCCTTCGCGATGAATGCGCGCCAAAGGGATTCCCGTCAGTCCGGATACTTCCTCATGGGAAATGGATAGGCAAGCCGTTACACGCAGTACGGCAGGTATGGCGTCATGGCGGCGCGGCGCTCCTTCCAGTCGGGCATGATCATCGTCATGACGTTGTAAAAGTGGCGCGAGTGGTTGGGATGGACGAGGTGGCACAGCTCGTGGAGCATGACGTGGTCGATGATTTCCGCCGGCATGATGGCCAAGTAGGTGTTCATGGTAATGATGGCCTTGGCGGGCATGCACGAGCCCCAGCGGGAGCGCATGACGCGCTGGCGGAGCTTGGGCATGGCGATGCCGTAGGCCGAAAGCTGGGGGAAGATGCGGGCCAGGCTTTCGGCGAACAGCTTCTCCCCTTCCCTGCGCAGCAGCTCGTGGTACAGATGGCGTCGTTCCTCGACGGTGTTGTCGGCTAGCTCCATGAATACGGTCCGGCCGCGGCGGCGCACCGTATTGCGCAGGCCCAGGCGCACGTCGAGGGTACAGGCCGTCCCCGCCACGTACAGGCCGTCGCCGTCCCGCAAGGTCAGCACCGGCAGGGCTTTCCTGCAAACGTACTCGTCCAGGGCTTTCACGATGAAGGGGCCCTGCTTTTGCAGAAAGGCCTCGATGTGCTCTATGGGAACGCGGGGCCCTGCCGATACGTAAATGGATAAGTCGGGGCGGACGCGGAGGTTGATGTTTTTTACGGCCTTCCGCTCCAGGACGTACGTCAGCTGACGGCCCTCAAGGCAGATGGGGCGCTGCGATATGGGATTCATATTCCTCTCCTCTGTCGATGTGGTATAATACCATCATATTATACTATATGCTGCAAGGAGATACTATCATGCTCGATTTTACGGCAATCGATTTTGAAACAGCCAATAAATACTACAACAGCGCCTGCTCCCTGGCGGCCGTCTCCGTACGGGACTACGAGACGGTCCGGGAAGGCTATACCCTCATCCGCCCGCCCTATATGTCCTTTTCGCCGGACAACATCCGCATCCACGGCATCACGCCCGACCAGGTGCGGGATAAGCCGAAGTTCGACGCCCTGTGGAACCGCGTCCGGCCTCATCTGGAGGGCCGCATCCTCGTGGCCCACTACGCCGTGTTCGACACGCGGGTCCTGCGCAGCCTCCTCAAGACGTACGAATTGGAACCGCCCCGGGCGACGTACGCCTGCACGGTGGAAATTTCCCGCAAGGTCTGGCCCGGCCTGCCCAATCACAAGCTCGATACGGTAGCCGGTTTCCTGGGCTATTCCTTCCGCCACCATCAGGCCTTGGACGACGCCCGGGCCTGCGCCTTCATCGTCTGCGAGGCGGCGAAGAAGGTCGGCGCATCTTCCATGGAAGAGCTGATGGCGGCGACAGGCCTCTCCCTGAAGATATTATAGAAATATGAATTTTGCATATAGAAGGGCACCTCATGTCGTTTGGTAATACATATCTTACATTATCGTCAATCTATGCGTATAATGAAACAAGATAATTTCTATACCGAAAGGGGATTGAACATCATGAAAATTGTATTGCTTGAATCGCTGGGAATCAGCCAGGAACTTCTCGATTCGTACGTAAAGCCGCTGCGGGAACAGGGCCATGAATTCGCCGCTTACGAACGCAACGACGACCCGGCCGTCCAGATCGAAGAAGCCAAGGACGCCGATATCCTCATCATCGCCAACATGCCCTTGAAAGGCGAAGTCATCAACGCCTGCCCGAACCTGAAATACATCAACGTTGCCTTTACGGGCGTCGACCACGTCGATTTGGAAGCGGCTAAGGCCAAAGGCGTCAAAGTCAGCAACGCTTCGGGCTATTCGACAGTCGCCGTCGCCGAACTGACCATCGCCATGATCCTCGACCTGCTCCGCTACGTGCCCCAGGTAGACGCAGCCTGCCGCGCCGGCGGCACGAAGGCCGGCTTCATCGGCGCTGAACTGGAAGGCAAGACTGTCGGCCTCATCGGCACGGGCGCCATCGGCCACCGCGTCGCCGAGCTCGTCCATGCCTTCGGCGCCAAGGTCATCGCCTACAACGGCTTCTCCCATAAAGCCGATACGGAACTCATCAAATACGTTCCCCTGAAGGAACTGATGGAACAGTCCGATATCGTATCGCTCCACTGCCCTGTTACGGACCAGTCCCGCGGCATGATCAACGCCGAAACGCTGTCGTACATGAAGCCGACGGCCTTCCTGGTCAACGAAGCCCGCGGCCCCGTCGTCGACTCCCAGGCCTTGGCAGACGCCCTCAACAGCGGCAAGATCGCCGGCGCCGGCATCGACGTATTCGAAAACGAACCGCCTCTCGATACGAATCATCCCCTGCTCCATTCCAAGAACACCATCGTCACGCCCCACGTAGCCTTTGCGACGAAGGAATCCATGGAAAAACGCGCCGTCATCGTCTTCGACAACATCGACGCCTACATGGCAGGAAATCAGAAAAACGTAATCTTATAAGGTATACGAATCCCCAAGCAGTATAGGCCTGTCAGGCCTGTACTGCTTTTTTTATGGGCGGAAATAGCATACACTATACCATAAATAGATAGGAAATCAAATAACTATAGCATATTTGCAAGCAACGAAAAATATATTGCTTAACATAACACTAGTATGGTAGTATGTAAACAACGAAAGACACCATTTAGATAACCAAGTATTCAGCACATATGTAAAAGGAGCAAACCAGTATGAGCATGAGAATGACCTTCCGTTGGTACGGAGAAAAAGACGACAAGATTACATTGCAGCAGATCGACCAGATCCCCGGCATGGACGGCATCGTCGGCGCATTGTTCGACATTCCCGTCGGCGAAGTGTGGCCTGTAGAGCCGCTGCTTCATATTAAGAAGCAAGCCGAAGCGAACAACCTCGTATTCAAGGATTTGGAAAGCATCAACGTCCACGAAGACATCAAGCTCGGCCTTCCCAGCCGCGACCAGTACATCGAAAACTACATCCAGTCCCTGCGCAACGCCGCAAAGGCCGGCATCGAAATGGTATGCTACAATTTCATGCCCGTCTTCGACTGGACCCGCACGGAGCTGGCCAAGCCCCTCTACGACGGCTCGACGGTCCTGGCTTACGACTACCACATGGTAGCCGGCAAGACGCCTCAGGACATGGTAAAGGAAGTCTTGGAAAACAGCAACGGCTATGTCCTCCCCGGCTGGGAACCGGAACGGCTGAAAGAGCTGACCCGCCTGTTTGAAGCGTACGAAGGCATGGACGAAGACGGCCTGCGCAAGAACCTGGAATACTTCCTCAAAGCCGTCGTCCCCGTGGCTGAAGAAGTGGGCATCAAGATGGGCATCCATCCCGACGATCCCCCCATTTCCGTATTCGGCCTGCCCCGCATCGTAAAGAACGAATCGGACCTCGACAAGATTGCCGCTATGGTAGACAGCCCGAGCAACGGCTTCACCATCTGCACGGGCTCCCTTGGCGCCAACCGCCAGAACGACATTCCCCACATCATCCGCAAGTTCGGCAAGATGGGCCGCGTCAACTTCCTCCACATCCGCAACGTACAGGTTCACGAACCGTGGGTATTCAACGAAGTGGCTCATAAATCGCAGATTGGCAACCTCGACATGTTTGAAATCGTCAAGGCCGCTTACGACATCGGCTTCGACGGCCCGATCCGTCCGGACCACGGCCGCATGATCTGGGGCGAAGAAGGCCGTCCCGGCTACGGCTTGTACGACCGCGCTCTCGGCGCAAACTACCTCTGCGGCCTTTGGGACGCTATCAACCGCATTTGCGGCCAGAAATAGGACGTATACGATAAGGAGGAACCTGACATGCTACATTTACATCGCCGCAGCCTCGTCGAAGACAAGGTTGCCTGGGAACAAGCCGGCATCGCCCTGTATCAGTTCGATACAGAGGCTGTGGAAGCCGCGACGAAGGAAGCGCCCCAGTGGATTCACTTCGGCGGCGGCAATATTTTCCGCGCCTTCATCGCCGCCCTCCAGCAGCGTTTGCTCGACGAAGGATTGGCTAAAACGGGCATCATTACGGCTGAAACGTACGACGAAGAAGTCATCGAGCACGTATACCGCCCCTTCGACAATTTGAGCCTGGCTGTCACCATGTATGCCGACGGCCGCTTTGAAAATGAAGTCATCGGCTCCGTCGTCGAATCCGTCGTCTGCCGTCCCGATTTCGCCGAAGACTGGAAGCGCCTCAAGGAAATCTTTACGAGCCCGTCCCTGCAGGTAGCCAGCTTCACCATTACGGAAAAGGGCTACAAGCTGACGGACTACGCCGGCAACTACTTCCCTGCCGTAGCCGAAGACATGAAGAAGGGCCCGGAACAGGTGACGAGCTCCATGGGCTCCATCGCCGCCCTGGCCTACGCCCGCTATAAAGCCGGCGCGTACCCCTTCGCCTTCCTGAGCCTCGATAACTGCTCCCACAACGGCGACAAGATCAAAGAAGCCATGACGGCCTTTGCCCAGCAGTGGGTCGCCAACGGCGTCGCCGACGCAGGCTTTGCCGACTACATCAGCGACGAAACGAAGGTCTCCTTCCCGTGGAGCATGATCGACAAGATTACGCCCCGCTCGTCGGAAAAGGTACAGGAATACCTGAAAGGCATCGGCTTCGGCGACACGGAACTGATCCATACGAATAAAGGCTCGTACGCCGCCTTCGTCAACGCCGAAAACGCCCAGTACCTGGTCATCGAAGACAAGTTCCCCAACGGCCGCCCGGCCCTCGACAAAGCCGGCGTCATCTTTACGGACCGGGAAACGGTAGACAAGGTAGAACGGATGAAGGTCTGCACCTGCCTCAACCCGCTGCACACGGCCCTGGCCGTCTACGGCTGCCTCCTCGGCTATACTCTCATTGCCGACGAAATGAAGGACCCCCAGCTCAAAGGCCTCATTGAACAGATGGGCTACGGCGAAGGGCTGCCCGTCGTCACCAACCCCGGCGTCCTCGACCCGAAGGCCTTCATCGCCGAAGTCCTGGAACAGCGCCTGACCAACGGCAACCTGCCCGATACGCCCCAGCGCATCGCCACCGACACGTCCCAGAAAGTCGGCATCCGCTTCGGCGAAACGATCCGCGCTTATGGCGATAAAGCCAAAGACCTGACCTACGTGCCCTTGGTCATCGCCGGCTGGTGCCGCTACCTCCTGGCTGTCGACGACGAAGGCAAGGCCTTCACGCCGAGCCCGGACCCGCTGCTCCAGAACGTGCAGGAAGCCCTGCAGGGTGTTGTCCTCGGCGACGTTGCCTCGGCCAAAGGCAAGCTCCGCCCCATCCTGTCCAACAAGGGGATTTTCGGCAGCGACCTGTACGAAGTCGGCCTCGGCGAAAAGATCGAAGGCTACTTCGAAGAACTCATCGCCGGCCCCCATGCTGTCCGCAATACATTAGTCAAGTACGTGAAATAGATATCGTTTAAGGAGGAAATGCAATTATGAAAGCTGTCGTAGTAGAAACACCGGAAAAGATTACCGTCGTAGAACGTGACATTCCTGAAATCACCAGTACCCAAGTCTTGCTCAAGGTCAAAGCGGCCGGTATCTGCGGCTCTGACGTAGGCATTTATCACGGCAAAAACGCCTTCGCCACCTATCCCCGCGTCGTAGGCCATGAATTTGTCGGCGAAGTCGTCAAAGTCGGCGCAGACGTGAAGAACGCCGCCGTAGGCGACCACATCGCCGTCGACCCCGTCGTTTCCTGCGGCCACTGCTACGCCTGCCGCACGGGCCGCCACAACGTCTGCAAGACCGTCAACGTATTGGGCGTCCACCGCGACGGCGGCTACCAGGAATACGTCGCCGTAGAACAGGACCAGCTCCACCAGCTGCCGAAGGACCTTCCCTGGGAAATCGCCGCGACGGTTGAACCCTACTCCATCGGCGCCCAGGTCGCCCATCAGGGCCGCCTGACCGGCGACGACACGGTCCTTATCTGCGGCGCCGGCCCCATCGGCCTGATCATCCTGCAGGTCGCCAAGATGAAGGGCGCCAAGGTCGCCATCCTCGACGTCGTCGATTCCCGCCTGGAAACGGCGAAGGAAATGGGCGCCGACATGGTCATCAACAGCAAGACCAAAGACCCTGTCGAAGCGATGAACGAATTTACCGGCGGCGAAGGCTTCAACCTCATTTACGAAGCGACGGGCAACGTCAACGTATTGCAGATGTGCATTCAGAAGCTGCCCAGCCCGGCAGGCCGCGTCGTCGTATTGGGCTTCTCGACAGTCGAATTCCCCATCCGTCAGGTCGACATCATGAGCAAGGAACTGGAAATCATCGGCACGCGCCTCAACAACTACCGCTTCCCCGAAGTCATCGAATGGTTCAAAGAAGGCAAGGTCGACCCGAAATCCATCGTCACCAACACCTTCCCCTTCACCGAAGCGGACAAGGCCTTCAAATACAACGATGAACACCCGGAAAACGTGCTGAAAATCGTTCTTACGTTTTAACATTCCCGTAGTTTAATGTTTCCGAAAGGACGGTATCAGCGAATGAGTCAACAAGCATCGTATCAAATCAAAACGTCAGAATTAGTCAAAGTCGTCGCCAGCGGCTGGCTGGGCACGGCCATGGAGTTCATGGATTTCCAGCTCTACTCTCTGGCAGCGGCTATCGTATTTAACGAAATCTTCTTCCCCGAATCGGACCCGGCCATGGGCCTCATCATGGCCATGGGCACCTACGGGGCCGGGTATGTCGCCCGCCTCGTCGGCGCCTTCGTCTTCGGCCACGTCGGCGACAAGATGGGCCGTCGCACGGTATTATTCGTCACCATTACCCTCATGGGCCTGGCATCTACCCTCATCGGCTTTTTGCCGACGTACTCTGAAGTCGGCATCTGGGCTCCGGCCGGCCTCGTCGCCCTCCGCATCATCCAGGGCTTAGGGGCAGGCGCGGAAATCAGCGGCGCCGGCGTCATGGTTACGGAATTCTGCGAAACGAAGACCCGCGGCCTCGTCGGCAGCCTCGTCGGCCTCGGCACCTCGTCGGGTACCCTCCTGGCCAACCTCATCTGGACCATCATCCTGACGATGCTCACCAAGGAAGAAGTCCTGCTCTGGGGCTGGAGAATCCCCTTCTACGCTTCCTTCGTCGTCATGATCGCCGCCGTATTGATCCGGATGTTCGTTCACGAAAGCCCGGTTATGGCGGAAAAGAAGAAATTGCTGGAAGCCGAACGGGAAAGACAGCTTGCCGGCGACGTTCCTGTCGAACAGCAGCCGAAAAAAGGCAAGAAGAGCTTCCTCGTCGCCCTGGCCCTGCGCTTCGGCCAGGCCGGCAACAGCGGCCTCATGCAGACCTACCTGGCCGGCTTTATCGTCACGGTCCTCGCCATGGAAAAGACCGTCGCGACGGAAGCCAACATCCTTTCGTCCTGCATTTCCTTCTTCACCATTCCCTTTGTCGGCTGGCTCGGCGATAAGTTCGGCCGCCGCAAGATGTACATGGTCCTCTCCCTGGCTACGGCTATCTACGCCGTTCCCATGATGCTTCTCTTTGAAACGAAGGACCCCGTCACCTTGACCATCGCTATGGTCATCGGCCTGAACATCGGCGTACAGGGCCTCTTCGCTCTGGAAAACGTCACGCTGACGGAAATCTTCGGCGCAAGACACCGCGTCACCATGGTATCGCTGGCGAAGGAAATCGCCGGCCTCGTCGCTACGGGCTTCGGTCCGATCATCGCGGCCGCCGCCGTTACGGCGATGACGGGCAGCTGGGTTCCCCTGGCCGTCATGACCATTCTCTTCTCCATGTCGAGCTTCTTCGGCGCCTACTTCTCCGAAGATACGACGGGACGAGACCTGAACGAATTGGACGACGCTATGTAACGTCATGTAATATGCAAGAAATAACTGGGTATGGCGTCTGCTGTACTCAGTTATTTTACTACGGAAAACAAGGAGGATTTCTATGGCAAAGGTATTAACCATCGGCGAAGCCATGGGCCTGCTCATTGCCTGCCGGCCCGGCGATTTGGCCGAAGTGGAGCAATTTTCCCGCCACGTCTGCGGAGCTGAATTAAATTACGCCGTCGGCATGGCCCGCTTAGGCCACGACGTATCCTATATTTCCAAGGTCGGCGGCGACCCCTTCGGCCGCAGCATTCGGGCCTTTTTGAAAGACAACGGAATCCATACGGACTATGTGCAGACCGACGAAGCCCACATGACGGGCTTTCAGATGAAGGAACGGGTCCTGGAAGGCGACCCGACCGTGGCGAACATCCGCAAGTATACGGCCTTCTCCTTCATGACGCCCGACGACCTGCAGGGCATCTGCTGGGACGGCGTGACCCACGTCCATACGACAGGCATTCCCCTGGCTGTGTCGGAATCGTGCCGCCAGACCGTCGTGGCCCTCATGAAGGAAGCCCGCCGCCGCGGCGTGTCCGTTTCCTTCGATACGAACCTGCGGCCCATGCTCTGGCCCGATACGGAAACGATGGCCAGCGTCATCAACGACGCCGCCCAGTACGCCGACATCGTCATGCCCGGCCTCAGCGAAGGCAAGATACTGACCGGGCTGGACGATGAACAGGCCGTCGCCGGCTATTATCTGGAACGAGGCGCGAAGCTCGTCGTTATCAAGCTGGGCGGCAGCAGCGGCACGTACGTCGCCGACCGCGAAGGCGGGCAGTACGTACCGAGCTACCGCGTAGACCATGTCGTCGACACCGTCGGAGCCGGAGACGGCTTTGCCGTCGGCTTTACCAGCGCCTGGCTGGAAGGCTTGTCCATGGAAAAAGCGGCCCGCCGGGGCGCCGCCGTCGGGGCCATGGTCATCCAGGTCGCCGGCGACAACGAAGGCTTGCCGACACAGGAGCAGCTGGCGGCGTTTCAAAAAGAAAATGCATAATATACTGTGAGTGTACAGCAACATGGGTTAAGGAACACCTGCGTCCTTAGCCCATGTTTTATATGTTGGGAATTTGCTGTGCATGCAATAGTATGAGCTTACGAAAAATAAAAATGCTCTGCATATTGCCTATAACTTCATGTAAGAGATTCATAGCCACCATGGAAAGCATAGTACAAATGATGACATTATCGGCAATTTATATAATTTGATGTTTTTTTATTTTATGATTGATATATTGCCGATGCCGGCATATAATGAATTAAAAAAAGATATTTATAGGAGGCTTTAGGATGGAATATCTCTCCGTTAAAGAAATGGCTAAAATCTGGAATTTGTCGGAACGATCCATTCGTAATTACTGCGCTGCCGGGCGAATAGAAGGCGCATTTTTGACAGGTAAGACGTGGAATATCCCTATACATGCAGAAAAGCCTATGCGGAAAAAACGCACACAGAAAACTACTAAAACCTTATTGGAAATCTTACGTCAAGAAAAAGAAAGCCAGCTGCCCGGCAGCATCTATCATAAACTGCAGATTGATATGACCTATAATTCTAATCATATTGAGGGCAGCCGCCTGACACATGAGCAGACGCGCTACATTTTTGAAACTAAGACTATCGGAATTACGACTGACATTATCCGGGTTGATGATATTGTCGAAACGGTCAACCATTTCCGTTGTATGGATATGGTCATCGATCATGCTTCCCGCAAGATATCCGAACAGTTTATCAAGTCATTGCACCGAACGCTGAAAACGGGAACCGCTGATGCTGCTAAAGACTGGTTCGTCGTCGGGGATTATAAAAAGTTTCCTAACGAAGTAGGCGGCTTACCAACTACATTGCCGGAACAAGTTGGCCCTGAAATAAAAAAATTGTTAACGGAATATAATCGTACGAGTCATAAAACCTTTGACGATATTTTGAGTTTTCATGTCCGTTTTGAACGCATCCATCCCTTTCAAGACGGCAATGGAAGAATCGGACGGCTACTTATGTTAAGCGAATGTTTACGCAACAACATCGTTCCTTTCATTATTACCGAAGATTTAAAACTGTATTACTATCGTGGGCTTCGCGAGTGGGAGCATGAAAAAGGATTTCTGCGCGATACGTGCTTAACAGCTCAAGATTACTTCAAGAACATAATGGACTATTTCGAAATTCCATATACATGACAACATTGCAAACGGGGAAAGACACGCAACTGGCCTTTCCCTGCTTTATTATCCGTATGGAGCGGATGAAAGGGAGCGAACCCTCGTACCAAGCTGTGGAAACAATGTATTTTCTCTATATGGCCCCGCGTCTTTTTCGCCCAATGCATTTCAATTTGGCGGCGTAATATGGTAGAATATGAAGGATGATACTTTTTTAGATATAGAGGACGCCAATGGAACAGTTACGCTTACTGGAAAAAGAGCCGCGGGAAAACGTGCGGGAATACGCTTACCGCGTATTATATGATAACATCATGAATCTGCATCTGGTGCCTGGGACGGCCATGTCGGAACAGGAGCTGTCGACGATGCTGTCCGTCAGCCGGACTCCCGTGCGGGAGGCCTTTATCCGCCTGGCCCAGAAGGGCCTTCTCGACGTATTGCCCCAGCGGGGGACCTTCGTGTCTAAGATCAATACGGAGCAGCTGGCAGAATTCCGCTTTTTGCGGGTGACCATGGAGACGGCCGTCGTCGAGCTGGCCTGCCGGGAATTTCCTGAAGAATACATGTGGAAGCTCCAGCAATGCCTGAAGGAGCAGGAGCTGTACCTGCGCCGCCGCGACGTCAACGGCTTTTTCGCCAGCGACAACCAGACCCACAGCATCCTGTACCAGGGCTGCGGCAAGCCGCATATCTGGCAGATCATCGAAAGCTCCACGGCCGACTACATGCGGGCCCGCGTGCTGAACATCGCCGCGGCGGCCGAGCAGATGAACATCCTCTACAGCCAGCATCAAGCCCTGGCGGAAGCCATCCTGCGCCACGACGCCCAGCGCGGCATAGCCATCATGGAAGAGCATATCAACAAGGGCATCATCGACGTGGAAGTGCTGCGCAAGCAGTATCCCAATTACTTTAAATAATGCATAGACCCTCCCTGCCGGACGATTCGGCAGGGAGGGTCTTTTTTTATGGGCGGACATCGGGTTGGAAATCGCCGCTATACGGCGAAATATATCGGACATACTGGGAATATAGATAAGGTACAATAAGTTTCGCAAAAATAAAAAGAGACATGGCTTGCAGAACTCTGGTAGAATGAAGTCGCGACACACCATTCTGAAAGGAGCAAGCAAACCATGTCTGAAAAGATTGTACAGCTTAACGAGGAAGTAATCAAGGGACA